>Ga0160425_1003282_pt1 | contig 11995 bp, 8 predicted proteins | sample BioMet8_FD_108193 | JGI IMG/M metagenome (GOLD analysis project Ga0160425, IMG submission 108193) | Microbial communities from bioreactor (seeded with sewage sludge) at Lawrence Berkeley National Lab, California, USA - Biofuel... | ecosystem: Engineered > Bioreactor > Anaerobic > Unclassified ...
CGTCTGCGCACCATGGAGGAGACCGGCAAGGTCGAGTACTGGTCGATCCTGTTCAAGGCCAGAAGCTTCACGGATCTTCTCGATCAGATCGACATGATCGGCGAGATCGCCCAGTCCAATCAGGACGTGATCGCCAAGATGAAGGACGTCGCCTCGCAGATCTCCGACGCCAAGACCGAGATCCAGAGCAGCAAGACCGAGATGGAGGCCGCCAAGACCGAACAGGCCGACCTCCAGACGCAGCTCGAGTCCCAGCGCAAGGAGGCCGATTCGCTGATCGCCAGCCTCTCGGCCAAGGGCGACGAGCTCAAGAGCACCTACGCGACCTACGACGCGATGGCGGACGACCTGCATGCTCAGATCGTCTCCGTGCAGCAGCAGTACGAGGACGCCCTCTCCGACGAGGCGGCCGCCGCCAAGATCGCCGAGGCGCGCAAAAAGGCCGCCGCCGCGGCGGCAGCGGCCAAGAAGAACAACAGCTCGTCCTCCGGCGGCGCCGTGACGGTCTCCACCGGCGCCAAGCCCGCCAGCAGCGGCTTCCTGTTCCCGCTCCCGTCCGGCAGCGCCTCCGTCTCCTGCCCCTACGGCTACCGCTACCATCCGATCTACGGCTACTATAAAATGCATTACGGCGTAGACCTCGCCTGCGGCGCCGGCACGCCGATTTATGCCTCCAAGAGCGGCACTGTCACCATGGCGAGCTACAGCAATTACGACGGATATTTTGTCACGATCAACCACAACGACGGATATTCCAGCCTCTACGCGCACATGACGAACTACATCGTATCGGTCGGTCAGACCGTCAGCCAGGGCGACGTGATCGGCTATGTCGGCACAACCGGCTGGACCACCGGACCGCACCTGCATTTCGAGATTCTCTACGGCGGCGCCAACGTCAATCCGATGGATTACGTTTCCGTCTCCTGACATATTGGAAAACCGGCGTCCCACAGCCCGCGGCGAGAGTCGCGGGCTGTGGGTACGCGATTATTTACGGGAGTTTGGTGTAAAGTGAAGCGTTTTTGGAAAATTCTCGCCGTCCTTGCCCTCATGGCCGCGACGGCTGGCGTGACGTTCTGCGTCACCTGGACCGAGCTGCGCGCGGCGCAGGCAAGCGACCCCGTCACGCAGAAGGTGAGCGAGATCTCGAAGGACCTGAGCAGCTATTTCATCGACGACTACGACGAAACGAAGCTCGGCGACGCCGCCGCCGACGCGATGATCCAGGCGACGGGCGACCGCTGGAGCTATTATATCAGCGCGGCGGATTACGCCGCCTACGAGGAGCAGGTAAACAACGCCTACGCCGGCGTCGGCATGACCATCCGGAGCACCGACAACGGCGAGGGCTACGAAATCCTCTCCGTCGCGGCCGGCGGACCGGCGGAGGCCGGCGGCGTCAAGGTCGGCGACGTGCTTCTGAAGGTCGGGGATCAGTCCGTGCTGGATCTCGGGCGCGACGGCACGGTCGACGCCGTCCGCGGCGAGGCGGGCACCGACGTCGCCCTGACGCTCTCGCGGGACGGGAAGGACTACAGCGTCACCCTCGAGCGGAAGGACATCCAGACGCCGGTCGCCGTCAAGACGATGACCGACGACAACATCGCGGTCATCAAAATCGCGAATTTCGACACGAACTGCGCCGCCGAGACGATCGCCGAGGTGGACGAGGCCGTCGCCGCCGGCGCGAAGGGCATCGTATTCGACGTGCGCAACAATCCCGGCGGGCTGAAGACGGAGCTTGTAAAGGTGCTCGACCATCTGCTGCCCGCGGGACCGCTGTTCCGCAGCCGCGATTACGCGGGCAAGGAGCTGGTGGACACCTCCGACGCGAGCTGCGTCACGCTGCCGATGGCCGTGCTGGTCAACGGCGATTCCTACAGCGCGGCGGAGTTCTTCGCGGCTGCCATGCAGGAGTACAAGGCCGCGACGATCGTGGGCACAAAGACCTGCGGCAAGGGCAACTTCCAGTACACCTACCGCCTGACGGACGGCTCGGCCATCGCCATCTCCACCGGCAAATACTTCACGCCGAACGGCGTGAGCCTGACAAACGTGGGCATTACGCCCGACAAGGCGGTGGCGCTCGGCGAGGCGGACACGGAAAAGCTCCTCGAGGGTCAGCTTTCCGCTAAGGATGACGCCCAGCTCCAGGCCGCGCTGGCCGCGGTGCGATAATTCACTTGACAGAAGGATGCGGAATCTCTATAATCACAGATACTGTTACAATCCTGCCGGAATTGTTCCGGAGTTGAGGGTATTATCACAGAAACGGAAAGGTTGAGGGACATGGCAAAGGAATTCAAAATCAGCAGCGCCCGGCTCAAGGAGCTGGAGGACGAGCTGAATTATTTAAAGACGACGCGCGAGGCGGAGGTCGCCGAGCAGATCAAGGAGGCGCGCAGCTTCGGCGATCTCTCCGAGAACAGCGAATACGACGAGGCGAAAAACGAACAGGCCAAGCTCTACGGCCGCATCGCCGAGGTGGAGAACGTGCTGGCGCACGCGGTCGTGATCGACGACAGCGGCGACGGCGCCGGACGCATCGGACTCGGCTGCGCGGTGAAGGTCCGCGACCTCGAGGCCGACGAGGAGGACACCTACGAGATCGTGGGATCCCAGGAGGCCGATCCGATGAACGGCTTCATCTCGGACGATTCCCCGTTCGGACGCGCGATGCTCGGCAGGGTCGCCGGCGACGTGATCGACGTCGAGGCTCCGGCGGGACAGATGAAGTTCCGCATCGTCTCCGTGGAAAAGAAGAACTGATCCGCCGCGGGCGAATTGGGAGGAAAAAATGTCGGAAGAAGAAAAGAGACAGCCGGCGTCCGAGATTTCGGACACCGATCAGATCCGCGTGCGGCGGGAAAAGCTCGCGCAGCTTCAGCAGGAGGGCCACGACCCGTTCCGGCTGACCAGCTTCCGCACCACCGCCGCCAGCGCGGAGATCAAGGAGAACTTCGACCGGATGGAGAACCAGCCGGTCTCCGTCGCCGGGCGCATCATGAGCAAGCGCGGCATGGGCAAGGTCAGCTTCTGCGATCTGCAGGACAAGACCGGCCGAATCCAGCTCTACGTCCGACGGGACGAGGTGGGCGAGGAGTGCTACGACCGCTTTAAAAAGTTCGACATCGGCGACATCGTGGGCATCGACGGCAGCGTGTTCCGCACGCAGCGCGGCGAGATGAGCGTGCGCGCCGCGAACGTCACGCTGCTGAGCAAGTCGCTCCTGCCGCTGCCGGAGAAGTTTCACGGCCTGACCGACCGCGAGATGCGCTACCGCCAGCGCTACGTGGATCTCATCATGAATCCCGAGGTGCGCCGTACCTTCGAGATCCGCTCGAAATTCATCAAATTCATGCGCAATTATCTGGACGACCGCGGCTATATCGAGGTCGAGACGCCCGTCCTGAACACGATCTCCGGCGGCGCCTCGGCGCGTCCGTTCGTGACGCACCACAACACGCTGGACATCCCTATGTACCTGCGCATTGCGACGGAGCTGCACCTCAAGCGGCTCATCGTGGGCGGGATGGAGCGTGTGTACGAGATCGGCCGCATCTTCCGTAACGAGGGCATGGACCCCAAGCACAACCCCGAATTCACCACGGTGGAGCTCTACGAGGCGTACACCGATTTCCACGGCATGATGGATATTGCCGAGGGCATCCTCTCCGGCGCGGCCAAAGAGCTGCTCGGCGGCTACGAGGTCGAATGGCTCGGCGAGAAGATCAGCCTCGCGCCCGGCTGGCCCAGGCTCACGATGATCGAGGCCGTCCGGCAGTACGTCGGCATCGATTTCGACGCGATCTCGGACGACGCCGGGGCGGTCGCCGCCGCGAAGGCCGCGGGCGTGGAGCTCGCGGACACGGCGGAAAAGACGTGGGGCAACGCGCTCTACGCCTGCTTCGACCAGCGCGTGGAGGAGAAGCTCGTACAGCCGACCTTCATCACCATGTATCCGGTGGAGGTCTCGCCGCTGACCAAGCGGAGCCCGAAGGACCCGCGGCTCACCGAGCGGTTCGAGTTCTTCATCTGCCGCAGCGAGATGGGCAACGCCTATTCCGAGCTCAACGACCCGATCGACCAGCGCGCCCGCTTCGTCAAGCAGGCGGAGCTGCGCGACCGCGGCGACGACGAGGCGGAGATGCTCGATGAGGATTTCCTCACCGCGATCGAGTACGGCATGCCGCCTACCGGCGGCATGGGCATCGGCATCGACCGCTGCGTCATGCTGCTTACCGGAAGCGACTCCATCCGGGACGTGATTCTGTTCCCGACGATGAAGCCGCTTGACTGAATAGTGGAAATTGAGGCATAGGATTCTATGCCTCAATTTGTGCGGAGGTTTCCCTTGAAAAGACATCTTTATCAGATCCTGGCCGGCGCATTCAAACGCAGCGGCGGCCTGCGGACCGAGCAATACATCATCTTTGCGTTTGCGGGCGTCATTCTGACCGGCAGCCTGCTGCTGTGCCTGCCGTTCGCTGTGCGCGAGGGAGAGCAGATCAGCTTTCTCACCGCGCTGTTCACCGCGACCTCGGCGACCTGCGTCACCGGCCTCGTGCTGGTGGATACTTATTTGCACTGGACCGCCTTCGGCCAGGTCGTCATCATCTGCCTCATTCAGATCGGCGGCCTCGGCTTCATGACGGTCGCCTCGGTCTTTTTCTTCATGCTGCACCGCAAGATCGGACTCAAGCAGCGCATGATCATCGCCCAGGGCTTCAGCCTGAACGACATGCACGGCGTCGTGAATCTCGTCCGCGGCGTGCTGAAGGGCACGTTCCTGTTCGAGTTTACCGGCGCGCTGATCCTCACGCTGCGCTTCGCGCCGCAGTTCGGCGTCTGGCGGGCCATCCGCTGGGGCGTGTTCCACTCGGTGTCCGCGTTCTGCAACGCGGGCTTCGACATTCTCGGCTATCTGAAGCCGAACTCGAGCCTCGGCGTATTCGCCACCGATCCGGTTGTGAACATCACCATTATGGCGCTCATCGTGATCGGCGGCCTCGGCTTCTACGTATGGGCCGATCTCAGCGCCAACCGGAAGCGCCGTCCGCTCTCGCTCCACACCAAGCTGGTGCTGACCATCACCGCCATCCTCATTCTCGGCGGCGCCGGCCTGTTCGCCCTCTTTGAGTGGAACAACCCCGGTACGTTCGGCCATTTCAAGACCGGCGGCAAGATCCTAGCCTCGTTTTTCCAGTCGGTGACCTGCCGCACGGCGGGCTTCGCCACCGTGGACGAGGGGAAGCTGACGGACGCCTCGAAGGCGATTTCCGTGCTGCTCATGCTGATCGGCGGCTCGTCCGGCTCCACGGCCGGCGGCATCAAGACCGTCACCTTCGGCGTGCTGATTCTCGCCGTCTTCGCGAGCGCGCGCGGGAAATCCCGCGTCACCGTCTACGGACGGACCATCGCGGACGACCAGATCCGTCAGGCCATGACCATCATGGTCCTGATGGTGGGACTGGCCTTCGGCGGCGCGGTGGCGATCTCCATCACCAACGGCTTCCCGTTCCTGGACTGCCTCTTTGAAACCGCTTCGGCGCTCGGCACGGTCGGCCTGACGGCCGGCATCACGCCGCTGATCGGACCGGGTTCGCGCATTCTTCTGATTATCTTTATGTTCTTTGGCCGTGTCGGCATCATGACGTTCAGCATGAGCTTCCTGCTCGGCAGCCGCGTGGACGAGCGCTATCACTACGCGGAGGGCAAGGTACTCATCGGCTAGGAGGAAAATATGAAAACTTACATTGTCATCGGCCTGGGCCGGTTCGGAAAATCTGTCGCCAGACGGCTTTATGAGCTCGGCAACGAGGTGCTTGCCATCGACGACAACGACGAGAACATCCAGCAGGTCTCCAGCTTCGTGACGCACGCCGTCGTGGGCGACGCCCGCGACGAGGATGTGCTGCGCGCGCTCGGCGTGCGCAATTACGACTGCGCCATCGTCGCCATCGGCGGCGACCTGGCCGCGAGCATCCTCATCACGCTCGCGCTCAAGGAGCTCGGCGTCCCGGCCGTCATCTGCAAGGCCAGCAACGAGCTCAACAAGCGCGCGCTCGAGCGCGTCGGCGCCGACCGCGTCATCATTCCCGAGCGCGAAATGGCGGCGAAGCTCGCGCAGAGCCTCGCGTCGTCCAACCTGCTCGATTTCATCGAGCTCTCCAGCGACTACGGCATCGCCGAGATCGCGCCCCCCGAATCCTGGGTCGGCAAGACCATCCGCGAGCTGAACGTGCGCGCCAAATACGGCGTGTCCATCCTCTCCTTCAAACACGAGGGCGAGATGAAGGTCCTGCCCAGCGCGGACGCCAAAATTCTCGACGGCACGACGATTATCGTGCTCGGCACGAACGAGCAGATCGCCAAGCTGCAGAAGCAGTGAAGCGCGAGCGGATCGAGAGCATCCGGAACCCGCTGATTCAGCAGGTCCGGCGGCTCCAGGCCTCGGCGCAGTACCGGCGCGAGCAGGGAAGGTTCGTCGGCGAGGGCACGAAGCTGCTCGCGGAGGCCGCCCGCTGGTGGCCTGGACTTGAGACCGTGCTCGCCGCGGAGGGAACCGAGCTCTGCGCGCTGCCCGAGCGCGTCCGCGTCGCGGAGGTGCCCGAAGCGCTGATGGCGCGCGTGTCCGGGATGGAATCTCCCCAGGGCGCGCTCTTCGTGTGCGCGCTGCCGGAGCCGCAGCCGCTGCGCCTGACCGCGCCGTGCCTGATCCTCGACGGGATTCAGGACCCCGGCAACCTCGGCACGATCCTCCGCACGGCCGACGCGCTGGAGATTCCCGCCGTGCTGACCGGCGAATGCGCCGACCCCTACGGGCCAAAGACCGTCCGCGCCTCGATGGGCGCGGTGTTCCGCACGATCCCGCAGACGGCGGCGCGCGGGCGCGTGATCGCGGCGTGCCGCGAGGGCGGCGTGAGACTGCTCGCGACCGCCATGGACGAGAGCGCGGCGGATATCCGCCGGGCGGCGCTTCAGAACGCCGCCGTCGTCATCGGCAGCGAGGGCCGCGGCGTGAGCCGGGAGCTCCTCGACGCGGCGGAGGGCAAGCTCGTCATTCCGATGAACGGACGGTGCGAATCCATGAACGCGGCGATCGCGGCCGCGATCGTCATGTGGCAGATGAAAACGCTTTGACGGGACGGTGAGAGGATGCTGCGCTACTGGATCTGGCTGACGACGAGGGATTCTCTCGGCTGCGTCGGCATCCGCGAACTGCTCGGGCGTTTCGGAACGGTCGAGGCGGTCTATCTGGCCGGACGCGGCGAATACGAATCCGAGGGCGGCCTCGGCGCGCGCGCGGTGGAGAGCCTCTGCGACAAGGACCTTTCCGTCGCGGACGAGATCCTCGGCCGCTGCGACAAGGCGAATCTGCGCGTCCTCACGGCGCAGGACGCGGCGTATCCACGGCGGCTCGCGGCCCTTGCGGACCCGCCCGCCGTGCTTTACTATGCCGGGACGCTGCCCGACTTCGACGCGGAGCCCGTGATCGGCATGGTCGGCGCGCGGAGCGCGTCGGCCTACGGCCTGGTCTGCGCCAAACGGCTCGGCTATCAGATCGCCGCCTGCGGCGGCGTCGTGATCTCCGGCGCCGCGCGCGGCATCGACGCGATGAGCCTGACCGGCGCGCTGACCGCCGGGCGGCCGACGGCCGCCGTGCTCGGCTGCGGTGCGGATGTGGTATATCCAAACAGCAGCCGCTGCCTTTTGGAGGATATTCGGACGAACGGCTGCATTCTGAGCGAGTTTCCGCCCGGAACGCAGCCGCTTCCGCAAAATTTCCCCATCCGCAACCGCATCATCTCCGGCCTGAGCGTCGGCGTCGTCGTGGTGGAGGCGTCGCGGCGCAGCGGCGCGCTCATCACCGCCCGTCTCGCGCTCGAGCAGGGCAGGGACGTGTTCGCGGTGCCCGGCAACATCGGCCTCGACTACTGCGCCGGAAGCAACCAGCTCCTCAAGGACGGAGCGATCCTCGCCGAGTGCGGCTGGGACGTGATGCAGGAGTACGAGCGGCTCTTCCCGCAGAAAATACATCGCACCGTGCTGGGCGCGGACCTGACGCTTTCGGAGAACGAGCTGCGCGAACGGAGCGAGCCGAGGCGGCCCGGCGTGGCGGCCACGGTGGAAAAATTGCCGGAATGCGACAAAAAAGACGTTGACAAGACGAAAAACAAAGATTATATTGACGTACAAGCCGTGATCGGCTCCGTATCCCGCGACGAAGCGGCTGTTTTGACCGCGCTGGAGGGCAAAAACCTGAGCGCGGACGACATCATAGAGGCCTGTCAGCTCCCGGCCTCGAACGTTCTGGCGGCGCTGACGCTGCTGGAGGTCAGGGGGCTGGTGAAGAGACTGCCCGCCAGACGTTTTTCGCTGGCGGAGAAATCCTGAAGGCTGTTTGGAGGCTAATCAATGCCAAGTGCGAGCAAGAATCTGGTCATCGTGGAATCCCCGTCGAAGGCCAAAACCATCGGTAAATATCTGGGCCCCGACTATGTCGTCAAGGCCAGCATGGGCCACCTGCGAGACCTTCCGAAGAGCACCATGGGCGTGGATATCGAGCACGGCTTTGAGCCGGAATACCTGCCGCTGAAGGGCAAGGAGGACATCATCTCCGACCTGCGCAAGGCGACGAAGGCCAGCAAAAACGTCTATCTCGCGACCGACCCGGACCGCGAGGGCGAGGCGATCTCCTGGCATCTCAAGGTCCTGCTCGGTATCCCCGACGATAAGACCCAGCGCGTTACCTTTAATGAAATCACGAAGAACGTCGTCACCGAGTCGATCAAAAAACCGCGCGGCATCGACTACGATCTGGTCGACGCGCAGCAGGCGCGCCGCATCCTCGACCGCATCGTGGGCTATCAGCTCAGCCCGCTGCTGTGGAAGAAGGTCCGCCGCGGGCTGTCCGCCGGACGCGTGCAGTCCGTCGCGACGCGCCTCGTGGTCGACCGCGAGCGCGAGATCCGCGCGTTCGTCCCGCAGGAGTACTGGACGCTCGACGTAAAGCTGGACCGCGTGGGCAAACCCGGCAGCTTCACGGCGCGGTTCTACGGCGACCCGAAGAAGCGCGACCTCGGCAGCGAGGCGGACGTTCTGGAGGTGCTCCGCTCGATCAAATCGGGGGAGTTTTCCGTCGCGAGCGTCAAGCGGACGGACAAGAAGCGCTCGCCCGCGCCGCCCTTCATCACCTCCACCTTACAGCAGGAGGCCTCGCGCAAGCTCAACATGACGCCCAAACGCACGATGGCCGTCGCCCAGCAGCTTTACGAGGGCGTCGACATCACCGGCGAGGGCACGCTCGGCCTCATCACCTATATGCGCACCGACTCGACCCGCCTCTCCGACGAGGCGCTCGGCGCCGCGCAGGAGTTCATCGTCTCCCGCTACGGGAAGGATTATTACTACGGCTCGTTCCACCACTACAAGGCGAAAAACGCCGCGCAGGACGCGCACGAAGCCATTCGCCCGAGCAACGTCCGGCTCGACCCGGAGTCCATCCAGGGCGACCTGACCAAGGAACAGTACCGTCTTTACAAGCTGATCTGGAGCCGCTTCGTCGCCTGCCAGATGGCCAACGCCGTCTACGACGCGACCGCCATCGAGGCGGCGTGCGGCAAAAACGTGTTCCGCGCGAACCATCAGAGCCTGAAATTCGCCGGCTTCACCGCCGTCTACGAGGAGGGCCGCGACGACGAGACCGAGGTGGTCGAGTCCCCGCTGCCGGATCTGGCCGAGGGCGAACCGCTCAAAAAGAGCGGAGAGGACCGCGAGCAGCACTTCACGCAGCCGCCCGCGCGCTATACCGAGGCCACGCTCGTGCGCGCGATGGAGGAGAACGGCGTCGGCCGCCCGTCGACCTACGCGACGATCATCTCCACGATTCAGGACCGCGAGTATGTGATCAAGAAGGACAAGCGCCTCTGCCCGACGCCGCTCGGCGAGGTTGTGACCCAGCTCATGCTCGATCGGTTCGGCGACATCATAGACGTCGAGTTCACCGCCGGCATGGAGCGCCGGCTCGACCAGGTCGAGGAGGGCAAGCTCCCGTGGCGCCAGGTTTTGAGCGACTTTTACAAGGATTTTCACAAGGATATGGAGGAGGCCGAGGAGGCGCTCAAGGACACCCGCATCAAGGTGCCCGACGAGGAAACCGACGAGGTCTGCGAGCTCTGCGGCCGCAAAATGGTCATCAAGTCCGGCCGGTTCGGCAGGTTTTTGGCCTGCCCCGGTTATCCGGAGTGCAAGAATACCAAGCCGCTCGTCGAGCGGATGCCCGGCCGCTGCCCAAAGTGCGGCGCGGGGCTGCTCAAGCGGAAATCCAAGAAGGGCTACGCCTATTATGCCTGCGAGCGCGGGGCCGAGTGCGGCTTTATGACCTGGGACGTGCCGACCGCGTTCGACTGCCCGTCGTGCGGGCAGACGATGTTCAAGAAGTCGGGCCGAGGCCAGATGAAGCCGTTCTGCGTCAACGAGGCCTGCCCGAATTTCCTGCCCGAGGACAAACGCGGCTACCACCGCAAGCCGAAGGAGGAGAGCGCCGAGGCGCCCGCCGCGCCGAAAACAGAGGAGGCCGCGCCGGAAAAGAAGCCCGCCGTTAAGAAACCGGCGGCGTCCGGGTCCGCCGCGAGGAAGCCGGCCGCGAAGAAGCCGGCGGTAAAAAAGACGACCGCGAAAAAGCCTGCGGCGAAGAAGCCGGCAGCCAAAAAGTCCGCCGCGAAGAAGCCGGCCGCGCGGAAAAAAGCCGCGCCCAAGGCCCCCGCGGGTGGAGAAGCATGAGCGCCGTTCGGGTGATCGGCGCGGGTCTCGCCGGGTGCGAGGCCGCGTGGCAGCTCGCCCGCCGGGGCGTCAGCGTCGAGCTGCGGGAAATGAAGCCGGAAAAGATGACCCCGGCGCATCACAGCGCAGACTTTGCCGAGCTCGTCTGCTCGAACTCGCTGCGGGGCGACCGGCTGGAGAACGCCGTGGGCCTTCTCAAGGAGGAGCTCCGCCGCTGCGGCAGCCTGATCCTCCGCTGCGCCGACGCCACGCGCGTCGAGGCGGGCGGCGCGCTGGCCGTGGATCGGTTCGGCTTTTCCAAAATGGTCACGGAGCTCGTCCGGTCGGAGCCGCGGATCGCGGTGGTTCCCGGCGAATGCACGGAGGTCCCCGAGGGACCGGCCGTGATCGCCACGGGTCCGCTGACGAGCGACGCGCTGAGCGTCTCGATCCGCGATTATTTCGGCGGAGCCGACTATCTCAACTTTTTCGACGCTGCCGCGCCGCTCATCGCGGCCGACTCCGTGGATATGGGCAGCGCCTGGCTCGCCTCCCGCTACGACAGGGGAACGCCTGATTATGTAAACTGCCCGATGACGGAGCAGGAATACGCCGCCTTCGTGCGCGAGCTGGCCGCCGCCGAGGAGGCGGAGGTGCACGGCTTCGAGGATAAAATGGTGTTCGAGGGCTGCATGCCCGTCGAGGTCATGGCGCGGCGCGGATACGACACGCTGCGCTACGGGCCGCTCAAGCCGGTCGGCCTGCGGGACCCCAAAACGGGCCGCGAGCCCTACGCGGTGGTGCAGCTCCGGCGCGACAACGCCGCGGGCACCGTCTACAACCTTGTCGGGTTCCAGACGCACCTGAAATTTCCCGAGCAGCGGCGCGTTTTCTCGATGATCCCGGCGCTCAGAAACGCGGAGTTTCTGCGCTACGGCGTCATGCACCGCAATACATTTTTAAATTCGCCGAAGCTGCTCGACCGGTATTACGCCGACCGGCGCGACCCGTTCGTCGCGTTCGCCGGGCAGATGACCGGCGTCGAGGGCTATGTGGAGTCCACCGCCTCGGGCTTTCTCGCCGGAACGGCGATGGCCGCCAGAGTGCTGGGGACGCCGCTGCCCGAATTTTCCGGGCGGACGGCGATCGGCGCGCTCGCGCGCTACGTCAGCGAGGGCGCCGTCGGCGAGTTTCAGCCCATGAACGTCAATTTCGGCATCATCGAACC
>Ga0160425_1003283_pt1 | contig 11995 bp, 9 predicted proteins | sample BioMet8_FD_108193 | JGI IMG/M metagenome (GOLD analysis project Ga0160425, IMG submission 108193) | Microbial communities from bioreactor (seeded with sewage sludge) at Lawrence Berkeley National Lab, California, USA - Biofuel... | ecosystem: Engineered > Bioreactor > Anaerobic > Unclassified ...
ATTTATAGCATTTTATAAAAAGAGTCGGTATGGTCATATACTTCTTATCTTCCGTCATTCCTACTTTGGTAGAAAACTCTGCCCCTACTCCATCCGCCAACCTTGCCCCACACACTGGGCAAAATATCTTATCGTGCATTCCACATAAGCCTCTTTTCTACTGTGGTTCAATATCCCAATCATTATCAACTTCAACCTTAACCCGCTTCTTGCAATGAGGGCAATCAATTTGGATGGAGTACCTTTCCTCAGGCGAAAAAGGTAAATCTCCAGCCTTTAAAATAGTCTCACCGCACTCCGGACAGACAATATCTTTTGTCATTTTTCGTTACCTCCGAACTTGTTATGGCCCTATTATAGCAACCGAACACCTGTTTGGCAAGTGGCCAAATGAGACATATTTATCCTACATAACAGTCCATCCTAGTAAACATGAGAGTTTCAGCATTTTAAATTTTTTTCATGTAGGTTTTTAGGTATTTGATGGGGTATAACAGCCCCTAAAGCAAGGCCTGCACTTAGGCAAAAAAATTACCGGGCTAGCTGTGGATAACTAGCTCGGTGTTAAGAATGTTGCATTTTTAATTAAAATAACTTGCCTAGTTCATACGCTTTTTGCAGATTTTTTGTCTTTTCCATTGCGGCCTTATCAATGCAGAATAGTTCGCTAATAATATCTTTTATATTCCAGCCCAAACAGTTGCACATCCTGCTACAGTTGCAATTGCTCCTTCTACCGATTCCGTGGTTTCAACCTCGCAAAGGATAAACCTTATAACTCAGTTCCCGGTTTTTCAAATATTTCTTTTCCAAAGTTTCTTCTCTTTTCTTCTAGCTGTATAAGTGAATTGTCAACATCGTTGTAGTAACATTTTAAGAAAACTGAACCGCCATAACTTTTGCGTCTTGGTTCCAAGACCATTGATAGTCTAGTATATGCACTATTTAACGAATCTACTTCTTCGTTATCTAAATATGGCAATTTACATTTACATTTTTCCAGTCTGCTTTTTTCAAAACCTGTATAGATAATTTTTAGATCTTCTAGCAACACAACTGGTACTTTATAGATACCATTAACAGGTTTCTTGTGCCCTTCATATTTTTCTAAAATCTTGACAGCACCATCATCACCATAACCATATCGTATTGCAAAATACAAGCAAGTACCTCTGTTAAAGAACAGCTCTTCTCTTCCTCTTGTTAGTGCATCATATTGTTCAGAGTTATTAATAAGATATTCTTCAACAACCAAGTCAGCATGTCCATTTTGTAATTTAATGATTGGAGAATGCTCTTCATCAATACATATTCGCCCATTTTTTATCACAACAGGTATCGTAACTTTCGCCATAATAGCTTCCCCTCTTTATTACGTCTATGAATTACTACAAGTAAACTAACCATACATGCGCACAATGCAATTATTCCTGTATTTTCACAGATAATGTCATAAATTTATAGAAATTTCGCAATCATTTAAGTTATTGGGATTCTATTTCCTTTAATGTCTTTCCATCTTTTCTTCTCCAAGAAGTTTTTCCATTAGCCGATGCTCCCAAAATAACAGATGCAGCAGTAGATGAAGATGTAAAAGCATAGTTCTGAGTAAATATGAAATTTTTAATAACACCCTTGGCTATTAATTCTTCTCTAATATGTCTTGCAGTAGTACATGGTTTTGAATAAAAGCTAGGAGTTGTCTCTTTAGATATTACACTTCCCTTACTAACAATATAAGAATTTGCACTTTGTCTTAACATTTCAGCGTTTGAACCACGCTTAGAAAGGTAAAAGACTTTTTGTGTTGTATCTTCTTTTACTGATTTTATTGAAGTTCTATTATTTCGTTTTCTTATCCCAGTTGATTTAAAAATGTCATACCCTAACTGTCCTATCATCATTTCCGTGTAAGAAATAACATCATCCATTTCATATCTGTCTGAATCTTTGATATTAGATGTTGAAGGTTCGTTCCCATTCTGCACATCAAAAGAGCCTGCTTTTTTAGCAAGAATACAGAATTTATTTTCAAGATAACTTATTTCCGTAGCTCCATAGTCATCTTTTGCGGAAACTACAATAATTGCTTCCGTCCAATCTTTAATTGAAGGATGCGCTTCCAACATTCTTAGTAAGACGCCCTTGCCATTTCGTCTTTCTCTAGCTTGACCAACATAAACCTTTCTATTAGCAGATTTATTATCAATTAAAAAATAAATACCATATTGTTTAAGTTCCTTGATATCTTTACAAACATCTAACATATCATGTGGTATTTTATAAATAAAAGCATTTATTTTAGTATGCTCAATTTTAATTCGTCCATTAAAATTATCATCCATAAGAATAAAGCGTATTGTACTTGGCATAATATATCCTTCCTGTAAAACAACTTTTTCTTAAATTATATCACTATTTATTCTTCTTTCCCAGAAATGACTTTTTCTGGCACAATAACTTGGGAACAGCGTAAGTTGGGAGATAGTGTTGAATATCGGCGTGGTTCTTTCCCTCAACCATATGGTAAAAAAGAATGGTACGATGGTAAAGGGGCTATGCCATTTGTTCAGGTCGTAGATGTTTTAGATAATATGAAATTGGCTGATAATACGAAGCAGAAAATCAGTTTATTAGCCCAACCCAAAAGTGTCTTTGCAAAAAAAGGACAAATAATTGTCACTCTTCAAGGAAGCATAGGCCGTGTTGCAGTGGCTCAATATGGCGCTTTTGTGGATAGAACAATATTAATTTTTGAAAAATATAGAGAAAAAACAGATGATAATTTTTGGGCATATACAATTAAACAATGCTTCATTAAAGAAGCGGCGAGAGCACCAGGCGGCACAATTAAGACTATTACCAAAGAAGCCCTTTCCGCCTTTGATGTTTTAGTGCCAAAATTTCATGAGCAAACTCTTGTTGGAACGTATTTTGTCAAATTAGATAACCTTATCACCCTTCATCAGCGTAAGCAAAAAAGTGAATGGAGGAATAGGGATGATAAGTACTTTTGGGAAGGACTGTTTATTTCACAAATTTTATAGCCAATGGATTACTGTCTATAAAGAGGGTGCAATAAGAAAAGTAACGATGGATAAGTATCATTTGACGGAACGGTGGTTACAACGCCTAATACCAAATTTGACAATTGCAGAAATGAATCGCATTAATTATCAAAAACTTCTTAACGATTATGCGGCAGTTCATGAACGCCAGACAACAATGGATTTTCATCATCAGTTAAAAGCTGCAATCCTTGATGCAGTAGATGAGGACTTGATAGAAAGGGATCCAACGCGCAAGGCAATCATAAAAGGGAGGGCTCCTTCTAAGAAGAAAACAAAATTTCTAAACCATTATGAATTACAAAAATTGCTGGAACATTTAGACTTGCAAACAGAAGTAAATTGGGACTATTTGATTTTGCTTATTGCTAAAACAGGCATGAGATTCTCAGAAGCGCTAGCTATAACATCTGATGATTTTGATTTTTCTCACCAAGTATTAAATGTTGATAAAACATGGAATTATAAAGGTACAGGAGGTTTCTTGCCAACTAAAAACAAATCTTCTGTAAGAAAAATACAGCTAGATTGGCAATTAATTATACAATTCTCAGAATTGATAAAAACAGTGGAAAAAGGAAGCCCAATATTTTTAAAAAAAAATAAAAGAATTTATAACTCTACTATAAATGCAGTATTGACGCGACATTGTAGAGCAGCTGGCATCCAGGAGATCTCAATTCATGGATTAAGGCATACACATGCATCGTTATTGTTGTTTGCAGGAGTGTCAATTGCTAGCGTAGCAAGAAGGTTGGGGCATTCAAGTATGACGACTACGCAAAAAACATATCTTCATATTATTCAAGAATTGGAAAATAAAGATGTTGACCTTATTATGAGATCACTTGCAGGCCTGAATAATTAAACGTTATAAATAATGCTTACGCTGATGAAGGGTGATAAGGTTATCTAGTGAATTAAGAAAGGAACCGATTTCGTTCTGCTCCTCTATAGCAGGAACCGGTATTTCTATTTTTACAAAGTCTGATTCATGGATCCGCCATTGCCCATAAATAACACCTTGTCGCCATTTTACCATTGCATTTATAAAGTCTTTTCTTACCAATCTCTGTCCAAGAAAATTTGAATTTGCAATTATTGTTGATTGAAAAATGCTATAAACTGGCGATATTGAGGCCTTTCCGTATTTGTTAAGCCCGATTGATCCTGTTTCAAGATTGTTAGAGCTGTAAATAAAATCGTCAAAATATGTCTTTTTATAAAATTTGTTTTCGGTATCTGAAACAAGTGAGCTTCTGTCATATCTATCACCTTTAGGCACTATTCCAACGTTTGCAACAAAAGCCATAAGAGGATATTCTTCACTCATTGGAGCTTGTTCATTTCGTTCCACCAATAATTCACCAACCTTACGCTGTTCCCAGGTATAATACAAAAAGGAGCTAAGAACATAGTCTTAACTCCTTTTTGTATTAAATTTTTACTATAAATCAAACCCTCCTTCGAGAATAAACCTCCTCAACAATGCATCCATTTGCTTATTGGCCTTAAAAACAGATATGTCCATACCAAGGGACTTGGAGAAGTATTTTCTTGCTTTTTCTTTGTCTACTGTCTCTTTTAATTCATCAAGTCTACCATATTCATTTATATTACCATCTGTTACGTTAGCATTCATTATGTCCTGTAGCTTCGCCACATCCAATCCAAAAGTTTCTGCAAAATTATGTAATTGCGCATTTTGAGCATTGCTTTGATATTCAATTATATAATCTTTGAAAGTTTTTCCCTCTTGAATATCAACCTCTCCACGCTCAATGTCATGCAAGAAAATATTGGCATATTTCTGCTGTTCTTGGCTCAACGTAGCAAATGTTTTGTGAAGTTCCTGTTCAAGTTCTGCCTTATCAGCGCTATTTGTGGATAAAGCAATTAAGTACTTCTTAAACTTGCTATTCATATAATCATTGTCGATATCCTCTGTTTCTATTTCCATTAAGTATCCATTAATATCATATGGGGCATCATTTTCGTCAGGGCCAACACTACTTTTCCCGAGTTCCTTATATCGTGCAACAAGCATATCATACTGTTGTTGTGTGAATTGTACTTCAATAATTGTCTTAGGTACACCCTGTCCATTACTAAATTCGTAAATTGTTTCTGTCCATTTAAACCCTTGTATTTTCGCCGAACCCAATAAAATATTAAATTTATTGAAAAGCTTAGCAAATTTAGCTTTAGCCTCCGTTTCTGCTGGCAATTTTTTAAAATCACCTACATCAGCACTCTTAAAAACCTCATAAATTTCTTTAAAAGTTTCGTTCAATTTTTTCAAGTTACCCGGCAATTTATCTACAAACAGGCCATATACTTTATCACCAGAATACAATTTCACCGCTGCTTCAATATTACGTTCCATGGTATGCGGATAGCGATAGTATTTGATTGTACCAAACGGTTTCTCTGTTGGTCCAAATAATCTATTGGTTCTAGAAAATGCCTGAATAATATTCTCATAGTGCAACACCTTGTCTAAATATAAGGTATTAATCCACTTAGAATCAAAACCAGTAAGCATTTGATCTACAACTATAAGAACATCAATCTGTAGCTCTGGAGTTTTAGCTATTGTTTTATATTGTTCCTTATGTGATAAGCGGAAAGAAATATCTTTCTTCATCGCCGCAAAAGTAGGGATGGAGAAGCTCTGATTAAAGGTTTCATTGTAATCGTCAATAAGTTCTTTCAAACCATCTTCTTTAAATTTAATACCATAGTTATTATCTGTACTTGGATCAAACAAGCACGCAAATCGCTGCTCTGGCATGGCCTTTTTCAGCAAGCGATAATACTCAATAGCTTCGTGAATACTACTAGTAGCAAAGAGAGCATGAAATTTACCTGCATGACTTAGTTCAACCCAATTTTCTCTAATATTCTCAACCACACATTTCTTATGTTCGTCTGTTAGATACTGGCTTGTAGGTATATATTCCTCAATACCATGAACAATATTCCCATTAGATGACCTATAACTAGCCATAGGCACTTTGCTAGCATCCATAAATTGATAATAAACTACATTCTTCTTTGGGTCTTTTATTGCCTCCTCTTCGGTATGAGCTTTTGCCATAGTTAAAGCCACTGCTCTACGCAGGTCTTTATCCTTAAATGTTAAAACCTTGTACAAGTCGAAACCAAGCACGTTTTTATCTCTGATACCATCAGCTATACTATAACGATGTAACTCATTGCCAAATATTGTTGACGTCGTACTATTATTTTTTTTGTTTTCATCATGAATTGGCGTACCAGTAAAGCCAAAGAAAATAGCTCTTGGAAATGTGTTTTTAATAGTACTAAGCATCTCCCCAAAAGTAGAACGATGAGCTTCATCCACAATGAAAACTATGCGTTTTTTATTAATAGCTTCTATGTCTTTAGTATTTAGGCCATTAGGATCAAGCTGAATATTACTCATTTTTTGAATGGATGTTACAATAAGACAATCTGCTGTCTTATCACTTTTAAGTTTAGTAGTAAGAACCTTAGTATTTTCAGTTCCTTGTACAACTTCTCTAATGTCTGCAAAGGCTCTATATTCCTTAAGAGATTGTAATCCCAACTCAATCCTATCTGTTAAAAATACTACTTTATCAGCATCCTTAGAACTGGAAATAAGTTGCGCAGACTTAAAACTTGTCATAGTTTTACCAGAACCAGTAGTATGCCAGATATAACCGCCTCTCTGATTCTTATCATCCCATTTTATCTTAGAAACCTTATCTGAAATAGCATTAGCAGCATAATACTGATAACTACGCATAACCTTTAAAATTCCATCGGAGTTATCTGCAACAGTATAGAAACCTATTAACTGATGAGCCATAGGAATACATAGAAGTGTAGACGCTATCTTTTTCCAATCATTTATTGGCTCATTGTTAAAATCTGCCCAATGAAAATAAAAATCAGGATTGAATTTACCGTCAGGGCCTGGATTAGCAAAATACAAAGTCTCTTCTGGTGTCATGGCCACAAAAACTTGCACTAATGAAAACAACCCTGAAAAAACACCTTCATCTGAATACTTCACTATTTGATTACATGCCTGAGTTGCTGGAATACCTGATTTCTTAAGTTCCACATGAATTACCGGCATTCCATTAATAAGAAGAACAAAATCTCCTCTTCTATCTGGCAAGATTGGTATTTTGCTTCTAAATCTTGGTTGTTCAGCAATTTGATACTTGCTCTGCCCAGCAGCAATTTCCTGCCTATCATAAATTTTTAGACTTACTTCCTGCCCCAAATGCTCTTTGTCATTAGGGTTATCCCGTTTTATAGATATAGTCTTGCCATTAATTAATGAGTTAAGGGCTAATGGGGTCCTCTGCTCGGCAACTTTTCCAATAATCTGCTGCATTTCTGTATCAGTTAGCGGATAGTTATTTAAACGTGTTCGCTGCCTATTATTTTTAAATAAAATATTGGCCCAATTCTGAACAAGATCATGTTCCGTCTTATTTTTTAAAATTGTATCTTCCCAACCATTTTTGCATAAAGCCTTGATTAACTGTTCCTCAAACTCTAACTCTGATTTAAATGTCATAACAACTTCTCCCGGTAGCTTTTGTTATATAAACATTTTTTCTAACATTGCTTTTTTTATTTTTTTAAGTTTTCCCAACTTACGCTGATGAAGGGTGATAAGGTTATTTAACTGTTGAAAGTACATCCCAATTATTTTTTGTTCTTCTATACCTTGTGGTAACATAATATTTGTTTCAAAAAAATCCTGTGGCATAATATTAAGCAAGCCATGATTCCTGGCACCTTCTGCTGCAATTTCCCGAATACCTTTGTACCATAGTTCTGTACTGTAATATGCAACTAAAAAATTCGAGTTAGTTCTATTTACATCTAATATTTTAAAAACAATGTATAATGTTGATAATACGCCATTTTTATACCTGTCTAAGCGTTTTATGGCACCCCAAGGAGCATCATTTGATGTACTTTTATTATAAGCGAACTCACCACTGTTAATTAAAAAATACCCACTAACATCTTTGCTTGCAATACGTTTATCAAAAAATTCATTTTGATCAATCAATCCGTATTGCGCTGAAATTGTAAGCGGCAATGTAGACACTAAATCTTGATTTTTCCTAGTAACCCTTTCTACCAGTTCCACCAACTTACGCTGTTCCCAAGGGTCAGTAAATCCTTTGAATCTTATTTCTGGGACATTTGTTCCAATTTGTGGGAACATTTTTTCCAGCATTGATTTTTTTACATTTTTTAGCAAGTCACACTTACGCTGATGAAGAGTGATAAGGTTATTAATTAGCATGAAAAGCTTACCTATTTTGTATTGTTCACTATGTGATCCTGCCAAAAAGGTAAATGAATTTAGTTCATCCCTATTAATCTTTGGCATTCCAGACCGGCGTGAAACTGATACCGTATATTTATAAAAATTTTCTGTTTGTATAAGTGAAAAAAGAAATTCTTGATTTAACTTGTTTTTTGTATTTAAAACATATGCATCGGCACTTGTAAGCCCCTCAAATTCAGCAAAATAATACTTTCCCAGCTGAGGATTAATTTTGCCATAAATAATATCACCCTTATAAAATCTGAACTTTCCACTTATCAATTTTTCATCTTTTACTGTTCTTACATTATCGTATAAACAGCCTGTAAACGACTCTATATTTCCTGGTGCAACATGAGGAAGCTTAGCAAATTCTGCTTTTCTTGGATCTACCATATTAGTTGATATAGTTATGCTGTCAGCCCACTTACGCTGTTCCCAAGGGTCAGTAAATCCTTTGAATCTTATCTGCGGTTTTAAGGCTTTTGTCATATCATTCACCTTTAAGTAGAGCTTTAAAAGCTTCTAGCCCTTTCATGTCAAACTCATTTCCTTCTAATGCATCAATCATCTCACTGAGTTCAGTTTCAGTCTCACTAATCTCCTTGTCAACATCTGCACAAGTGAAAGCATACTTATTAGCCAGTGCTTGTGTTTTGGCAGTTAATTCATCAACAATAGTTCTAGGCATTGCACCGAGAGCTGCTGTCAATGGTTCAATCCATTTTTTGACTAGAAGAAAATCTTGTTGTTCTACAGACAATGTATTAATAAGCTTTATTGTCTTAGCTTGTAGCTCGCCCTCACTTTTCTTTATTTCCTTTTTTAGTTCTTTTTCTTCAGCAATAAGTTTGCTCACTTTAACAATAGTAGCTTCCAGCGTATCATCTGCATACACAGCACCTTTGCTTATCTCTGCTTTGAGAGTCTTTGCTTTTTTGGTAACATAGGCATTTACAAATGCTGTTTTATCTTCATTGACTGCCTCAGAATCCTTATCTTCTTCTGACAGATTTTCCAGTGCTTCTTCGTAGTTTGCTGAAATGCTAGACAATTTATTGTTCAGCTCATTCAGCTGCTCAAGCTCTGTTTTGAGCAAATTTTCCTGTACCAATACAAATGGTAACACGTGACCACGCCAACCATCTTGTACTTCTTCATCTTTGCCATTTTTTGTTTTAGTTACCATTTTGGGATCAACCTGTGTAATTGCCGCCATACCCTCTGTTTGAATCAGCTCCAAATCACCGGCAATCTGCGTCCAAGAATCGTCTAACAATTGGTAAGCATCGTAGTTGTCCACCAACATAATCCCATCAAGTCTCCTAAAAATATTGTTACTTAATGTATCCTCTTCTCTAGAAATAGTCAAACTATCCATATGATCAATTAATTCATTATGCAAATATTGCGGCAAGTCCGCAAACGCTGTATTAAGCCTTTTTTCAAACTCTACGACATCCTTGTTGTTATTAATTGTTTTCTTTATATCCTCTGATGCCAAAGACATATAAGCCGCGTTAACATTTTTAAACAGCTCTCCCTTCAAACTTGGAAACGCATTCCAATAAGGAGCTAAATTATTCAATTCGCTGTCTGGTACACCTCCAAACATAGAGGCATAAATATCCCAGCTCTCAGATGGCTCAGAAGAATCAACATATCTAGGAATATTAAGGTTATAATCATTAGCACGAATTTCATCACGCGTAACAACTTTAGAATATTTAGGACAGTTAATTCTTTGGATAACAGTGTCGGCAATCCTCTTAATGTCAGACGCACGCAGTTTATTGCTCTTACCTTCTTTTATAAACCCTTTAGAAGCGTCTACTATTAATATATCTGTGTTTTCACGCTGTTTCTTCAGCACCACGATAATCGTAGGAATACCTGTCCCAAAGAAAATATTAGCTGGTAAACCTATAATGGTATCAACATAGTTTCCTTCGATAAGATTCCTGCGTATTTTTCCTTCTTCACCACCACGGAACAACACACCATGTGGCAATACAATTGTCATGATGCCATCCTGGCGAAGATGATACAAATCATGTAATAGGAAAGCATAATCTGCTTTAGACTTAGGAGCTAAGCCAAAAGATGCAAATCTAGGGTCTCCATCCTTATCCATTGGGTCCCAGTTTTGAGAATACGGTGGATTGGATACAACTGCATCAACAAACAATGGCTCATAGGTACCTTGTGGATCACTTTCATCAAAATATGGCCAATCTTCTTCCAATGTATCACCATTTCTTGTGACAATGTTATCCGGAAGTATTCCGCGCATAACTAGGTTCATACGAGTCAAGTTATACGTATTTTCTTTAATCTCCTGTGCATAATATTTAATGTTATTGGCATCATCAATATGCTTAGCTACTGAGCGTCCAATATTAATTAGTAAAGAACCAGACCCACTTGTAGGGTCGTATATTTTAATGGCATTTCTATCTTTAACGTGATGAGCAACAATTTCTGACATAAGCAAAGATACCTCATGAGGTGTATAGAACTCTCCAGCTTTTTTGCCAGCATTGGCGGCAAACATACTAATTAGATATTCATAAATAAAGCCAAGGACATCATAATCCTGCTTGCCGTCCATAGGAATATCTTTAATTAAATCTAGTAAACCACTTATCGCTTTGGTTTGTGCACCAGAGCTGTCACCCAACTTACCTAATCCTGTTTGCAAGGTTGTAAATATTTTTTCAAATACCTTCTTATGATTCTTATCAATAAAAAAAGTAAAGGAAGATAGTGCATCCATAACATTGGATACATCAAAATCTTTTCCCATTGTTAGCCATGTTGAAAACAGATTCTTATATGCAATAAAATAGCCTATATTTTGTTGCACATTTTTAACAGTATCAGTATCGTCTTCAGTAATTTCCTTAATATCGGTATCTGTAGCGCCTATACTTTTCAGATACTCTACTTCCTTGTCTGACAAGAACTTATAAAAAATAAAGCCTAAAATATAGTCTTTATATTCGTTAGCTTCAATTTTTGAACGCATTTTATTTGCTGATTCCCAGATTTTATTTGCTAACTGTTGCTTATTCACAGCGTAAGCCTCCCCCTAAACATAAAATATATTATAATTATACCCCAAGCGCAGTTATAAAGCCAATTTCAGCAATATTTTTATAAATATTTTAGTTTTACCCTTTTGTAGATTTTAGCCTAAAAATAACTTGCTATTCACCTTTGGCAGAGCTAATATGTAACACTACCAAAGGAGGATGACGTAATGAAACAGCCTATTTTAGAAATAAATATTTATCATGACTTTAACATCAATTATATTAAAGAAACCGTCAAAAATGCTCTTAGCAAAGATTTTCCTCTTCCTGATGATGCAATCTTAAAAATTAAATATAAATATATGGCTGAGGCAATATTACCAAGATTCGCTGTCTTTAACCACAATGTTCTCATGAAGTTCATCCTGATTCTTATCGACTGCAATCGTGGCCCCGTTGGCGATATAGACTTTAAGGACTGCCGGATAAACATTTATATCAGCCACGCAAGTGACACTACTTTCAGGGTTTCTTTCACAAAATTA
>Ga0160425_1003287_pt1 | contig 11976 bp, 3 predicted proteins | sample BioMet8_FD_108193 | JGI IMG/M metagenome (GOLD analysis project Ga0160425, IMG submission 108193) | Microbial communities from bioreactor (seeded with sewage sludge) at Lawrence Berkeley National Lab, California, USA - Biofuel... | ecosystem: Engineered > Bioreactor > Anaerobic > Unclassified ...
GACGTGGCACGGGTCGGGAGGAAGTAGCTGGTTTGCGCAGCAAAGCAGCGGATTCCGAATGTTTTCAGGAATGCGGGAGCCGCGTAAGCGGCGGAGCATTCCGGCACCCTGGAAGACGCGGCACGGGTCATTCGGAGGCAATTATGACAGTATCCCTTGCAGTATATATTTTCATATGTGTAATGTGCGGCTTCGTCGTCAAGGGACTTGCCGGCTTCGGCGATCCGCTCATATACAATCCGCTTCTTTCGATGCGGCTTGACAATAAAAGCATTTCACCGGCCATGCTTCCTGTTTCGGTGGTGCTTAACGCTTCGATCGCATGGCAGAACAGAAAATCTTTTTCCCTGAAGAATGTCCTGATTATTTCAGTCTGGGTAATGGCGGGTGTAATACCGGGCACAATGCTTCTGAAGGTCGGTACTTCCTGGGTGCTGAAGGTGATTCTAGGCCTTCTGATAATTTTTCTGGGTGTTGAAATGCTGACACGCGACAAAGCCAAGGAAATGAAGCCCAATCCGGTTTTCCGGGCATTCATCAGCTTCTGTTCCGGCATTTCGGCGGGCCTTTTCGGAATTGACTTATTATTCCTGATCTATCTGGAGCGGAGCACGAAGGAGCGGGAAGAATTTCGCGGGAGCGCGTGCTTTGTATTTCTGCTGGAAAATACATTCCGCCTGATTGTTTATATCTGCAGCGGCATTTTTACGGGCTTCGCGGTACAGCTGACACTGATTGCCACACCGGCGGCTTTTGCGGGTATGTTCATCGGCGGGCGGATTGACAGACATATCGACAATGAAAGAATACATAAAATCATTATTGCCGTTTTTATAATCGGCGGAGTCAGCACATTTCTGAAAGCGCTGCTCCTGAAATCCTGAATTACACAATCCTCATACTGCGGCTGTAACTGCAGGTCATAATGACACGCGGGTACAGCCGCTTTTTCATGGAAAAAAGCAGAGCGGGTCCCGGGAAAATATGTAAGAATGCACATATGCAACTGCGATAATATTACAAATGTAAAATATTGTAAATAGTAATTGCTTTTCTTATTATGCACGCATATAATAAAACCAGTAGCGACTATGCAGAAGAGGGGCCATTGCTGTGAATGATAGAATCGACTTGAAGAGTTGTTTTCCGCTTTCTGAAAGCCAGCTCAATATCTGGGATTTGGAGCAGGCATATCCTGATACATCTATGAATAATATCTGCGAAACAGTCCGTATTCAGGGCAGATTTGATATTGCACTTCTGGAGAATGCGCTTAATCTTGCCGTGAAGCTGGATCCGTCTCTTCGCATTCAGATAACACGTCTTTCCGACGGCACACTGGTTCAGTTTGAAAGCCCGTATGTGCCTTCCCGTTTTCCTGTTTTTGACTTTTCCAGTACGGACGAGGCCGGTATCAGCCGCTTTGAGGAAGCACTGGCGCGTGAAACCATGCACCTCTTTGAGTCTCCGCTGTACTATTTTGCGATTCTGAGGATCGGTGAGCAGGAGGGCGGATTTTATCTGAAGACACATCATCTGATTTCCGACGGCTATTCGGCGGTTGTTCTTATCAATCGCGTTACTCAGGCGTATCTTGCGCTGCTTGACGGCAGAGAACCTGAACTGGAGGAGCTTCCGGGATACCGCTATCATGTGGAGGAAGAGAATACATATCTTTCATCAGTCTCCTATGAGGCAGACCGCCGTTACTGGAAGGAGCGGATGCGTAATATCGGGCAGCCGGTTTCCCTTCGCGATTCTACAAGTGCTGAGATAAGCCCGGTCGGCAACCGCGTTGCTTTTACCCTTTCCGAAACTTTAAGCCACAAGCTTGACAATTTCTGCCGCGCGCATCGCATCGCGCCTTTTGCGGTTTTTTATATGGCGATCCTGATCTACTTAGGAAGAGTCCGCTCTTCTGTAAGGGTTTGCATTGGTTCGCCTGTTCATAACAGGCGCAGTGCGGTGGACCGGAAGGCAACCGGTATGTTTGTAAACACCCTGCCTTTCTGCAGCGAATTTGACGAGAACATGACATTCGAAGAGATGATCGGTTCGCTTGCCGATGAATGGCTGGATCTTCTGCGTCATCAGCGATTTCCGTTTGAAGATATTGTGCAGGAAGCGCGGACGGCCGATTCCGGGCTGGGACGTCTTTTTCATATTGTTCTTTCCTATCAGGACAGCTGGATTTACCGCGCACACGATACAATGATCTCCTTCTCGGGCCAGTGGCATTATGCCGGCTGTCAGGCAGAGCATATCTGCATTCACCTGACCGGCCGTGAAGACGGCAGCTATCAGGTAAGCTACGACTATCTGACGCAGCTTTTTCCGCAGAGGCAGATGGAAGAATTTCACCGCTATCTTGTCAGTATCATGCTTCACGCCATTGAAAATCCAGCGCTTCCGGTATCGGAAATCACGTTTATGGAGCACGATGAGCTGGAAAAGGTGATTTATACATTTAACAGAACAGCCGCGCATTGTCCGGAGGGGAATCTGGCAGAGCGCCTGGAACAGAGCTTTCATCTGTACCCGGACCGTGCCGCCATTATACAGAACGGGTCACGATATACGTACAGCATGCTTGCGGAGAGCTCCGCACGTACGGCGCGCGCTTTACTGCAGCTGACAGACGGGGATAAGAAAATCGTCGCCATTCTGCTTCCGAAGACCTTTGCACTGATATCGGCAATGGCTGCGGTCATTCGTTCCGGCAGCGCGTGGGTGATACTGCCGGCGGAGCTTCCGAAGCGGAGAATCCGCACGATTCTGGAAGACTGCGGGGCGGCTGCCGTCATTTCGACAAAAGCGCTGGCAGACGGTAATGATATTGACGATATTCCGCTGGTTGACGCTGACAGCGTGGAACCGTCGGAAGAGAAACTTCCTGACTGCCGCGCTAAGGCGGGTGATCCGGCATATCTCGTGTATACATCCGGCAGCACAGGCATGCCGAAGGGCGTCGTGATTTCGCAGCATTCTCTTTTGAATTTTACGGAAGCAATGCACGGAATCAGGGGCGGTGCCGTGCTGTCACTGTGCAATACAGGTTTTGACGCGTTTCTTCTGGAAAGCATCGTACCGGTCCTTAACGGACAGACGGTGATCCTGGCTACGGAGGCTGAGCAGGAGAATCCGTCCGCTGCCGCGGCACTGATTCGCGGTTATGATGCCGGCTCTCTGGCAATGACACCGTCACGTCTCGCCGAATTCCTGAAGAACGAGGATTTCAGCAGAGCTGCGTCACGGCTGAAGGTGATCGTCTGCGGAGGTGAGAATTTTCCGGCCGGTCTGCTGCACAAGCTTAAAACAGTCTGCGGCGCTCGCATCTACAATCAGTACGGTCCAAGTGAAACGACAATCGGTGTGACACTGAATCTGCTGAATGACAAGCAGCAGCTGACAGCGGGAAAGCCTATGCCGAACTGCCGGCTGTATGTTCTTGACCGGTCCGGGAAGCCGCTGCCCGCCGGTGCGTGCGGCGAGCTGTATATCGGCGGTGTTCCTGTCGGCATTGGCTATCACAGCAGGGAAGAACTGACATCCCGTGTTTTTCTGGACAATCCATATGAACGTGGTGAGCGGATGTACCGGACAGGCGATCTTGCATCCTGGACAGAGGACGGGGAAATTGTGATAAAAGGCCGCATCGACCGTCAGGTCAAGCTCCGCGGCCAGCGTGTCGAGCTCGATGAAATCACATCCTGTATATTGTCCTATCCGGCTGTACGTTCCGCGGCGGTCACGATACTGACGATTGAAGAGCATCCGCTTCTTGCGGCTTATTACTGTGCCGATGGAAAAGTGGAACAGCAGGTGCTCGCGGACTTTCTTGGATCCTGCCTCCCGGACTATATGATTCCTTCTTATTTCTGTGAGGTGGATGAGATTCCGCTTACGAAGAATGGAAAGACGGATTACGGGAAGCTTCCGGTACCGGAAACACTCCGCGGGCTTAATGAAAACGGCTTTGAGATTCATGACGATGCGGCGGATGCTGTTCTTGACGTTTTCCGGCGTGTTCTTGGGCGTCCGGAGATGACCGCGTCGGATGATTATTTCCTATGCGGCGGAGATTCCTTAAATGGAATACGGACCTTGTCGGAGCTGGAAAAGATTTTCGGACAGCATCTGCGGATTTCATCGCTGTATGCGTGCAGAAGCGCCGCGAAGCTTTCCCGTCTGTTTGCCGGCGGAGGAACAGGCAGTCCGGCTCTTGACAGTCGGCCGGCCGGCCGGCCGTGTCCGGTCAGGAGAATAACAGCGGAGTCTTATCCGCTTACAAATCCGCAGCTGGGAATTTATTTTGAAACAATGCGGAATCCTTCCGGAACGGAATACAATATGCCGTGCGGATTCCGTGCGGCTGGCAGAATTGACGTGGAACGTCTGCAGAAATCGTTAAATGAGCTTTGTGAAAAAGAGAGTGTACTGCGCATGTTCTTTGTCCCGGAAGGCGGGTCTGTCCGGCAGAAGAAAGCGGAACACGTATCCGTGAAGCTTATGCTGCTGCAGGGGCATTCACCGGAAGAAGCCTGCAGCACCTTTGTGCAGCCGTTTGACCTTGAAAAAGCACCGCTTTTCCGGGCAGCGCTGTATCATGGCGGTGACGATGACGCGGTCTTTATTGACATGCACCACATCATCGGCGACGCGGTTACCGCAAGCGTTCTGATTCAAAAGCTGCAGCTGCTGTATGACAGCGGTACGATTCAGGAACCACCTCTTTCCTATACAGATTATGCGTACTGGGTAACGCATGACGGCGTTTCGCGCATATCGGACGCGGCTGCGTACTGGGAAAACACGATGAAAAATTTCCCGCCGACGGCGGTTATCACGCCGGATGCGGAACAGCCGCCGGCCGGTGATCACCGCGGCAGTATCGTGCTGCTCCGTCTGCCGCTTCCGGTATCGAAGGCGGTGAACGAATACTGCCGCGCTCACGGCATTACGCCGTTCATGTATTTTGCGGGCGTGTACGGAATTTTTCTGGCAAAGCTCACGGGTGAAGAAGAGCTTGCGTTCGGAACACCGGTATCGGTGCGGTGCTTTGAAGAACTGTCACAGACAGCAGGCCTTTTTGTCAATACACTGCCGCTTCGCGTTTCACCCGGAAAGGGCATTGCCGCGGAAACCTATCTTTCCGCGGTCCGCGACGCTGTGATAGGTCTTCTGGATCACGCGGACGGTGACGCATCGCAGCTGAAACGATACGCTGGCATGAAATCCGGCAGCGGAGACGTACTGTACCGGACAATTTTTTCCATGCGGCCGGTCGATGTGGAAGGCTTTACCTTCGGAACATATAAGACAGAGCCGATCGCGGATATACCGCACGATGCCAAAGCGGATTTAAGTCTTGAAATATCACCGGCAGGCGGAACGTATGAGGTGCGGCTGGAATATGACGCGGAGCTTTTTCACAAGGATACGGCTGAGCTTTTTACAAGGTGCATCGGTACGCTTGCTTCATCGCTGCTTAACGGTGCAGACAAAACAATCGGCAGGCTTAGAAGTGTCTCTCCGGAGGACAGATACCGGCTGATCGAGCGTTCCTATGCGATGTGTCAGCCGTTTTCCACGATGACGATCGATGAGCAGATTGATGGAACAGCATTTTCAAGACCGGATATCCCGGCGGTTATTTATCATGACCGGGTTACAACGGCTGGCTGTCTTCGGCTGTCTTCGGATCAGCTCTGCAGTCTTCTCCGGAAAGCGGGAGCCGGGTGCGGCAGCCGGATCGGCATTTTATGCAGGCGAGGGCCGGAGCTTCTCTGCGCAATGATCGCAGTTCTGAAAGCAGGCGGCGCGTATGTGCCGATGCTGCCGGACTTCCCGAAAAGCCGGCTTCACTACATGATGGAAACAGCGCAGATATCACTGGTACTATGTGATCCCGAGACAAAACAGAAGCTTTCTGAGGCGGGAGAGGAGTATCCGTGCCGCTTTATGGAAATTCCGGCTGTCACCTCCGCGGGCGGGAATGCGGAAGTGACGGATAAGGATCTCGAAGAGGAGAAGAAGATACAGCACTTTAAGAGGACGGAAGGCCTTTGCTGCGTCCTGTTCACGTCCGGCTCGACCGGCGTTCCGAAGGGTGTCATGATCCGGCACCGTGCGTTTTCGAATCTGACGTCCATACTGTATCCGCTCATCGCTTCCGTTGACGGACCGGTGCTTTGCAGCACAAATTCGGTCTTCGATGTTTTCGCTTCAGAAACGCTGATTGCGCTTGCCTGCGGACGGTGTGTAGTCATGGCGGATGAGGAGGAAATGATGCTGCCGTGGAAGACAGCGTCGCTGATCCGGAAGCATGCTGTTACGACTGTGCAGTACACGCCGACCCGGGTTCGCTTTCTTATGGAGAACAAGGAATTTGCGGAAGCGGTTCACGGCATGCCGCTTTTCCTGGTATGCGGAGAAAAGTTTCATGTTTCCCTGCTGAAAACACTGCGGGATGACGCCTGCAGGAAAATATACAACCTGTACGGTCCGACGGAAGCAACCGTCTATGCCGCCATTGAGGAAGCGACGGAGGATGACCGCGTGGTTATCGGACGGATCTTTCCGAACTGCCGCGGCTATGTACTGGACCGCGATCTTGATCCGGTTATGCCATCGTCGTGCGGGGAGCTGTATCTTGCAGGAGAATGCCTCGCGGCAGGCTATATCGGCCGGGATGACCTGACAGCCGCAGCGTTCGTGCCGGACCCCTTCCGGCCGGATGAGCTGATGTACAGGACAGGCGATATCGTGCGCCTGCTTCCCGACGGGCGCTGTGACTACATCGGGAGAAGAGACCGTCAGGTAAAGCTGAACGGACAGCGCGTTGAACCGGATGAAATCACGGCGAAAATCCTCGAGTCGAAGCTGGCTTCGGAAGCCGCGGTGACGGTTCGTGACAATGGAACGTATATGACACTGGAGGCTTTTGTCTGTCCGGAGGAAGGCGGTCATACGGATGTTCCGGCCCTCCGGAAATATCTTGAGCATGCGCTGCCGTCCTATATGGTGCCGTCGGAGATCACGGTGCTCCAGAAAATGCCGCTGACGCCTTCCGGCAAGATTGACTATCAGAAGCTTATGGAACAGCACGGCGAAGAGGCTGAACCGGAGGCGGAGACACATGCGGCAGCAGAGAAGCCGCAGGATGTCCGCAGTCAGCTCGCGTGTATCTGGAAGGAAGTACTCCAGTGCGAAGATATCGCGGAAGACCGCTCTTTCTTTGAACAGGGCGGAACCTCCTTCGGGGCCCTTTCGGTTCTGGGGCGGTATTACGCGGCCGGGCTCCAGATGACGCTGAGTGATTTCTACGGCAGACCGACGATCAGGGAACAGGCGGAGTATTTTGGCGGTACACCTGGGAAAGCGGCAGTTTTCCTGACAGGCGCAACCGGCTTTCTTGGTGCGCATCTGCTGAAGTCATTGCTGGAAAAAGGTTATTCGACAGTATATTGTCTCGTGCGCGGAGAAGCGCCGGAACGGCTGTCAGAGGTTCTGGAACGATATTTCGGACGCGATTTTGTGGAAGATGAACGTCCACGGATCCGTGCTGTTACAGGTGATATCCGGAATGAAGACCTTGGTCTTGACGCACTGGATGAGAAGATCAGGAATGAAATGAAAAACGATGTCCGTTATGTCATACATGCGGCGGCGGATGTCCGTCATTATGTACCGGGCAACGGTTCGGAAGCGGTGAACCGGGACGGAACCGCGCATGTGATTTCATTCGCCAGGGAGTGCGGCGCGAAGCTGATTGATGTTTCAACGGTAAGCATCTGCGGAGAATTTCTGCGGCAGGAGCCGTTCAGCAGCCGCAGCTTTACGGAAGACGATCTCGATATCGGGCAGAACTGGCAGGACAATGTTTATATACGCAGTAAATTCGAAGCGGAGAAGCAGATCCGTGAAGATATGGAGAAAAAGGAGCTGCAGGCTTCTGTCATGCGTGTCGGCAGACTTGTCGGACGGAGCAGCGATGGTGTATTTCAGATCAACCGTAAAAGCAACGCGTTCTGGCAGTTTATGAATGGTCTCACGGCGTTCCGCGCTGCTCCGGAGGAGCTGCTTTCATCGGAAATTGAAATTACCGCGGTTGACGAATGCGCGGATGCCATTGTTTCCCTGCTTCCGTCAGAAATGCCGGTCTGCCATATTTTCAGCCCGCATTTCATTACGATGCGGGAAGCGGCGGCTGCGTGCGGAATGAAGCTAGCTGTCTGCAGCAGAGAAGAATTCGAGCACGCGCTGTATGAAAAGAGCCTCGGCAGTACAGACCCGCTTATGACAATGTTTTTTGTACAGTATCAGAGAATGCAGACCGTAGTTCCACGCATCAGGCCTGTCTGCGGGAAGACACTGGAGGAACTGGAACGGTGTGGATTCTCCTGGAAAAAGCCGGATCCGGACATGCTTCTTTTATCATTCCGCAGTGATAAAACACCGGCAGAATAGCAGGAAAGGAGGGAACGTATCATGCATATACCGGACATCATCATTGGTTTTTTCCTGATGACGATTTTCCTGATGGTTTTTTTTATCGTTACACTTGTATGGAAACGGCAGATCCTGTGGATCCACCGGTTCTACTTCGGCGCGACGATTCTTCTGATTATCTGGATGCTTGCGATTATCTCCATCCGTTTTACAGATCCGGCTGACATACGTTCTCTGATGGGACTGGACTCGGTCACGACAGCGTGTGCCGCCATGATTCCGCCGTGTTCCCTGCTTTTTTCGATCTGCTATACGAAGAATTACGTCAGTAAGCTGCCAGGCCGGTGCTGGCTTTTATTCATTGTTCCGGTGCTGACGACGATAATGGTGGCTACAAATCAGCGTCACCATTTATATTACCGTGTTTTTTCGCTGGAAAATACCACGGTGCGGTTCGGACCTTATTTTGCGGTTCACAGTATTTACACGTTTTCCTGTGTGGCTATTTCGGTTTTCCTGATTATCCGTTTCGCGGCCAGAACACGGATGCGGATCCATATGCGGCAGGCTGCTCTCTTTACGGTAGGCAGTATCTTTCCAAGTATCATGAATGTGCTCGTCGTAGGAAATGTGATCAAGGCTACGATTGTGGTGACTCCGATCAGCTTTATCGTGACGATTTTCCTGCACGGGATCATTATATACCATTTCCATTTCTTTGATATCAAGCCGCTGGCAATTCAGGAGCTGATCAAATGGATCGAGGATTCTTATCTCGTTACAAATCAGTCCGGGCTCATCATCAGCTATAACCGTCCGTTCTGGGATCTCCTTGGAAATCAGTACGGAATCCGGGAGAACATGCCGCTCGAAAACTGTGTCCGCAACAGTGATGTACAGAATAAAACGGCGGTGTTCAATCTTATGACGGCGCTGAATTCCTGCAGTGCGAGCAATGAAAAGGTAACATATGAGGAAACGATTGAACGAGAGGCTCAGGGAGAGACCAGAAAGGAATATTATATGGTTGAGGTTACACCGCTGACAGTCAAAGGAACGGTCTGCGGCTTCCTGTCGATCCTGAAGGATGTAACCTCGATCAAGGTCAATATGCAGAAGCTCCAGGAGAGCCGGGTCAAGATGATGGAGCGGGAACGTCTTGCGTTTCTGGGCCAGATGGTCGGCGGGCTGGCGCATAACCTGAAAACACCGATTATGAGCATCTCCGGCAGTGTTTCGGCGGTGGAGGATCTGACGCGGGAATGCCGGCAGAGTATCGGGGATCCGGCGGTAACGGCGGACGATTACACAGAAATCTACACGGAGATGGACAGCTGGCTCGAACGAATGCGCGACGCGTGCGCGTATATGTCGGATATCATCAGTGCCGTAAAAGGGCAGGCGGGGAGCATGAATGCCGCGGTCAAGACAGATTTTTCACTGGATGACGCGCTCAAGCGGGTATCCCTGCTTCTGCGCCATGAGCTGATTCAGAACAGCTGCTCGCTTGTGATTTCATATCCGTTTGACAGGCAGGATATTCTGATACACGGTGATATCAACTGTCTGGTGCAGGTACTCAACAATCTGGTTTCCAACGCGATTGACGCGCAGCTGCCGGAAGGGAACCATGAGATATCATTCGGGATCCGCGAAGAGGATGAACAGCTGAAGCTTTCGGTGACGGATCATGGAGGAGGCATCGCGCCGAATGTAAAAAAGAAGCTTTTTCAGGAAATGGTCACGAGTAAAGGGGCCCGGGGCACAGGACTTGGAATATTCGTATCGAATACTATAATTCACGCGAATTTCGACGGCTCGATGTGGTTTACGGATAATCCCGGCGGCGGAACAATCTGGGGAGTGTCGCTTCCGCTTGGAATTGTAAGGTTCATTGAGAAGAAGGACGAAGAAAATGAGAAAGCATAAACGAAGTGTACAGCAGAAAGATTTTTCTATTCTTACCCTCGACGATGACCTCCTGATGACGGAGACACTCCAGTCGTATCTGAAAGCCGCCGGATATGATGTGGATATCGAGAACAATCCCCTGAACGCGGTAAAAAGAATACAGGAGAAGAAGTACGACATTCTGCTTCTTGATTTTCTGATGGATCCGATCTGCGGCGACGAGGTTGTGCGCCGCGTACGGGAATTCGATCACGAGATTTTTATCATTCTGCTGACGGGATATAAGAGCATGGCGCCGCCTGTCAAAACGATACGCGAGCTCGACATCCAGGGCTATTATGAAAAAAGCGAGCGGTTCGACCAGCTTGAGCTGCTGATTGAATCCTGTGTGAAATCGATCGCGCAGATGCGTACGATACGTCATTACCGCGACGGACTCAGAACGATTCTGGGTCAGGTTCAGATGCTGAACAGACAGGAAAGCATGGGCGCGATTCTGCAGACAATTCTGCTCCAGATCGGGAGCCTGCTGGAATGTGAGGATATGTTTGTATTTCTGAATTTCAGCGCGGTGGATGATGATGTCAGCACCGAGAGTTCATTTGCCGGCAGGGGAATCTATGAAAACGGGAAGATGCTGGCGGAAACGTATTTTCATGACTTTGTATATGGTGACAGCGCCGCGCAGGAAAATGATGAAATCATTCTGGCGCCGCTCTATGCGGATGACAGAAAGCGCTACGGTCTTCTGGCAGTCCAGAAAACCGATCAGCTTGATTCGGATGACGAACAGCTTTTCGAGGTGTATGCCAAGCAGGCAGGCTCCCTTGTGGGGAACGTCTATCTGCGCCTGATGCTGCAGGAAAAAAACGAAAAGCTCATCAATGCCAACCAGGCACTGCGCAAGAATTATCTGGAAACCGTCGATGCCATCCGGAAAATGGTTGACGCGAAGGATTACTATACGCGCGGTCATTCGGACCGTGTTTCCTTCTATGCGGTCCGGATCGCGCAGGAAATGGGAAAGAGCGAGGAGGAGATCGAGAAGATGCGGATCGCCGGACTCTTCCATGATATCGGGAAAATACGTATTCCGGACATGATCCTGCGCAAGGAAGGGAAGCTTACGGATGAGGAGTACAGTGAGATCAAAAAGCATCCTGTATACGGGCGGGAGCTTCTGTCCTCTGTCTCTTTTTTCCAGAATATACTGGATATCATCGCGTTTCATCATGAATGGTATAACGGAAAAGGATATCCGGAAGGCAGAGCCGGAGACCAGATACCGGAGGAAGCGCGTATCATCAGTGTAGCGGACGCGTTTGACGCGATGACCTCAAAGCGTACATACCGGGACAGCTTTACGCTTGACTATGCGCGCAGAGAACTGCAGAACGGGCGCGGAACACAGTTTGACCCGCAGATCGCGGATGTCTTTCTGAAGATTCTGGAGGTGCCGGATCGTCTCGAGGAAGAGCTTGCAGGAGCCTGCCGGGATACGATCGTATTTAAGAAATAAATTTCCGAGGGGGAGCATATGAAACAGTTCAGAGAAAAAGAAACAAAATATTACGGTACATTTCGTGAACTCCTTGAAGATATGGAAAAGCGGTA
>Ga0160425_1003288_pt1 | contig 11973 bp, 10 predicted proteins | sample BioMet8_FD_108193 | JGI IMG/M metagenome (GOLD analysis project Ga0160425, IMG submission 108193) | Microbial communities from bioreactor (seeded with sewage sludge) at Lawrence Berkeley National Lab, California, USA - Biofuel... | ecosystem: Engineered > Bioreactor > Anaerobic > Unclassified ...
AAAGCGAAATCTCAACAACTTTACTTGAGAGACAAAACCTGACTTTTAGGCAGGATAACAACAGAGTTTCAAGAAAAACAATAGGGTTTTCAAAAGCCAAAGAATGGTTAGAGCATCAAATGATGTTATATTGTACCCATTTTAACTTCTGTAGAGGTCATGGAGGATTAAAGTACAAAGATGAAAGAGGGGTTGAATGTAAAAATACACCTGCAAAAGAGGCAGGAATTGTGGACTCAATATGGACCTTAAAGGAATTACTGACATTCAGGTGTTTTAAAACATCAATCAAATAAAGATTGACCATCAAACGTTTTTATGTCCAGGAAAACAAGTGCTGCTGTTAGTGCCTCGAGGTATATTTTAGTACACACAGATAGATAGATGGTAACCCAAATAGTTTAAATAAAGAATTGATGTAAATACAATACATATAACAGTGTGAATATTATACCTGTATCACCTTTAAGGTCTTAAAACCTTTATGGGCTTAAAAAAATCAGTAATAGTAGACGACAAATATGAATAAATCAGTTATACTATTGATTCTCCTTGCGGCTGTAATCTTAACAGCTGGCTGTATTAATAGCAAGGCAAATGTCACGAGTCCTCAGGAAGCACAGGAAAATTCTACAAATTCTCAGGAAAACAGTACTGTTTTAGAGATTACCCAACTGGATCAGATAAACACATCTCTCGAAAAAGGGCCAGTTCTTTTGAAACTCGGAGCTGAGTGGTGTGAAGAGTGCCAGGAGTTAAATCCTGTTTTGGCTCAGGTTGCAACAGATTATGCAGGCAGAGCCACAGTCGTGACTGTAGATATAGACAAGAGTCCGACACTTGCTGATTATTTTGGAATATATGTAATCCCTGACTCTTCTGTAATCGTGGGCATTGAAAACGGGACATATGTTTATATGCAGCAAGATGGGAACGTTACCAATGAACGGTCAACGGCCAGGATTTTAAAAATAGAGGGTAAAGAAGTATACGAAAATGTTCTGGATCTAGCTCTCCAGAACGAAAAAAGTTAAATTTAATTCATTGGTCATCGGCTAAGGGATTTTCTTGCCTGAAAACTATCGATTTTGCGTTAGAAACCGGCCTTAAATTTTGGCCTGTTTACATGAAATCGATACTCTGTTACAGCTCATGATTTATTTAAATATTTAATAAATGTTGAGGGAATTGGCGCAATTTGTTACGATTCCTCACTTAACCGAAGACGCATGAAATTTAATTAAATTTTATACCCTAAACCATATTCCCCTCTCCTGAGTGCAGATAGAGGATTGGAACTAATTACAGAAACGCTACCTATTAGTGCTCGAGTACTATTTTTGCCTCCAAACTCAAAAGCTTTGGAGCTATCATTTCATCATCAGAAACTCGTTCGATTACTTAGTCATCCTTTGAGCTTGATATTAAAGGCTGGCAGGATGTTAAAAGGTTGAATAATTTCATTGCCGAAATTTTTAGTAGAGCCCTGCTTTTGCATCTCAATTTTGAGGTCATTATACAGTGTTTGCGTGTGTGGCCAAATGCCAGAGGAAGGCCTGTGGAAAGACCTGTTGGGTCTTGCTTCCTTAAACCGCATACCATAAAACTGCAAATAAAAATCATCTGCTTCTTTTCTCAGGTCAACTCCAAGTTTTCCGGGATGCAGCTTGTCTGCTATATACAATAATCCCAATATCCAGCGAGGGCTTCCGAAATCCCAGGAAGGAGGAATTTCATAGACACGATGCTGTGTCACAGCTTCGGCATGTATTCTATATTTCTGGCACAGAGCATAGAACTCATCGAGAGGGCGAGAAAGGAAACCGGAGACAAAAATAACCCCGGGATTGTGCTCATTGATGAAGGAAGGGGAAACATTTACACCCAGTTTACCTTCCTTTTGAAGCTGCTTATTGATACTCACACCACCGGAAAATGTCACAAGGTTATTTTCCATTCTGCCGGCATTCAGGGAAAAGAGCGGAGATCCCATGCAGTAATACACATTATAACTGCTTTTTCCTGCTGAAAGGTTCTGGACAATTTTCAATCGCTTATGAATGAAAGAAACAAGTTCTTCTCCTTTTTCCGGCATATTAGCTATTTCAGCAATAAATCTGATGAACTCAAGATAAGAATATGGCTGACGTATCATATTATGTATTTGCGTAAGGGTTTTGGAGTCTGATACCTTACTCCAGACATTCATTAATTTATCCTCACCCCAGACATCCATTAATTTATAATCGTCCAGTACTCCCAGACATGTAAGTACTGCATGAACCATACTGAAATCCTGACTTATACTGTAACTGTCCATGAAACCTGTTTCATTGAAACCTTCAGTGGCAGCTTTTCCCTGAACTGGAATGCTGCCACCGCAGCTACATGTGTGACTTACCCATGGTTTCACAAGCCTGGAGCCAAAAGGCCTGTGAAATTCCCGCTCTATCAGGAGACTACCACATTCAGGACAGTATGTGTTTAATAGTTCCGTGCCTGGTGAATTGAAGAGGTAGACAAAATCCAGATATCTGCGCAAGTCGGAACATATTTTTTCCGCGTCTCCCACTGATGGTTCCAGTTCTATTGGAGCATAGCCAAAGGGAAGGAATCTCATGACATGTAACGGAATATTAGAAGAAATCTCAGACACTGCCTCTGCGACTTTTATAACATCATCCTCATTTCCCTTTGAATAAACGACTGAAGTTTCAACATGTATTCCCATGTCAAAAAGTCTGGAGATGTTACGAAAAACAGGAGCTGACGAATTAACTCCACAATTTCTATAACTTCTGTCAGAATAACCTTTAATTCCCACGTTTACAAAGTTCACGAGCTGTCCAAACTCTTCTAAAGTCTCACTTGTGAAATAACAATTGGTTGAACAACCTACAAGTAAACTTTTTTCCTGTGCCTGTACTGCAAGGTCCCTGAAAAGATAGTAATTGGCAACAGGATCATTTATTGCTGAAACTACACCCAGACACTCCTGTTGTAAGGCCTTTTCTACTATCTCGGACGGCCTGAGTGAGGCTTGCTGGACCGAAGGTCTACTTGATGCTGGCATCCGTGCCATACAACCAGGGCACTGAAAATTACATCCTGTACTGAAAACTTGCAGGAACTTGCCTGATGGATAGAAATGAAGTAAAGGAACTGCTTCTATTGAAACCGGAAGTGCTCCCAGATATCCCATATCAGGGTACTGGATTACAGTATTGCCAGTGCTTACATAAGTGCCACATCTGCCCATACTATGCTTATCGATTTCGCACCTGACTTCGCATACATTGCATTGCATTTAACCTCCCTCAAATAATACCACAATGAAGCCGGAGCCATCCTGAACTATATGGCAGGAAATATCTTTTCGTTTTCCAGTTTCGCGTATAATTTGAAGTTTTCCTACCTAAAGTGTTTTTGAATTAACATTCCGTTCCGGGAAAACTGTGTTTGTTTTTTTACAACTTGTTGCTTTAACCTTTTTTATGTTTAAAACACCATCTTTATTCATTTTTTAAGTTCTAAGCGTTATGTCTATTCTTGCATATTGATACTATATTTTATCAAGACGGTATGTACCAGGATTCAACATTGTAATGGTCCTTCTATTTTTGTGTCAAAATACCGCACACTATAATTTAATGGTTTGACCGTTATGCATATTTATACATAACGGTTCGAGATTTTAGATCCTTACAAGTTGCTTCTCATAATTGGGGATATCAGTTATAAAACAATATTTAACGTTCATAAATGTAACCTTAATTTTATCTTTAAGCTGGAATTTGTTCTTTAATTTAGGAGAGATATCTGGCAATTGATGTCGTTTTTGTAGTAACAACTATTTATATAGTCTTAATTTATGTAGCTTTTTTAATAAACCTCTCACTAATAAAGTCAATGAAAATGTATATATATTATTAGATAGGAAATAAGAATCTGTATTCCTATTAATAAATAGCTGTTATGTTTGATTAAACATATCAACTACAAAAAATAATCAAAATTGTATTTGGTGGAGTACACAATACAAGAAAACAGGCAAAAAGAGGTGTTATGTAAAAATAAACACATTTCATTTAAAAATAATCTACAATGTGTAAATTTGGATAGGCGACATAAAAGATCCCGTAACTTTGTTTAAAAATTCAAATGGATGCTCAAGATACTAAGTTCAAAGAAGCAAATGAGTTTCTGGGCAACGTTTGCGTAAATACTGAAGGAGTGTAAAATGACAAGAAAAATTGCTTTCTATGGAAAGGGTGGAATCGGAAAGTCCACCACTCAACAGAATACTGCAGCTGCTATGGCATATTATCATGGCAAAAAAGTTTTTATTCACGGGTGTGACCCCAAAGCGGACTGTACTCGTCTTGTGCTCGGTGGGGTAGCTCAAACTACGATAATGGATACTCTAAGAGAGCTTGGCGAGGATGCTGTGACAGCTGAAAATGTCATCAATGCCGGTTTTGATGGAATAAAATGCGTTGAGTCCGGCGGCCCAGAGCCCGGTGTTGGCTGTGCTGGCCGGGGAGTTATCACTGCAATTAATCTCATGGAGGAAATGGGAGCCTATTCTGAAGATCTTGATTTTATTCACTTTGACGTATTGGGCGATGTTGTCTGCGGCGGTTTTGCAATGCCTATTCGAGAAGGAAAAGCCCAGGAAGTATACATAGTTGCCTCTGGAGAGATGATGGCGACTTATGCGGCAAATAACATCTGTAAGGGCCTGTTGAAGTATGCCGAACAAAGCGGGGTGAGGCTGGGAGGAATTATTTGCAACAGTCGTAAGGTGGATAATGAGCTGGAAATGATGGAAGAGTTTGTCTCTGCACTGGGAACGCAGCTTATACATTTTGTACCGCGTGACAATATTGTTCAAAAAGCAGAGTTCAATAAAAAGACTGTAGTGGAGTATGACCCTACATGTAATCAAGCACTTGAATACAAGGAACTCGCCAGGAAAATCTTAGAGAATGATACGTTCGTGATTCCAAAACCCTTGAGTATTGAACAGCTGGAGAAAATGGTCGCAAGATATGGTCTTATGGATTAATTTAGGAGAGATGAAAAGTGAAAATGGTCCGTGCCATATTACGTCCTGAATGGACTGAAGAAGTAACCGACGGACTTGCAGAAGCCGGTTATTACTCTCTTACAAAGATAAACGTTTTCGGAAGAGGAAAACAAAAAGGGATCACTGTTGGGGATGTGCATTACGATGAGCTCGCAAAAACAATGATCATGATGGCTGTAGAAGATGAGGCTGTTGACGAGGTGATAAAAATAATTTCCGGAAAAGCATACACCGGCAACATGGGGGACGGAAAAATCTTTGTGAATACGATTGAAGTTGCATATACAATTAGCTCGGGTGAAAAGGGATTATGAAAAAGAGTCTAAAAGATGAATGTTTTGAAAACCGGGATGTTGTCATATGAAAGAAATTACTGCGGTTGTCAGACCTAACAAGATGTCGGTTACGAAAGATGCACTGGATAAAATTGGTTATCCTTCTATGACGGCAATCCCGGTATTGGGAAAAGGTAAGCAAAGAGGGATCTCAGGAGAACTTAATTTCTACATACAACCGAAATTGCTCGCGAAAAGATACAGCACAGGTATGAAATACATACCCAAAAGACTTCTGAGCATAGTTGTAAATGATGAAGATGTGGATAAAGTGATTAAAACCATTATTGGAGTCAATCAAACTGCCCAGATTGGTGATGGAAAGATCTTTGTCGAGTCCATTGATGAGGTTATTCGGATCAGGACTGGTGAAAAAGGAGAACTAGCTTTAAAATAAACAGATACGAGGCCTGTAAAATGCCGTTAAAACTATTCTGTTGCGATGAATGCATACCGGAGCGCCAGAACCATGTTTACATAAAAGAAGAAGGAGAAGACACAACTCAATTTCTCCCGCTCTCAAATATAGAAACAATACCCGGATCATTATCAGAAAGGGGTTGCAGCTATTGCGGAGCAAAACTCGTTATTGGTGGAGTAATTAAAGACTGTATTCAAATGATACATGGCCCGGTAGGATGTGCATATGATACATGGCACACGAAAAGGTATCCCAGCGACAATGACAACTTTCAATTAAAATATATCTGGTCTTCAGACACAAAAGAAAAACATATTGTTTTCGGGGCTGAAAAACAGCTCAAAAAAGCGATCAAAGAAGCTTTCAAAGAATTTCCAGAAATCAAGAGAATGTTTGTTTACACGACCTGTACAACCGCATTGATAGGAGACAACCCCAAAGCAGTATGTCGTGAGATTGAGGAAGAACTTGGAGATGTCGATATATTTGTTGTCGAATGTCCGGGATTTGCTGGTGTCAGCCAGTCAAAGGGACATCATGAACTGAATATCGGCTGGATGAGGGATAAAGTCGGAACGCTTGAACCTGAAATTACAAGCCAATATACAATTAATGTCATCGGCGATTACAATATCCAGGGTGATACCTACGTACTGCAAAAATATTTTGATAAAATGGGAATACAGGTCATTGCACACTTTACCGGAAACGTAACCTATGACCAGCTACGCTGCATGCATAGAGCAAAACTGAATGTTGTCAACTGCGCTCGTTCTGCTGGGTATATAGCCAACGAACTTAAGAGAGTATATGACATTCCAAGAATGGATGTCGATACCTGGGGTTTTGAGTACGTTAAGGTAGCACTGAGAAAAATCGGAGCTTTCTTTGGACTGGAAGATAAGGCTGAAGAAGTAATTGCAGAAGAGGTTGCGAAATACGAAGGAAAACTTGCCTGGTATAAAGAACGGCTCAAAGGCAAACAGATCTGTATCTGGACTGGGGGGCCAAGACTGTGGCACTGGACAAAAGCTCTTGAAGACGACCTGGGCATGGAAGTTATCGCCATGTCATCTAAATTCGGTCATCAGGAGGACTTTGAGAAGGTTATTGCTAGGGGCCGGGTCGGGACGATCTACATTGATGACGGAAATGAGCTTGAGTTTTTTGAAGTACTGGAGAGTATCCACGCGGACCTGATTTTAACCGGGCCCAGAGTTGGAGACCTGGTCAAAAAATTGCACATTCCATACATTAACGGACATGCATATCACAACGGCCCATACATGGGCTTTGAAGGCGCAGTAAACATGGCGAGAGATATGTATAACGCGATTTATTCTCCAATGTGGGGTTTAGCTGGAAAAGATCCAAGAGTGGTGGATTCTCCTATGTGGAGTTTAGCTGAAAAAGATCCTAGTGTGGTGCAGGAGTCATGAATGAAAAAATAGGGGAAGTTACGGCTCTGATCCAGGAACAGTGTTTATGGCAGTTTTTTTCAAGAAGCTGGGACAGAGAGGAAAACATTGAAGGTATTATGACAATGACCGGTAAAATTCTGAACGGAGATAAAATAAATCTTGTAACGCCGGCAGATAAAGCGTTTTACTCCGATGCAAAAATCCTTGCTGCTGATCTTCAGAAAAAGATCCCCTGGATCTCCGAACTTGACAACTCAGGAGTACTGGAATTAATTGAAGGCGTCAAAAAAAGATTGCTCTATATTACTGTAAAAAAGTCACGTAACTGCGAACTGAACTTGTCAAATTACTAAATAAAAGGCGGTAAAAAAGATGTCGTGTGAGCTGATGTTGAAAGAGCGAACAGGAATAATTAATCCGATGTATACCTGTCAGCCTGCAGGTGCCCAATTTGTGGGAATTGGTATAAAGGATTGCATTCCGCTTGTACATGGCGGTCAGGGCTGCAGCATGTTTGTCAGGTTATTGTTCGCTCAGCATTTTAAAGAAAATTTTGACATTGCGTCTTCGTCTCTACATGAAAGCGCCGCCGTTTTCGGGGGCTCAATAAGGGTAGAAGAAGCGGTTGAAACGCTTATTGCGAGGTACCCTCAGCTGAGGATTATACCTATCATAACTACTTGCTCTACCGAAACAATTGGAGACGACATTGAAGGTATAATCCGGAAAGTAAATACGATAATTAAAGAAAAGCATCCTGACAGAGATGTGAAGCTTATAGCTGTGCATACTCCAAGCTACAGCGGTAGCCAGGTGACAGGTTACGATACGGCCATTAGCTCGGTTGTAAAAGCTCTTGCAAAAAAAGATGAGCCTTCCGGAAAGCTGAATATATTCACTGGTTGGGTCAATCCGGGAGATGTTTCTGAAATTAAACATATATTATCTGAGATGCAGGTTGACGGAAATATACTTCTGGACACCGAGACCTTTGATGCTCCTGTTATGCCTGACAAATCGGCATTCGCATATGGAAATACAACAATTGAGGAAATAGCCGACTCTGCCAATGCTCTCGGGTCAATTGCATTAAGCCGTTATGAGGGAGCAAATGCTGCAACATATTTAAAAGACAAATTCGGCGTTCCTTCAATTGTTACGCCAACTCCTATAGGCATAAACAACACCGATATCTTTCTCGAAAATATCAGCAAGCTTACCGGCAATCCAATACCCGAATCACTAGTTGTCGAACGCGGAAAAGCGATAGATGCGATTGTAGACCTTGCCCATATGTTTTTCGCGAATAAGAAAGTAGCCATTTTCGGCAATCCAGATCTTGTCTTCGGTCTTGCGCAGTTTTGTCTGGAATGTGAACTTGAGCCTGTGCTTTTACTTTTAGGTGATGATAATACGCTGTATAAAAGCGACCCAAGGCTCAAAGCACTTGAAGAGAAAGCAAACTGCGATATAAAAACTATCTGGAACGCTGATTTATGGGAACTGGAAAGCCGTATAAAGAACAAATCCATAGACGTTGATTTGATTTTGGGGCATTCAAAAGGACGCTACATTGCTATAGACAATGATATCCCCATGGTCAGAGTAGGCTTCCCAACCTTTGACAGGGCAGGGCTGTGGAAATATCCAGTAATCGGATACAAAGGAGCAGAATGGTTAGCTGAAACAATTGCCAATACGATTTTTGCATCCATGGAAAGTAAGCATGACAGAGAATGGATAATTAATGTCTGGTAAATGAAAGGAGGCAAAAAATGGAGAATTATCTGGTAGTTGCAGCATTTGTCATAGCGGAATTGCTGGGAGCTTTAATTTATTTTAAAACAGAAGATTCTGTGAAAAGGACTTTATTGACCTGTCTTGGACTTGGCTTTGCCATTGCAGTTGTCCTTCTGGATATCATCCCGGATGCTACTGAAGATTTTTCAGCAGGGTACTGGCTGGTCGCGATAGGGTTTGTCGCAATGTTTGCTGCAGGATTCTACACAAAAAGTGTCGGAAAGTATTCAGCCGTTTTAGGACTAGCGATTCACAACATTGCAGAAGGCGTGATTATAACCACTGAGTTTGGACCGATTTCTCCGATTTTAGCAGTCGGAGCAGTTCTGCACAAACTGCCAGAAGGAATGGTTTCTTTTTCATTACTGGACGAATTAGAGGACAAAACCAGGTTTGCAATTGCAGCTTTGATCGCATTGTTAATTCCAGTCGGTGCGATTGTACCCATCTCTGAAAACATTACAAAACCGCTTATGGCGCTTAGTGCTGGTGTTATCCTTTATGTCGTAGGAAACCTGTTGGTCACGATCATTTCCGAGAATTATGGAACTGCAATCGATAAAGGAAAACTGAGTAAAAAGCACGATCTAAATATAACTACGCTATCCTCTGTGGCGGTTTTCGGAGCAGTAATTGCCTGGATATCCTGTTTGATGGCGTAAAGTTGTAGCTAACGCGATCAACAAATTTTTTAACAAATTTTTTATTTTTTGGTTGAAACCAGTTTCATGAACTAGAAAATAGAGGGGAATATGGTCGGCATTGCTAACGAAAGTGTAGTGTTTTTTGGGCATTTAAGCGAGCTTTATCAATTGGCTAAAGAAGGGAAAATTGAAACTAAACTACAGGGCAGCCATACTCGTCCCTGTAAATTCTGGACGGCAATGAAAATCCTGAGTGGCATTAAAAATACTGTCGTTATTGCTCATGGGCCAAGTGGCTGCGCATTTGGAGTAAAACAGGCTTACAAGCTCACAAATTGTAGAAACAGTGGTTCTCCATATGAGTCCATAATTACTACAAATATTGATGAAAAAGCTATTGTATACGGTGGCGAAAAAGAACTGAAAGGCGCCATACTGGAGGTGGACAAAAAGTATAAGCCTGATGTTATTTTCGTAGCAACAAGCTGTGCCACCGGAATAATTGGAGATTATGTAGATGCCATAGTGAATAAAATCAAGCCCAAAATTAACGCCGAAATCATGGCCATTCACTGCGAAGGCTTTGCGGGAGAGTACAGGAGTGGGTTTGACCTGGTTTTCAGGCAGATTGTTCAGCTTATGGATAAGCCTGATTCGGAAAGCAGATCAAGGCTTGCCAACTCCGTCAACATCGTAGGGGGTAAAATGGGTCCTGAGAGGACTGAGATTGAAACTGATGTTAAAGAGTTGAGGCGGTTAATCGAAAGCATGGGTGCAAGTGTAAATGCCGTAATAGCAGGCAATTGTTCACTGGAAGAAATAAAACAGGCTCCCAGTGTAGCTGTAAATTGTACCCTTTGCCTTGATCTGGGGTATGCGATAGGAAGAGAGATGCTTGACCAGTTTAATACTCCTTTGAACTCCACTATTCTTCCGTATGGTATAAGCGCAACTGAGAGGTGGCTCAAAGAAGCAGCAAAGTATTTACATCTGGAAAATGAGGCTGAAGAACTGATCAAAAGAGAATATGAAGCCATCCGCATCGAGTTTGTAGAGGCAAAAAAATACCTTGAAGGCAAACTGGCAATTGTTGAAGGGCATGATGCGATAAAATCGCTGTCAATTGCTCATATGCTCGAACGCGATTTTGGTATGAGGGCGGTAATATACAATTTTCATCCATGGAGTACGCAGGCAAGAGAAACAAGTATTGATTATCTCTTAGAGACCGGGCTTGATCCGGAAATACTGATCACAAAAGGCACACTTGCCTTTGGAAAATATGAGGCAATGGTCCAGACCGAAAATGAGCTTATGGAATATCTGGGAGACCTGAATCCTGAGACTACGGTATATTTTGGATCATCAATGAGCTTTCCAAATATTCCAGTCGTTGATTTAAATGCCATATTAAACCGCCCCAGATTTGGATATAGAGGAGCCTTAAAGGTAGCTAAATGTATATGCACTGCTCTTGAGTACTCTTTCAGGCCGCGCAGCTGGGTAACGAAAAAAATGGTATTCCCTGAAAATTCCGGGCTATGTTCAGCCCAGTCCCTTACACCGAAGCTGGCTCAGGATTTGCCGGATTGCACGGTTTATGCAGGAAGGGAGAGAGGCAAATGTATGATGAGTTAAAATTCGATAACTGCAACCATAGCAAGGACCCTATGGTCGGATGTGCTCTTGAAGGTGCCACCGGAGTGCTGGCCGGCATCAAAGACATTAGTATTGTCATACATTCCCCGCAAGGTTGTTCTTCAACGGTTTCGGCAGCCTATGACGTCCATGAAATTGATTTTACGAAAAGAAAAGTTGCATGCACCAGGCTTTTTGAAACTGATGTGGTTATGGGCGCGTCAAGCAAGCTGAAAAACTTAATCAAAGAAGCCGATTCGAAATTTAAAACCAGGGCGATATTCGTAGTCGGTACATGTGCAGCTGATATAATTGGTGAGGATATCGAGGGTTTATGCAGAAATATCCAGCCGCAAATTAATGCGAAGCTTATTCCCTTGATGGCAGGAGGGTTTCGAGGAAACCTCTATGATGGTATTGAACTGGGACTGAATGCATTATTTCCATTTATACGAAGACAGGAAGAAAAAATTCCGGATAGCGTGAACCTAATAGCGCCTCAGGCAAACCTGAACCCTACATGGTGGGCAGATTTGAAATGGGTACGTGAAACCCTTGAAAAAATAGGAATTAAAGTTCAGGCTGTACTTCCTCACGATACGTCTCTGGAAGAACTGGATAATGC
>Ga0160425_1003308_pt1 | contig 11906 bp, 9 predicted proteins | sample BioMet8_FD_108193 | JGI IMG/M metagenome (GOLD analysis project Ga0160425, IMG submission 108193) | Microbial communities from bioreactor (seeded with sewage sludge) at Lawrence Berkeley National Lab, California, USA - Biofuel... | ecosystem: Engineered > Bioreactor > Anaerobic > Unclassified ...
CGGGCCGGGTCCGAGTTGGGGTCCGGGGCCGACGCAAAGCGGAGTATGCCCCGGTAATACGCAGCGGGGCGTCCCCGTCGCTGGTCGCCGTCAGGCGAAATCGGACCGGGTATGGGACGTTGCCCTTGGAGCTATTTCCTTTTTTCTGTGGGATGGCTGTGAATTTTTCGGGGTTTTTCCCCGGGGATTCGTTTCCCGGCTATTCATGCGGAAGGGTTCCGGCCCGGTCTTGGGCGTGAGCTCGGCGATAGCGTCCCGGCGGCAGACCGGTGCGGACGGTGAAACGCCGGATGAAATGATAGGGGTCGACGTAGCCGAGCCGCGCGGCAATTTCCTGAACCGACAGCGCGGTGCCGATCAACAGTTCCGTGGCCTGGCGCATCTTGAACTGTTCGAGATATTCCTTGGGGGCCTGGCCGGTCTGTTCGTAAAACAGTCGGCGGAGATAGTTTTCGCTGATATTGCAGTACCCGGCCATATTTTTCACCGTCCACCATTCGCCGGGGGTTTTGTGAATCTGGGCCAGTAACTTCTGGAGACGGCGTTCCGGTTCGGAAACGTGTTGGCGGAGGCGGTTCCGATGGAGGTCGAGCAACAGTTGCTGCAGCATGACTCCGGCTTGGAGAAAAGCGGTCAATGTGCCGTTCCGAATCTGGTTGATGACGGGCAGCAGCAGCCGTTCCCGGCCGATCTCCACGATATTCTGACGGAGGATACCCGCCTGACGAAAGGCGTCGGCGGTGGGGCCGACGAAGCAGACCGAGTCTTCGACGAAATATCCCGAAACCGCGCCGTACTCTTGCCGGCATCCGGGGAGCACGAGCAAGCCCTGGCCGGGCGTCAGCCGGACCGGTTCCGGATGGTCGTCGTCGGCAAAGCAACATTCTCCTTCCAGAAAATGCAGCAGACAGTAGAACGGAAAGGTTCGCCGCTGCCGCCAATCTTTCGGTCCGCTGCGTACGTTTTCGTAATAGCAGTAAGGCGAAAAACCGGTCTGGCGGAGGATGGCTCCCAGTCCGGGCGGAATGGCCAGATAGTTAACTTCCGAATGGTTGGCTTTTGTCATTTTGTTGTGTTGAAAAAACCATTTTTTTTGTGTTGAGAAATAGTATAATCTTATTATGGACCACAATCAACTGGTGATGAATAAGATTGGCTTTAGTTGTTTTTTCGTCATTCAATGAAGGCAGAGGAACGTCATTATGGAAAAGCATTCATGGTTCTGGGGGCGGGCGGAGACGCCGGCCGAACTTTATCCGTTGCTGGAAACGCTGAGCGAAAATTATCCGGTCCGGGAAGGCCGCGGCGGACGGCGGTTGACCTGGGTTCGGACCGCTGAACCGGGCGCGCTCAACGTGACGTTGACGGCGGACGGCGGTGTGATTGAATACGGTTCTCCGGCGGGCGCCGCCCGCGGCCTCGGACTGGCCTTGGCGGGGCGTTCCGGTCGGGAAAAACTGGAATTCAAGACGTTGGGCATTATGCTGGACGTCTCCCGGAACGCGGTGATGACGGTGGACCATTTTAAAGCCTGGCTTCGGCAACTGGCGCTGATGGGCTACAATCTGGCCATGCTCTATACCGAAGACACCTATCAGTTGCCGGACGAGCCCTATTTCGGCTATATGCGCGGTCCTTACACGATGGCCGAACTGAAAGAAATCGACGCCTATGCCCGGCGGCTGGGCATTGAATTGGTGGCCTGCATTCAGACGCTTGGCCATCTGGAACAGATGTTGCAGTGGAACGCCTACGCGAAGGTTAAAGATACCGCCAACGTGCTGTTGGTTGACGAACCCGGAACCTACCGGCTGGTCGATAAAATGCTTGCGTTCTGGAGCGAAGCGCTGACGTCCCGCCGCATTCATATCGGCATGGACGAAACCCACGACCTCGGCCGCGGCCGGTTCATGGATCAATACGGCTATCAGCGCGGCTTTGACATTTTCAACCGTCATCTCGGCCAGGTCACCGCCCTCTGTGAACGCCATGGGTTGAATCCGATGATCTGGTCGGATATGTATTTCCGGATGGGCAACCCCAATCTCGATTATTATGACCGCAAAAGTACGATTCCGGACGACGTCAAGGCGAAGATTCCCGCCGGGGTCGATTTGGTGTATTGGGATTACTATCACCGCGACGAAGAATTTTATCTGGAATGGATCAAACGTCATCGCGAACTGAACAAGGAACCGCTGATGGCCTCGGGCATCTGGACCTGGAGTAAATTCTGGTGCGATTACGAACAGTCTCAGGCCACGGTGATACCGTGCCTGGCGGCCTGCCGGAAATGCAAGTTGTCGGAAGTGCTGTTTACTCTCTGGGGTGACGACGGCGCTTATTGCGAGTTCGATTCGGCGTTGGCCGGGCTCTGCTGGGCGGCGGAATTGGCCTATGGCAATGACGGTGACGACGAGGCCACGGCGGCTTCTTACCGGGCGGTCTGCGGCGGCGATTACCGGGCCGTGCAGGTGGCGGGCCGACTGGACAGTTCGGCGCCGGATAGTCTGAATACCAATTGCGCCGGTCTGCTGTGGGACGATCCGTTGATGGCCAAATTCCTCCGGGAACAGGAGAAAAAATATGGTGCCGACTATCTGGCAAAATTGATCGAATACTATCAGACGGTGGTTGACGACCTCAAACCGGTGGCGGGTAAAAAGGCGGACGGCGCCGATTTGAATTTCGCGCTGCGCACGGCCGTGCTGACGGCGAACAAGCTGAAATTGCGGCGGAAATTGGTCCACGCGTATGCCGTTCGCGACCGCAAGGCGCTGGAAGAATTGGCGGCTCGCGACGTGGCCGGCGTGATCGGCGATCTTCGCCGTTTTGCCGAGGCGTTCCGGACGCAGTGGCTCCGGCGTAACAAACCGTTCGGGCTGGACGTAATTCAGGTTCGGATCGGCGGTCAGATTGCCCGGTGGGAAGAACTGGGCGTGCGGCTGGAAGAATTGCTGTCCGGCAAAGTGACGTCGATTCCGGAATTGGAAGTCCGTCTGGACGGCATGGACGGCCAGGATCCGAACTGGGGCGGCTGGGGCAAGTGGGCGTTGAGCTCCCGCAGCATCTGGTAACGATTACCTGGCATTTTCCGGCGGAAAAACGATGCGGAGCAGCGAAAAATCGTCGTCGAAGGCCTCGTCGCCTTTGACGGCGGCAATCGCGGCGTGAATCCGGTCGACGTCCGGATAGTGCCCGGTGGTGTCCGGGGTGGTCAGAACGCGGAGAAACGTCTGAAAATCCCACATCGAATCGTCCGGCAAAATGATTTCGAAGGTGCCGTCGCTGAAGATGTAGAGACAATTCCACGCTTTGACGGTGATGACGGCGTTGGTGTATTCGGCGTTATCGAGTCCGCCGATCATGGCGCCGGGCGCTTTGAGTTCCGCCCGGGTCGCGTCGGCGGGGGTGTCGCCGTGAAGCAGAATGGCCGGCGGATGACCGCCGGTCGCATAGGTGAGCTCCCGGGTCCGGCGGTTGAAGATGCCGTACCAGATGGTAAAAAACTTCTGATTGTGCTCCCGCATTTGAAAGGACCGGTTCAACTGGTGCAGGACGTCGGCGGGATTGTAAAAATCGGTATGTGGAAGATTTTGCGACCGCAGTTCCTCCAGTACCGACACCGACAGCAGCGCGGCGCCCACGCCGTGCCCGGCCACGTCCAGCAGATAGATGGCGAAATGATCGTCGTCCAGCCAGTGATAGCCGAACCCGTCGCCGCCCAGCGAAGTGGACGGGATGAATTTCCAACTGGTGGCGATGGGACCGGACAGCGGCGGCGGCAACAGCGATTGCACGTAATCGGCGGCCTCCGCCAGCTCGGCCGCCAGGTGCTCCTGAGTACGGACGATGGCTTCGAAGGCGTCGTTGCGTTCCAGCCAGTGAATATAGCCGTTGGAATGATAACGGATGCGGGCGATCAGTTCTTCGCGGGCCGGGAGTTTGATTAAATAGTCGTTGGCGCCGCGCTCGAAAGAGGCGGCTTTGACGCGGGCGTTTTCCTCGCTGGAGAGCACGAGCAGCGGAATGTTGCGGGTGGTTTCTTCGTCCCGGAAATATTGAACCAGGTCCAGGCCGTCGACGCCGGGCATGACCAGATCTTGCAGGATCACGGTAGGGTGGACTTCACGGGCGGTGGCGATGGCCTGTTCCGGAATGGTGCAGAAATGAAAATCGATGTCCGTTTCCGACAGCAGCATGCGGCGGACGGCTTCGCCGACCATGGGCTGGTCGTCGATCAGCAGCACGGCGATGCGGCGCGGCGGGAGTTCGCCGGGAGCGGGCGAAAAACGGTCGGCTTCCGTCATGGTTTCTCCCGGTCCGCCGTGGCCGCGGCCGACGGTTGGATTGGCAACTTGATGGTGAACGTGGTTCCTTGGCCGGGTGTCGAAATGAAACTCAGTTCGCCGTGATGTTTGTTGACGATCAGGTCATAGGCGATGGTCAAACCTTGACCGGCGCCGCGACCGACTTCCCGGGTGGTGAAGAACGGTTCGTAAATACGGTTTTTGATTTCGTCGGGAATGCCGATGCCGCTGTCGCGGATGTCGACGACCGCCAGTCCCTGCCGGCGCGAGGACGTGATGTGAATGGTTCCGGGGGGCGGCGACGTCTGGCCGGCGTGGACGTCGGCAATGGCTTGAACGGCATTGATGATGAGGTTCAGCAATACCTGATTGATTTCTTCGCTGCAACACATCACGTCCAGGCCGCCGGGTTCCAGCGTGGTGTCCAGCGTGGCGACGGCGCGCCAGGCGTTGGCGGAAACGGTGATGGCGTTTTCGATCATTTTATTGAGGTCGTGATGGGCGATTTTACCGCCGGAGCTGTTGGCGAATTCCTTCATGGCCAGAACGATTTCGGCGATCCGGTTGAGGCCGTCGATCGATTGATCGATGGCGGCGGCGGTTTCTTTCTGAATGAACTCGCTGTCGGCGTCTTCGAGTTGCTTTTTCAGTCCGGCGAGACGGGTGAGGATGTCCGGCGTATCGACTGCGGGAATCATGGTCAGTTCGGTGACTGCGGCGAGGATGTCGGCGATGTCGCTCATGGCCTGTTGGATGAATTTCAGATTGTCCCGGATGAATTGGAGCGGGGTATTGATTTCGTGGGCCAGTCCGGCGGCCAGTTTGCCGACCGATTCCAGCTTCTGGGCCTGCTGGAGTTTGACCTGAATCATCTGCTTTTCCTGCTGGGCGCGTTTCTGTTCCGAGACGTCGAGAAACGAGCAGATGAGGACGGGATTGCCGTTCATCGAGGTTTTGAGTACGCTTTCCATTACGGGCACGGCTTGCCGGTCGGCGGCGATCAGGGTGCGTTCCGCGTTGAAAAACTCGCAATCGTGAATGTCGTTCAGGTCTTGCGGATCGACGATGTACTCGCGGAATTCCCGGCCGATCAACGCTTCGGGGTTCGGTTGGCGGATCATGTTCAGGGCCGGGCGGTTGACCCATTGAACTTTGCCGGTGAAGTCCAGAATGACGATGCCGATCGGTACGCGGGACAGGATGGTGTCGAGCGTATGATGGGCTTCCAGCAGTTCCGCCTGCTTGCGGATGATGGTTTCCATGGCCTCGTTGCGTTCCATCAGGTTGATGTAGGCCTTGGAATGGTAACGGATGCGGGCGATCAGTTCGATCTTGTCCGGAAGTTTGATCAGATAGTCGTTGGCGCCGAGCGCGAAGGCGTCGGCTTTGACCTTGGCGTTTTCTTCGCTGGACAGGACGATCAGCGGCACGTCGATGGTGGCGGGATCGCGGCGGAAGTATTTGACCATGGTGAGGCCGTCGACTTCCGGCATGAACAGGTCTTGGAGAATGATGGTGGGCGCGATGGCCACGGCGGTGGGGATGGCCTCCGCCGATTTCTGACAATAGTGAAACTCGATATCGGTTTCCGATGCCAGCATCCGCCGAACCGCTTCGCCGATCATGGGTTGATCGTCGACCAGCAGTACCGTGATGACGTGTTTTTCCGAGCCGGTTTCCGGGATTGTGTTCATAAGTCTATCCATTCCAATTGACGATTAGGGAAATAATTCTTTTGCCGATTTCCGCCGGGGGCAGAACTTCCTGAGCCGCGCCCAGTTTGGCGGCCGCTTTGGGCATGCCGTAGACGACGCAACTGTCGCGATCCTGGGCGAAAGTACTCCAGCCGGCCTGACGCAGCCGGAGCAGCCCGGCGGCGCCGTCGTTGCCGATGCCGGTCAGCAGCACGGCGATTCCGGGCGTCGGCCAGTTGGCGGCCAGACTGTTGAAATAGACGTCGACCGATGGCCGGAACGGATTGTTTTCCGGTTGGAGCACATAATCAAGCCGTCCGTCCGTGGTCATAATCATGTGATCGTTGGTGGCGGCCAGCAGCACCATGCCGGTCTGGGGAATGTCGTCCGCGACCACCGTCCGGACCGGCAACGCGCAATTGGCGCCGAGCCATCCTGCCATGCCGTTGGCAAATTGCTGGTCGATATGTTGAACCACCGTGAACATGGCGTGAAAATCCCGGGGAATCACCGCCAGCAGACTGTCGATGGCCTTCGGTCCGCCGGTGGAGGCACCGATGGCGACCATGGGCGCGGTGGCGGTCCGAGGCGGAACGTGACGACTTCCGGTCAGCGTGTTGTGCGTCGGCGACAGTCGTTGCATAATGCGGATCTTCCGGACGACTTCCTGAAAGCGACCTTCATCGTTGCTCATATCTTCGGCCAGCGGGGTGTTGACGGCATCGACTGCGCCTTCGCCGAGCGCTTCGAAGACGTTGGCGGAATTGCCGTCGACGGTGGCGGTGACGATCAGGATGGGGCAGGGGGATTTTTTCATGATCTGGCGGGTGGCGCCGACGCCGTCGAGCCGCGGCATGACGATATCCATGATCAACAGGTCGGGGGTATCTTCGGCGCATTTTTCCACCGCTTCCTGGCCGTCCCCGGCACTCCAGGCGACTTCGCAGTCGGGGATGCCGGCGATCAGCCGGCGGAGCAGTTCCCGGACCATCGGCATGTCGTTGACAATGGCGATTCTCATGGCGTGGCTTCTCCAATCAATTGATAAACGGCGTCGAGCATGGTGTTGTCGTGAAAACTGCTCTTGGTCAGATAGTAATCGGCGCCGAGTTCCACCCCGCGGAGCCGGTCTTCCTCGCGGTCCTTGTAGGAAACGATCATGACGGGGAGGTTTTTCAGGGTCGGATGGCTTTTGATTTTTTCGACCAGTTCGAAGCCGTTCATGCGGGGCATGTCGAGGTCGGTGATGACGATGTCGAAATGGGCGGTGCGGACGGCGTTCCAGCCGTCGACGCCGTTGACGGCGGTTTCCACCTGATACCCGTGACTTTCCAGAATCTGTTTTTCCAATTCCCGCACGGTGATCGAGTCGTCGATGACCAGGACGTTTTTGCGTTGCACGTTTTCGGCCTGGTCGCTCCGGGTGTTGAGATGGTGCAGCGAGTTGTTTTTGATATGGCCGTCGATGGCCCGGACGATATCGTCGACGTCGGCGATCAGCACCGGCGTGCCGTCGTCCAGAATGGCGGCGGCGGCCACGCCCGGAATCTTGCCCAGCCGTTCGTCCAGCGGTCGGACTACGAGTTTGGCTTCGCCCCGCAGCCGGTCGACGATCATGGCGTGGCTGCTTTCACGGTCGCTCATAATGACCAGCGGAATCTGTTCCCGATCTAGTTCCTGTAGCGGATACCCGAGAATTTCTCGTCCGGAGACGATGCCGATATTGGTATCGTCGTAGCGGATATATTGGTGTCCTTCCAGCGTTTGAATTCGGTCGGAGGCAATGACCAGCAACCGGTCGATCCGGGTGGACGGGATGGCGTACAGTTCTTCGCCGATCTCCACGATCATGGCGGAGATGATCGACAGCGTGATCGGCAACCGGAGATGGAACGTGGTATATTTTCCCAGTTCGGTTTCGATGTTGATGCTGCCTTTGACTTCCTGCACCATGTTCATGACCACGTCGAGCCCGACCCCGCGGCCGGAGAATTCGGAGACGGTGTTTCGGGTGGAAAAACCCGGCAGAAAGAGGAAGTCGAGCAGTTCTTTCCGGGGCATGGCGTTCAGCATCTCTTCGGTGGCCAGGTCCTTGCTGATAATATGACGTTTGAGGTTTTCCAGATCGATGCCGCGGCCGTCGTCGGTGATGGTGATGTTGAACATGCCGGCCCAGTGGAAGGCGGACAATTTGATGGTGCCTTCCGGCGGTTTGCCGGCGGCCAGGCGTTCGTCCGGCGTTTCCAGACCGTGGTCCAGCGCGTTGCGCAGCAGATGGTCGATCGGCGCTTCCAGCAGTTCCAGAATGTCCCGGTCCAGACCGGTTTTTTCGCCGGAAATCTCGAAGTTGACTTTTTTGCCCAGTTTTTTGGCCACGTCCCGGACCATGCGCGGAAACATCTTCGCCAGGTCGCCGAACGGCATAATCTTGCAGGAAATCACCTCTTGATAAAGGTTTTCGCCAAAATTGTCGGCCATGACGGTTAATTCGGCAACGCCATTGCTCAATTCGGTGGACGACCAGTCCAGATCGTGAAACCGGCGCTGAAAATCTTCCCACTCGTCGTGATGTCCGGCAATGGCGTGAAGCGACAACTGTTGACCGAGGCTTTGCAATTGACCGATTTGTTGCCGTAGTCGCAAGAGCTGTTTTTCCATGTCCTGCATTTTCTTGCTGTAGACCAGCGCTTCGCCGGCCAAGCCCATCAGCCGTTCCATTTTCGGGGCGGCGACTTTGACAAAATTCTCTTTTCCCGGACCGCCTTTGGCGGTCGGTTCGTGGTCGTGCGCGCTGACTGGACGCGGGGTGACTGCGGCGGTTGGTGCGGCAACCGGCGCGGCGGGCGGAATTGCGGCGGCGGCGGGAGTCGGCGGCGGCGGCGGGGCGGCTGGCGGCGCCGGTTCTGGAGCTGCCGGGGCGCCGGGCACCGTGAGATTCTGATAAATACCGGCCAGTCGTTCGAGTTCCGCCTGATGTTCGTTCAGGGTCGTTTCGAAGGCTGGCTCCGGGGTTTCCGCCAGCATTTTGAGCAGGTCGACGCCGTTCAGCAGTTGATCGATATGGTTTTCGGCGATGGTGATTTTACGGTTGATGACCGCCACAAAATAATCTTCCATGGCGTGGGCGAATTTAACCAGCATATCGGCTTGAATGATCCGGGCGCCGCCTTTCAGCGAATGGGCGGCCCGCATCAGGGTTTCCAACCCGCCGGACGCGGTGGGTTCTTTTTCCAACTGGAGCAGGCCTTCGTTCAACACCTGCGCCTGGGTTTCCGCTTCCATCAGGAAGAGGCCCAGCATGGAAAAATCTTTCAAGTCATCGGTACTCATAACAGTCTCCGTTTCAGAAAACTGGCGATCAATTCGCCGTCCAGGTTGCCGACGTTCCGGTTCTGGTGCCGGAAAACGCCTTTGATATACGAGATTTCCGCGTTGGCGACGGTCTGCGGTACGTTGGTGTCGGTATCCAGATCGTAGCGGCAGAGGTCGCCGATTTCGTCGGCTTGGAAGACCCAGCGGCCGTTTTGTTCGAGCACGATAAAACGGGCGCCGAAAAGGGACGTTCCGGTCGATGTGTCGGACCCGACTGGTGGCAATCCCAAGACTGTTTCCAGCGAAAAACAGAGATCCAACGTACCGTCGATGTTGGTCAGTCCGAGGATGTTCGGGTCGTTTTTCTGCGGAATCTTGTGAATCGGGCCCGGCCGGGTGATTTTACGGATCGCGGCGGCGGGCAGCGCCAGCCATTCTTCGCCCAGACGGAACAGCAGAACGGGTTCGCCGTAACGATGTTCGTCGGGTTTGTCTGCCGCCATGATGGCCGTCCAGTCGGCGGTATATCCCGGGGGCGGGGGGAAGTTCAGCAGAAGTTGTGCATGGTGCCGGAATTGGTCGCAGTTGCGACAGTGTCCCAGTTCCGACAGCCGGGGGCAGGAGGGCGTCGCGGCCCAGATGCCGATGCGGTTGCCGCAGAAATCTTCGGTTTTATCGGCAGACTGACTCATGATTCAGGTTCCTGTTTGATGCGTTTGCTGCGCTCGCGATAAGCGTCTGCCCCCTGGCGGTCGCCCCGTCGTTCCCGGATGGCCGCCAGGCTCAGCAGCGCGTCGCGGTGGTCCGGATGGAGATACAAGGTCTGACTGAAAATTTTTTCAGCCTGCAGGTATTGATGCGACGCCAGCAGGATCATGCCCAACAGAAAATAGGCCTGCGCGTCCAGTTTGTGCAACGCCAGATAATCGCGGCAGAGTTTTTCCGCCGCTGCCAGTTCGCCGGCATCGGCCAGCTTTTGCGCCTGAACCAGCGGCGAAGCGGGTACGGCGGCGGGGCGGGCCGTTGGGGTTGGCGGAACCGGGGGCGGCGGTGGTTTGACGGGGGCGGCGGATACCACCGGTTGGACCGGCGGTGGGGGCGGCTGGGGGACGGGGACTCTCGGTTCCGGGACGGACGTTTCGCCGGCGGGGTGCTTGTGATGCCGGGGCGGAATCGAATTGAGCTGGGCGCTTTTCTGAAAGGCGAAACTGCCGCCGTGCTTGACCGAGATGAAATGCGTATGGAACGTGACTCCGGATTCGGCGTGACCGAGAAACAGCAAACCGTCTTCTTTCAGGGACCGGGTGAACAATTCGATGGCCCGCATCTGGCTGGCGTGGTCCAGATAGATCAGCATATTCCGGCAGAAAATGATGTCATATCGCCGGTCGTCCGGCGGCGGGGCGTAATCGAGAATGTTCTGCCGGAAAAAATGAACGCAGGAAATTACGCGGGAATCGAGTTCGTAACAATGCCCGTGGCGGCGGAAGTATTTTTCGACCAGTTCCTTTTTTTCGCCTCGGAAAGAATTTCCGGTGTAAAGTCCGGCCTGGGCTTTGTCCAGCACGACCTGACTGATGTCGGCGGCGTCGATCTGAAAACTTCCCGGCGTGTAACCGTTTTCCAGAAACGTCATGGCGATCGAATAGGGTTCTTCGCCGGTGGAACAGGGAATGCTCAACACCCGGAAAATTTTGGGACGACGGTTCCATAGCCAGGCGCTGCGGAGATAGGTTTCCAGATATTCGAAGGAACTTCTCATCCGGAAAAACCAGGTTTCCGGGACGGTTACGATTTCAATCAGCCGTTCCAATTCTTCCGGTGAATTCTGAAGCAGTAAGAGGTATTCCCCCAGGGTATGAACTTCGCATTTTTTCATGCGCAGCATGACGTCGGCGTCGATCTTTTTCTGACCGAGGCTGTTGATGTTCAACCCGATTTTTTCCTGCAGAATTTCTTCGATCATGGCGACTTTGCCTCCTGCTCATCATAGAGGATGGCCCGGACGTCCTCCGGCAGCAATTGATCGATTTTCACCAGTTGCAGCGCTTCGTTGCCGGCCAGCGACACGTCGCCCCAGTAAGCTTCGGACGGCTGGACCCCGGTGGTCTGCCAGTTGGCGGTGTCCGGGTCGAGTTCCACGATCTCGGTGGCGTTTTCCAGCAGCAATCCCAACTTGCGCCGGCCCCGATAGCGGACAATGACGATTCGGGTGCTGATGGCGTCGGTCGCCGGTTGACCGGCCGCCCGTTTGGCCAGTTCCACCACCGGGACGCTTTCTCCCCGATAATTGAAATAACCGGCAATATAGTCCGGCACGCCGAGAATCCGGGTAAGCTCCAGCCGGGGCACCAGCTCGATAATATCGGCGGCCGGTAGTCCGTACCATTGTCCGGCGATTGTGAATTTCAGGTATAACATGATTTATTTCACCTTGAAAATGGCGACTTCCTTCTGGAGTTTAAGAGTGGCGTTGTTCAACTGGGTGGCGGCCTCGTTGAAGGAGCGGAGGGATTCGGCGGTGCTGTTGGCGCATTCGCTGAGCTGAACCATGGAGTCGCTGATCTGCTGGGCGCCGATGCTCTGCTGC
>Ga0160425_1003310_pt1 | contig 11901 bp, 9 predicted proteins | sample BioMet8_FD_108193 | JGI IMG/M metagenome (GOLD analysis project Ga0160425, IMG submission 108193) | Microbial communities from bioreactor (seeded with sewage sludge) at Lawrence Berkeley National Lab, California, USA - Biofuel... | ecosystem: Engineered > Bioreactor > Anaerobic > Unclassified ...
CCCCTTTGTAAGGGCTTCGGATATTGCTCATGAGGCAAGCCGATCCACACAGAATATCAGCCATGCTTTAAAGGAACTTGAGAGTAAGGGCTTAATTCAGTGTTTGACTCCTGAAAAAACCACATGGAGAAAGTATATCCTGACAGAAGAGGGTAAGACAATTTTAGAAAAACTGGATGGGAAATACCTTTGATTATTGGAATTATTGGAGCCAGATTTTATCTATTTTAATGCTGATTGGAACATTGATCTGAAAATGCCGAAATATTGTCCTGAAACAATCAAAGTATTAATCTGAAATAACCACAGTATTAATCTGAAATAACCACAGTATTAATCTGAAATAACCACAGTATTAATCTGAAACAAAGAATTTTTACTCAGTGGGTTTCAATGCTTTGAGTTTCTTTGATTTCACTTTCCTGTAATATGCTTAAATGCGGGTTTTTGTCCTCATATTGAATGGCCTCATACCTTTTTTACCAGCTCAAAGTTTACTCTGACAACAGATTTTCAAACTCTATAAGTTTTTTCTTGCTTTTTCCCGCCTGGGATTTCTTTGTTATTCCGGGGAGGGCTTTACTTGAATTTCATCGAATAGTATAACTTATATATACATCGACACTTATTAACCAGAACAACCTGCGTAATCGTTTAAAATCGGTTCCGTAATCGAGCTGATTTATCAAGACTTTACAATACTTTCAGCTTGTCAAGCTTCTATTAGCGGGATTCTTCTACGTTTGAAGATCTCAGAATAATTATTGAACCTGAATGGTGAGGACAACTTGGTTTCAGAGACATTAAAAAATCAAATAGACCGGTTCCTGCTGGCTCTCGGTTTTTCCCTTATGATCGGGATTATGGTTCTTGGACAGAGTTTCAGGACCGCTGTCGGGGAAGCCGTAGGGGTTTTAATGAATCCCGTACTTGCTCTGGTCGGGCAGGAGAATTTCCATCTAATCCTTTTGGTAATGGCGTCTATCACTGCTATTTATGCATCCCTTATCCAGAAGTATACAATTGACTGGGACCTTATGAGGAATACCCAGGAACGCATGAAGGCTTTCCAGAAGGAATTCCGGGAGGCGCAACTTTCCCAGAACACTTATATGCTTAAAAAACTGGAAGAACAACGCCAGGAAATGATGGAAGACCAGATGAAGATGTCCAAGCAGCAGTTCAGGCCCATGGCTTACATCAGTATCATTTCCGTTCCTCTCTTCATGTGGGCTTATTATTACATCAGTGGGCACGGGAGTGCCACGATGGTTTTTCCTTTCTGGGGTAAACAGTTGTTGACAACCCATGCTTTTTGGTACTTCCAGAACTGGTTATACTGGTACTTTATTTGTTCTCTTGGAGTTAGCCAGTTTATCAGAAAGGCGCTGGATATCGGTGGGGTCTGATGCGGATAACAGTTAGCGGGCTTCCCGGAAGTGGGACGACAACAGTTTCAAAGCTTCTTGCAGAGTACTATGAACTTGAACTGATCTCCTCGGGTGAAATTTTCAGGAGGATAGCCAGAGAGAAGGGGATGAGCCTGGCAGAATTCGGGGCTATGGCCGAAAAAGACCCTTCAATTGACCTGGCTATTGATAAGAATCAGAGGGCTGTTATCCAAAGTCATGAAAAGCTGATCCTCGAAAGCAGGCTTGCAGGCCATATGGCCAAAGAAGTGCCGAATGTACTTAAAATCTGGATAAAGGCTCCGTTACCTGTACGGGTAAAACGAATCCTGAGGCGGGAAAAATCAGTCTCTTTTGATGAAGAGCTCGAAATAACAGTTCAGAGGGAAAAATCCGAGGCCCTCCGCTATATGTGCTATTACAATATTGATATTGGTGACCTCTCGATTTACGACATAGTTATTGATTCTGAAAAATGGAACCAGTACCAGATTCTTGACATTCTGAGGGCCGCTATCGATTCCCTCGTGGGGCCGGAGTAATTTCCCTCAAGCTCTGTTAAAGGCTGGATTTTTATACAAGGCGTAGAGTTTTATTTGCTGGAATCTGATATACTGATATTACAGCAATCATAAGTCTTCGGCATATGATCTCTCTTAATTAATACTGAATTAATAATGCTGGAATTCCTTCTTATATGCATTACGGAAATTTCCGTAAATTTTTTATAACTCTCAAGTTTATATAACTCTCAAATTTATATCTCTCAAATTTATAACTCTCAAATTTAACTCTCAAATTTATAACTCTCAAGTTTATATAACTCTCAAATTTATGACTCTCAGGTTTATTTTCACTAAGTTCGTTTTCATTATACATATGTTACAAGTTACTGTATATCCATCATATTTACGTCTATAAATTCAATTCAGGAGTTTTTGAAAAACTATGTCACCTGCTGGCAAATTGCCGTCCGAAGCTGAAAGAACTCTGGTCCGGAAATCTGGCGCCTGGACAAACCCTTCTTATGGCTCTTACCCGGAAAAGCGCCCTATTCTTGAATATATTGAGAAAGGGGTTGTAAATATTGATAAACCAAAGGGGCCGACAAGCCACGAGGTTGCAGCCTGGGTAAAAGCTATTCTGGGCGTGAATACGGCAGGGCATGCAGGCTCACTTGATCCCAAGGTTACAGGGCTTTTGCCCGCTTTACTTGGAAGGGCTACAAAGGCGGTCCCTGCTCTGCGTCTTTCTGGAAAGGAATATGTCTGCCTTCTGAAGCTTCATAAGGAAATGCCTCAAAAACTGGTCAGGAAGGTCTGTGAGGAATTTACTGGCCCTATCTACCAGATGCCTCCTATCAAATCAGCTGTCAAACGCGTTATCAGGATAAGGACAATCTATTACCTTGAAGTACTTGAAATTGAAGGGAGTTTTGTGCTCTTTCGTGTAGGATGCGAAGCCGGAACTTACATCAGGAAGCTTTGCCATGATATTGGGCTTGCTCTTGGTTGCGGCGGACATATGCAGGAACTCAGGAGGACAAAAGCAGGCCCGTTTACCGAAGAAACACTTGTCACTCTCCAGGATCTCAAAGATGCATCTGTACTCTGGAAGGAAGACGGGGATGAGTCTGAAATCCGGCGTGTAATCATGCCAATGGAAACGGCTGTATCTCACCTTCCCAAAATTATCCTGCGGGACAGTGCAGTAGATGCCGTCTGTTCAGGGGCTACTCTGACAGTTCCGGGCATAACAAGTCTGGATGCAAACCTTCAGAAAGGAGAGCTTACAGCGCTGTTTACCCTTAAAGGTGAGCTTGTTGCCCTTGCAAAAGCTGAAATGAGTACAGAAGAGCTCCTCAAAGCTTCGACCGGACTTGCAGCTACCTCGGTCCGGATTATGATGGAGGTGGGGACCTATCCGAGGGGTTGGAATAAAAAAGAGTAAAAAAAGTATGGTGTTAAGCCCTAACACACAAAACTTTTTTAAAACTCCCTTCTTATAGAATAAAGTTTATATATCACTATTTCCGTTATGGTATAAGTCGTGCCATAAGCTTTATGCCAACCTTTCTAAAAGAAAGCTTGACCAAAGGTTAGGTATAAGTTTTGTAATGCATGTGCCGAGGTAGTCTAGTGGTAGGGCGCAAGCCTGGAAAGCTTGTGGGGCCTAGCCCCTCGGGAGTTCGAATCTCCCCCTCGGCGTATTTTCTTAAGCCTTTTTTAAATTACTTTTATAAGCTTTTTCTAAATTACTTTTATAAGCCTTTTCTAAATTATGTTTAAATCTGCAGACATCTCCGGTTTTGTTATGAATATAGCTTCTAATACTCAGTTTTATCTTGAAGAACCAATAGGAATCCCTCAGAAAAAAGGATCAAGAGGAAGACTTCCACTGTACTTGAAGTGTTGAACACTTTTCCTCTAAAAAGCAGGTTAAAAGGATCATAAATATTTGAGGTTTTGATTGAAGTTGAATGAATTCTTGCTCTTGAGAATGGTACGTCTATATTTTTGCTGGAACTGGTTGTAAAACTGGTTGTAAGTTTGTAAAAGACAAGGCTCTCAATTAAAAGAGATAGGATTTGCAGAATGAGGCTGTGAATAAAAATCTTTTAAAAGCATGGGGGAGATGGGATAATACAGGAATTATGATCGAAAAAATAAGTTGATCTGACAATGTCAAGGTAAGAACCCCGTTGAAAAATGATCGATTGATTTCAGGCGGGAGCGAAAAAATAAACTGAAACAAACAGAGAAGGAATATTGGAAATGAAACTGATCCTGAACGATATCGTAAAAAGTTTTGACAAAAAAGAGGTTTTGCGGGGTGCGAGCTTTGCCTTTGAAAAGGGGGAAATTTACGGACTCCTCGGAAGAAACGGCTCAGGCAAAACCACGTTGTTTAACTGCATCAATGAGGATTTGAGGATTGACGGCGGCTCAATTCTCCTTGAAGAAAATGGAGTGAAGAGAGAAGTTTGTCCAGACGATATCGGATATGTTCTGTCGACGCCAGTCGTTCCGGAGTTCTTAACAGGCAGAGAGTTTTTAAAGTTTTTTCTTGACATCAACGTGAAAAAAATTCCGGACATTAAGCCTATTGACGAATATTTCGATTTTGTAAAGATCGGACGCGAGGACCGCGACAGGCTTTTGAAAGATTATTCCCATGGCATGAAGAACAAGATGCAAATGCTTGTAAGTTTCATTGCAAATCCAGCCATTCTGCTTTTAGACGAGCCGCTGACCTCATTTGATGTTGTGGTCGCCGACGAAATGAAGACGCTGCTGCGCCAGATCAAAAAAGACCACATTATTATTTTTTCCACTCATATCATGGAGCTTGCGCTGGATTTATGCGATGAGATTGTGATTCTGAGTGGCGGGGTTCTGGAAAAAATGGAAAAGGATGACCTCAGCAACGGGGCCTTTAAAGATAAGATCCTTCAGGCCTTAAGGAGGGATGAGAATGATTGAAGCTTTCCTTACGTCCTTCAGGCTGAAAAACACATATAAAGCCAATGGCTTCATCTATTCGCTCAAATCCATCCCTGTCATCAACAGGCTGCTACCGGTCTCGCTCTATAGAAGTCCGGGGCTGAAAATATTTGCCAATTTCGTCAGCATCCTGTGGGAGATCATCTCGATGTTTTTGGGCAAAATGCTCTATCTGTTTATTATTATCTTTCTTCTAAAAGATCATATGAAAAGCAGCCCTGCGAACAGCTTCATGCATATGTTTTTCTTTCTTACCATTACGGGCGGTTTCCTTAACACGCATATATTTCATCCCACCAGAGACAAGTATTATGCCATTTTTCTCATGAGAATGAACGCGCGGGAGTATACGCTTTCGAATTACTTCTATTTCCTTTTGAAAATCATTGTCGGATTTTTGCCTTTCACGTTGCTTCTCGGACGGCTTTCCGGGGTACATATCGTTATCTGCCTTTTGATGCCGCTTTTTGTTGTTTCCGTAAAACTGATTTTTACTGCCCTTGCGCTTCATGATTATGTCAGAACCGGCCATGCAAAAAATGAAAATAAGCTCGATCCGGTTGCTCTGGTTGGCATTGCTGTATCATTGGCTGCGGCATATCTCCCGCCGTTTCTCGGCTATGCCATGAACGGAGCTGTTTTTCTCGCTCTGTTTGTCATTTCCGCTGTTATAGCTGTGTTTTCCTTTTTGTATGTGCTCAAATTCCCTGAATACCGAAGGATTTGCAAGGAACTTCTCACAGCGGACAGTTTTGCTATGAACAGAAAAGATATGGCTACACGTGCTACTCAAAAATCTTTGCAAAAGAATATAGACTTTAAGGCAACAAGCAGCAAAAGCGGCTATCAGTATTTCAACGACCTTTTTGTTAAGCGGCACAGTAGACTGCTGACCAAATCGGCCAAAAATATCACCTTGATTTCCCTTGCAGTGCTCGCGTTTTCCATTATGGCCTGTTTTCTTATCCCGGAGGCAAAACCGATAATAAACGGGATGATGCTGACTTTTTTGCCTTATTTTCTATTCGTCATGTATTTTATTAATCGCGGAAAGGTTATCACCCAGGCCATGTTCATGAACTGTGACCACAGTATGCTTGCCTATCGGTTTTACAGACAACCGCGTGCAATTCTGCTTCTCTTTACGGAACGGCTGAAATCCATTTTATTGATAAACTTGATGCCCGCTTCGGTAATTGCACTCGGGCTGCCATTTCTGTTATGGCTTACAGGCGGAACGGACAACGCGCTCAATTATGTGTTGCTGTTTGTTTCCATTATCGGCATGTCGGTATTTTTTTCGGTGCACAACATGGTGCTATATTATCTTTTGCAGCCTTACAATATCAATCTCGAAATTAAAAGTGGTACTTTTGCCGTTGTCAATTTCTTTACTTATTTCGTTTGTTATTTTGCTATCGGTAAGAAGGTCCCGACTCTGATTTTCGGCACGTTGATTTCAGTATTTTGCATTGTATATATCGCCGTCGCCTTGATTCTTGCATACAGGCTTGCACCAAAGACATTTAAGCTGCGGTAATAGCAGCCTTATATAAACTAAAAAAGACGGCAGATATTGAATACATGATCTTTTTATTACTAAGGGAGCACAGAGGGTCACGAATACCCCCTTCCTTTACAAGCTGTCCGACAATTACATTCAGTAATAAAATAATTCCTTCTTTTTTGATTTAAAGGTCTTATTTGCTTTTTTTAGCATTTTTTTAATTACTACCAATAATTGTCAGGCAGCCTGTTTGGGGTAGGGTGACCGCACGCAATTTGATTTTTGATAATTGCTTATTTTTCAATTTGTTCAATACCTTAAAATTTACTAGCCACTTTTTATATTTAGCCACTTTTTATATTGAATTCAAGTTCAAATCTGGTTATACGGTGTGAATCGTATTGATCTCAACAGAAATCAATATCTCCGGGATTAAAGTGTTCTCCACTCTGTACTTTGCAAATAGCATCTTCAATTATTGAAAGTAAAAAACTGGATTTACCCAGATAATCAAAGTGAGCTACAGAAATTGCCTTAAACTGTGCGATCAATTCGGCTAAAGTCAGAGAATTTTTATTTTTATCAATAAATATGTCTTTAAAGAGATTCAGGTTAGTCTCTATTATTTTTGCGGCTTCGATTTTTTCTAATTTTTTATCTCTTGATACCATATCTGATAGATTCAGTAAAATCCTAGTTCTCTCAGATTTTTTGTTGTCAAGAAGGATCTTTAGCTTGCCTGAAGTTTCACGCTCATGCTTCTCGTATAGTTTATAATATACCGGGTCATCAGGAATAAACACTGGAAATTTCTGTTTTTGCGGTTTGGGTAATGAAATTTTAAGTCCGCTATTCTTAACAGATTCGTCTATTTGCCATAATAAGGCCTCTTGTTTCTTATAACACTCTTCCATAAGCGTAACATATGAGTTTACTTCCGTCACCATGGTTTTAAAGCCGGCTGTTCCCTTATATGATTTGGGTGAAAGTTGATACATCTGTGACAAATGTTTGTCTGGGTCTGCAATTGGATTCCATCCCGGATCATTCGCCAGCATTTGCCAGGCAAGAGCAACTGAGTCAGAATAAACAACAGAGGCTTTCGTAATCAGGTCTTCGTTATTCAAATACTCATGTAGTTTCTCAATTAAGGGTCTCTGAGGGTTTATGATATTATTCGCAAAATTGATATAAGTCTGGGTAGCATTGGTAAACTTTGTTTTTTCATTATCTGGAAGAGCTTCATAGTCTTCTGAATAGATATATTTATACAAATAGCAATATTGATAATGTAAATTCCATCCTCCCAAATCCAGCATTTTCAAACTATCTACTGCTGGTCTGATAAATAGAGATAGAGGAGAAAAATCGGTATTATCATTTCTATACAACCGCTGGTGGAACCGGGTAGGAACTCCAGTTATAATCGCTCCGTTTAACCTACTTGCTATTAAATGAGATTTCATCCACCATAACCCAAAGGTGCCTGGTCTACCTTCTTGTTGTATCGCTTCAGACGGATTGGGGAAATTAGTAAGTCCAGGAGTATAAACCCCGGTAGTAGCAACTGCACAATATTTATCTCCTGTGGCATTGTAAACAGTTTCGCCACCGTTACAGCTTCCGTCAATAACAGTAAGATCAATGCCCATGTTTCCAAGGGTTTTAAAAAGAGGGTCTAGCTGTTTGAGATACAATATTTCCTGATTGAACTGTACAAAATGATCAAGGCAGACAGCTTTATCCATGTCACCATACTTTCCACTTGATCCTCGGGGATCATAGCCGTGACCTGCCAGATATACAATTAAACGATCTCCTGTTTTCAAGCTTAAGGACAGTGTTTTAATTAAGGAAAGGCCTGTAGATCCATTATCTGTAGTATGAACTGTGTAGCCTCTGCGTTGTAACACTTTTTGCGTTTCCTGCATGGCATTGATCCAGTCATTATGATAAATGATGACTGCATGGGCATTCCAGTTACCCAGTTCCAAATCATTATCTGCAGTGTTTAGGAGCCAGCCACCGAAGCGTGTTCCATTGGGCGCCATCATAGGTACTGAAAGTGTATTTCCTGAAAGCTTCAAAATTCCTGTTCCCCAGGGACTTGTTACCAGAATCTCGGTCTTACCGTCACCATCAAAATCAGCAAGTACATTAAAACGATTATCTGCCGTGTTAAGAAGCCAGCCACCGAAACGTGTTCCGTTTGATGCAATGAAGGGTGCTGTAAGAGCATTTCCAGACAGTTTCAAAATTCCTATTCCCCATGGGCTTGTTACAAGAATTTCTTTCTTTCCATCTCCATCAAAATCTCCAGCGGAGACAAATACATTATCTGCCGTGTTAAGAAGCCAGCCACCAAAACTTGTATTGTTGTCTGCTAACATAACAGGAGTAAGAGTATTGCCAGAAAGTTTCAAAATTCCTATTCCTGTAGGGCCTGTTACTAGAAATTCTGTTTTTCCGTCTCCATCAAAATCTCCTGCCGGTCCGAATCGATTTTCGGAGGTATTGAGAATCCAGTTGCCTAATTTGGTTCCATTAGGTATCATAATCGGGGCTTCAAGCGTACTTCCAGAAAGCTTCAAAATTCCCATTCCCCATGCACTTATTATCAGAATCTCAGTTTTGCCATCTCCATCAAAATCTCCTACCGGTCCAAACCTATTGTCCTGAGTGCTGAGAAGCCAGCCACCGAAACGTGTTCCGTTTGAAGCCAGAATCGGGGCTTCAAGTGTATTTCCTGAAAGCTTCAAAATTCCCATCCCCCATCCGCTTGTAACCAGAATCTCAGCTTTGCCGTCTCCATCAAAATCTCCTACCGGTCCAAACCTATTGTCCTGAGTGCTGAGAAGCCAGCCACCGAAACGTGTTCCGTTTGAAGCCAGAATCGGGGCTTCAAGTGCATTCCCTGAAAGTTTCAAAATTCCTATTCCCCAGGGACTTGTAACCAGAATCTCGGTCTTGAAATCTCCATCAAAATCGGCAAGACTACAGAAATTGTTATCTACTGTATTGAGAAGCCATCCGCCGAAACGCGTTCCGTTTGAAGCTATCATAGATGCTTTAAGCGTATTTCCTGAAAGCTTCAAAATTCCTATTCCCCAGGGACTTGCTACAGGAATCTCAGCAAGCCCGTCGCCATCAAGATCATTCACTTTTCTAGTGAGTGAAAATATCTTCTTTGCTAAATCCGGAGTCGCTTTGGTGATCTTTGAGACATCATGATCTTTTCTAGCAATTTCATAAGCTGCCATTATCCATCAATCTCCTTTATACCGCTATCCTGAATCTTAGCACTTGTATGCCAGTTTACGTATCACTGTGCTATTGAAGAATAGTAGGTTTATAGAATAACCAATCTGGGACGTTTTCACTTTTTTATGAGACATAGAACAGTGCATGACACAGGACGCTTTTTATTTATCCTCCAGGACCGTAAGGATTCACAGTTGCTTCTGAATTCCTTAAACATTATTAAATTTAATAAAATATTTAGAAAAATAATAAAATTTAGTACAAGTAGAATATTAACTAATTGAAATTGTTCTACATTTATGACAGTTATATCTTTTCTAAAATATCAACTTAATTTTTATATATTTTTAGAACTGGATATTAATATTAAAAAATAAGGTGATGATATGAAATCTCTGAATACGAAATTGCTGAATACGAAAACAAGCGCAGATATCCTTATATAGTGGTAATTGCATGTAAATGAATTCATCAGTATGTGCTGTAAAGAAGCTCCTTTAGAGAGCTGCTCCTGACTTTTTCGTATATTCTTTTAGGGTATTCGATCAGGGGCTACAGGGTGCTGTATACATTCCCCTGGAGGGAATATATGGTAGAAGAAAAGAATAATGAAGAAATAAGGCATCTTGTTCGGATTATGAATACCGACCTGCAGGGGGCAAAACCCGTAGAGTACGCCCTTACAGGTCTCCCCGGAATAGGGAGGCGCACCGCTATCCTTCTCGCAAAGGGCGCAGGGGTAGACCCTACTGCTATACTTGGATATCTGCCAGATGAAGAAGTGTCAAAGCTAGACCAGGCAATCGGGAATTTTGAGGAAATTGTCCCATCCTGGATGTTAAACAGGCAAAAAGACCTGGCAACAGGACAGGACAAGCATCTGCTTGGAACAGACATCTTACTGACTTTCAGGGAAGATATTAACAACCTGAAGAAGGTTCGCGCCTACAGAGGACTCAGGCACGAAAGGGGCCTTAAGGTCAGAGGACAGAGAACTAAATCTACAGGCCGCCGCGGGTCAACTGTCGGTGTCAGCAGGAAGAAGTGATTTTCCGGTCAGGTGATTTTAAATGGCATATCCAGGTAAACGAAGTAAAAGTTTCGAGACTCCAAGGCATCCCTGGCAAGAAACCAGGATGGCATCTGAAGTTCAGCTTGTAAAGGCATACGGCCTCAGAAACAAGAGAGAAGTTTGGAAAGCAGCCAGTATGCTCAGGATGTACAGGTCTGAAGCCCGGAAATTACTTGCAAGCGCTGCAAACTCTCAGGAAAGAGGACTTGAAGGGCATCAGAAGACACAATCTGAAGAAATTCTTGCAAAGCTTATCCGCTATGGTATCATCAAATCAGATGCTGACATTGACGACATTCTTTCTTTAAAAACTGAAAATATTCTCGAAAGGAGACTCCAGACTCAGGTTCTCCGTCTCGGGCTTGCCAGAACAGTTGTCCAGGCTCGCCAGTTTATCACTCACGGTCACATCGCAATAAACGGCAGAAAAGCTACAATTCCGGGAATGCTTGTCTCCAAGGAAGATGAAATGCATATCGGATACTATTCAACCTCTCCGCTTGTTAGCGAATCTCACCCTGAAAGACCTGTGCAGGTAGCATCTGTTCTTGCAGACAGCACAACCACTTTAAGGGCTGTTGCAGAAGCAAAGCAGGCTAAAGAGAAAGCTCCTGAAAGAGGCGGCGGAAGGAAGAGGAGAGGGAGGAGATAATCATGGCAGACATGAAATGGGCCGTAGCTCACATTAAATCTTCATTTAACAATACAATCATTACTGTAACCGATATCACAGGGGCTGAAACCATTGCAAAGTCTTCCGGTGGTATGGTTGTAAAAGCTGCAAGAGACGAGAGCTCTCCTTATACTGCCATGCAGATGGCAGGCCAGCTTGCTGACCAGCTCAGGGATAAGGGCATCCATGGCATCCATATAAGGGTAAGAGCACCCGGTGGAAACAAGCAGAGGAGCCCGGGCCCTGGCGCTCAGGCTGCAATCAGGGCTTTTGCAAGAGCAGGAATCAGGATTGGCAGGATCGAAGATGTTACTCCTGTCCCGCACGACGGCACTCGCCCCAAAGGCGGAAGGCGTGTATAAGAGAATTCTTCAGGGAATTTCTTCAGGAAATTCTTCTAAAATTCTCTTTTTGAATGCATTAAAATATAAGGGAAATTAAGGAATATGACGATGGAAGTAGACATTCTGGAGTTA
>Ga0160425_1003315_pt1 | contig 11888 bp, 5 predicted proteins | sample BioMet8_FD_108193 | JGI IMG/M metagenome (GOLD analysis project Ga0160425, IMG submission 108193) | Microbial communities from bioreactor (seeded with sewage sludge) at Lawrence Berkeley National Lab, California, USA - Biofuel... | ecosystem: Engineered > Bioreactor > Anaerobic > Unclassified ...
CTATTTGATTTCATATGGGGTAGCAAAACCAGTAATAAAATTTATAATGGGCTTTGCAGGGAAACATACAAGAGACAATGTTGCAATGGTTCTAGGCATGTGCATATTTGTATGTATTAATTATTTAGGTCAAAGATTTATCGTGTTTAAAGAAGATAATACGATAGAGAAAATCGCAAATAATGATAACGAAAGCAATTTTCATTAACGATTAAAGATATAATATATTCAGATGTTCCCTGAATGTATTAAGCGGTTCTTGAACTTGCATAACAACAATGATATCATGCAATGGATGAAGAGAGGTGCTTTGTTATGGACATATATTTTCTGGGTCTGTTGGCATTATTGTTTTTTGGATTTAAAGTCAAGAAAAACGGATTTTTTGAAGATTATTTAGATAGGAAATATACATCTACGATCAATGGTTTTTTTTTGTTGCTGGTTTTATTCACCCATTCATGCCAATATGTTGTTTGTACTGAGGCAACGATGCCTTTGGTTTTCTTCATGCGTTCGCATATTGCTCAACTTGTTGTAACGACATTTCTGTTTTACTCCGGGTATGGCATAATGGAAAGTATCAAGAAAAAAGGTGATAAATATATAAATTCACTCCCCCGAAGGAGAATATTGAAGGTATGGCTCAATCTGGCATTGGCCGTTATCATTTATGCCGTGATTGCATTCTTTACTAAGAATCCCATAGTTACGATAAAGGGATTTATCTTTTCATTATTTGGATGGGAGAGCCTCGGAAACAGCAACTGGTATATGTTTACCATATTGGCAATGTATGTGATTACATATATAAGTTTTAAAGCATATTATAAAAAGTATAATGATGAGGCGAAAACCCCAATAATAATCACATTTATAGCAGCAATTTTTTTGATAATCGTTATGATGTACTTAAAGGCAGGTCAGTCATGGTGGTATAATACGATGCTGTGTTACCCATGTGGGATGTTGTTCTCGTATTATAAAGAAAAAATAGAAATTAAAACACAGAACAACAATTTCAGTTACTTTACAACTTTGATCGGAGCACTATTAATCTTCCTCATTTGTTATATGTTGCGTGATAATTACTCAATTAACTATAATCTGTTTTGGTATGAAATTATGGCGGCATCTCTGCCATTGTTTATAAGTATCGTTTTAATGAAATTTCGTTTTTATAACAAAGCGCTTTCTTTAATCGGAGGAAAATATTTGTTTAGTTTTTATATAATGATGAGGATACCAATGAATTATATGCGCGATTTCACTTCGCTGCCTGACAAGCCCGTACTCTTTTTTACTGTTGCATTACTTGCAACGGCAGTACTTACTTTAAGCTTTGATTTTTTGACTCGGAAAATATTTAATAAATTGACGGCGTAGTATATATAGTGTCGCAAATATTTATCTAAAATAAATATTATAATTGTTGCATATGTTTTGTTTTAATTGAGTGTAAATTTACCTAATAATTAATTTTCAGAAAAAAGGTTTATATATAAGGTAACACATAGAAAAGCTTGTAGTCAAGAATGGGATATTTGTTGACCTTTAAGTTCAATGTAATATAATTATAAATAAGAATAATATAACACAAATTAGACTTTGTGGGATTGAGAGAAAAATGCAGTACGTTTATGATTTTTCAGTTATTATGCCAATATACAATGTTCAAGAAACATTAAGAGAGGCTATAGATAGTATAGTAAATCAGACTTATAGTTTTGAAAAGCATACACAATTGATTTTGATAAACGACGGCAGTGTCGATGATACTGAAAAAATTTGTCTTAAGTATAAAAAAAGATTTCCAGAAAACATTATGTACATAAAAAAAGAAAATGGTGGAGTCTCTTCGGCACGTAATCTTGGGATAAAGCATATAAGGGGGGAATATACTGTTTTTTTGGACGGAGATGACAAATGGAGCAAAGACTCCTTTAAGGCCGTATATAGTTTTTTTAATAAAAATAACGATGCTATTGATATATGCGCATGCAGAATAAAATATATAGGAGATTTTAAGGATAAAATACATCCGCTAGACTTTAAATATGAACACGGTAATCAAATAATTGACCTTTACATCAATCCGGAATATATAAATCCTATTATCGGAAATGTAGTTATTAAGAGTATTGCTTTAAGAGAGGAATCTTTCGATACATTGTTGCGGTATTGCGAGGATTCCTTGTTCTGTAATAGTATAATCTTAAAAAAAATGAAAGTTGGCATTGTACCATCAGCAGTGTTTTACTATAGAAAAAACAATAATGCATCATCGCTTTCTAAGGGAATCGAGTACACAAAAGAGTGGTATCTCGAGATACCTGAAAGATATTATCTCGGGATTTTTGATGCATCAAAATCAAAAAAAGGCAGTATTGTCTCATATATTCAATATGTAGTTTGTTATGATATACAATGGCGAAGGTATATCCCTACAATGATGAATACATTGAATGAACATGAGAAAGAAGCCTATGTAGATTTTCTTTCAATGGTATTAAGATCAATTGAAGATAATGTGATTGCGAATTCAAAAGGCATGAATCAATACAAGAGATTGTATCTATTTGATTTGAAATACAAGAAGAATATCATATCTGACAGCATTATTGAAAATGTGATTGTCAGATATAATAATCAGGATGTACTCAATATAAGATCAAAATCCATGTTTGACATCAAATCAATCGATATCATCGATAAGATGATCACATTTCAGGGCATAACAAGAATTGGATGCATAAGTGATGACGTGAAATTATTTGCCATGGATGGGGGAAATAATAAATACTCAGTCGGACTTGAGGATTATCCAAAAGGTAATGTACATGGCTTCATAGGTGAGATTTTGGCTAAAGGGAAAAAGTTCAAAGTTTCGATGCCTGTAAGATATAATACGAGAATAAATTTTTTTGCATATATAGATGGCGAGGAAATCGAGCTGTCTCCGGGATTCGGCAAGAGTACAGGTATAGATCGGCACTCAAAAAGAGGATATTGCATTATTGATGATTATCTGATTAAGCATATCGGTCGAGGCATATATATATATAAGAATAAGAATAAGACATTACTGATGTCTGAGTTGCGTTACTGCAATGACCTTGCAAGAAGAAACGGTATAAAAAGTGTTATTGAACATATGCATGATCTGCGAATGTATAGAATAGCTGCAAGGGCGCGTATAAAAAAACAAGTCGCATTTGTCAGTGTTCGTGCTGGCAGACTGCTTGATAACATGGATATTGTATATAATGGACTGGACTGCAAAAAGGTAGTATACGCTAAAATGAAGCCACATGATAAAAAGGATGAGATCAGTTTCGTAAAAGCAATCTATCAAAGTAAAGTGGTAATAACGGATGATTATATGTATTTTTTCCAAAAATACGGAAAAAGGAAAGGACAGTATTTCATCCAATTGTGGCATGCGGCCGGCGCTTTTAAGAAATTCGGGATCGATGGCACGAGTATGTTTCCGTCTACAGATTCCGAGACGCATAGGGATTATGATCTTGTAACAGTAAGTTCAGAGTATATTATGAAATATTATTCGCATGCCTTTTCAATAGATCCAGCTAAAGTCAGGGCATTGGGATGTGCACGCACTGATCTGCTGTTTAACGAAGAAAGGAATGAACTGATAGCTGCGGGGATCTATGAAAAGTACAGGCGATTGAAAGGCAAACAGATAATCTTATATGCACCGACATTCAGAGATATAGTCGGAGTAAAAAGAAATAAATTCATGCCTGAACTGGATTTTGATTTATTGTCACAGTCTTTGAACGATAATCAGGTATTCGCTATATGTCCGCATCCTGTTATGACTGAGAAGATATTAAAAAAGAAGTACAATAATATTATTGAAATGCGGGATTTTTCTACTAATGAAATGATGATCGTATCTGATGTTCTGATTACTGATTATTCATCTGTAATTTTTGAATATGCGCTTCTAAATAAACCGATAGCCTTTTATTGTTACGATTTTGATACTTATGATAGAGATTTCTACATAGACTATCCTGATGATCTGCCGGGTGAAGTCTTTAGGACGCAGGAAGAAATTATCGGGTACCTTATAAAAGCCAAGTTTGCAGTAAGTGATAAACAAAATAAATTCAAAGAGAAATACATGGAAGCCTGCGATGGACACAGCTGCGAAAGAATAATCAGGGAGATTAATAATTATTTACAGAAATGAAATTCCTAAAGAAAAATATATTTGATAATATATATTTTAAGAGGCTGTGGATCAAGGAGGTTGGTATTGAATATTACTAAAACGTTAAACAATAAAAGGATAATAGCAATCGCGCTCATTATTATTTGTATTATTATATATATTATTATCAATGGAGCAAATGTAAAAGCCGGAGATAAAGAATATAATGAAAATCTGCTTACTACTGATCTGATAATGAAGACAGATTATGACTTGTCTCCTGATATATATGAGAGTGATATAATTACTAATAGTGCATCTAGAAATAGTCAAAGCATGAGTTATCTTGCAATCAGTAGAGACACATGTAATGCCGATTATTTGAAAGGTAAAACTAGATGCATAGTTGGATATTCAAATAGTGACGCTTCACAATATGGCTTTACTACACTAGTAGCTCAGGCAAAAGCATATGAAAATATTACGCCAAATCAACGTGTAATAGCGGGTATAAACGCAGATTTTTTTGATATGTATACAGGATGTCCAGAAGGAGCACTTGTTATTAAGGGGAAAATGTATCATGGCACTAGTGGATTTCCATATTTTTGCATTACTAATAATGGTAAGGCGGAAATCAGGAATTCAAAACAAAGTCTGGATGATTGTTACTATGCTGCAGGAGGCGGGGCAATTGCAACATATGATAATGGTGCATTAAAAATTGGCAAGACATGGAGAGTGCCGAGTATTTCATATAACAGAGCTGCAGTAGGAATAAAGGAAGACGGGAGCATTATCCTATATGCTGATCATGGAATAAATTCACCGATAAGTAATGGAGAAACAAATGAAGAACTTGCTTATAGGATGATTGCTGCAGGCGCCAAGAAGATTTTGTATCTAGACGGAGGCGGATCTACGACATTTTCTTCGAGACGTTTAGGAGAAAAACTTACTACAAAGAATTCTCCGACTGATGGGATAGACAGACCGGTAGCCAGTACGATCATGCTGGTTTCTGAAAATAATAACGATCATAGTTTTGATCATGCGGTCATTGACGGCAGCAGATTAAGTTTACCGAATTCTGCTGTTGTTTTTAATGCTATTGGTGTAGATAAATCTGGAGAATGTACGCAGCTGCCAGGTGATTTGAAATGGGAATTAGCCGATAGCAGTTATGGATCGATTGATTCATCGGGAAAGTTTATTTCTAATGGCAAGACTGGTGATGTGATCGTTAAATTATTATCAGCGGGTAATAAAATAGGTGAAACTACCGTTAAGATTGCAAGTGGTGAAAGTAGATATTTTAATAACAATAGTAGTTCTTCAAGATTTATTCTTGTAGGGTATAATGTTTATTTCATAAATAAAAATGGTACAGGCGGAGAAGCCACCCTTGTCAAAGATATAAAGACCACATGTACAACGAGAGGATATAAGATATATACATATAAAAACACAAATAAAAAATATACAGTATATCATTCAAAAGCACCGGGACATAGTTATTTTAAGAATTCAAAGGGTGATCTTGTATGTTCAAAATGCGGCTGGATCCAAAGATCATTGGAAAAATGTAAAATATATATTTCAAAGGATAAGTATTATTACGACGGCAAGGCAAAATATCCTTACGTCAAGGTTACATGTAAAGATAAAAATGGAAAATATGTTACACTTAAAAGAGATATTGAGTATCGTTTAACATATGTTAATAATGTGGTGCCAGGCGTTGCAAAGGTAAAAATAAAACCGATTTCTCATTATACGGGTGATTGGGTCTGTGACAGGGGCAGCTTACAAAAAGGCAGTGTGAGTAAAAAGTTCAACATAATAATAAAAAGAGTTACAAAAGTCAGACCATATAAGATAAGTTCAAAATATGTAAAATTGAAATGGGGAAAAATATATGGGGTCACGGGATATAAGATATACAAGAGAAACAGCATCAATGCAAAATATAAATTGGTGAAAATCATAAAAACAAATATAAGTAAAGCTGATGTCAAAGATCTGAAAGCCGGCAGGAATTACCAGTTTAAGATAAAAGCTTATAAGCAAATCCAAACCAAGACATCGTACGGGCCATACAGTCGAAGTGTAAAAGTAATGATGCGCAATTAAATTTAGTATTGTATATTGAGAGAAGGGGATAACAATGTTTAGATTAAGTTTGTATAAAAAGAAAATCTCAATTATATCTGCAGCCGTTCTTTTATTAGTATTAATGCTTTATATCTGGTCCAATCCAATAGTAAAAGCTGATAGTGATTTGATTGATGATCCAATGTCCGCGCAAAATATCTCAATGTTAGTAAATAACAGCGATATTATCTGTGATAAGGAGGATATTACAATGTCGCCGACTAAACAAGGTGTGATGATTTCCGGAGGATCTGATATTAACGGTGCAAAATTTTCAATTACAAAGGATTTTGATTTTGGAAGCAGTAAAATCGGCCGGTTTACAATTGATGGATTAGCGCAAAAAGATGTTAAGATTACATTGCATATGTATCTGGACGATGAAACAGATTCATTTACGGATATAGATTTAATTCAACAGTCCGATACTGGTCAATGGACAGATAAAGGCGACTTTTCAAAAGATGTTTCAGCAAAAGGCATTACAGGGAAGCATAAATTATCGTTTAAAGTTCAAACTGATTCTATAGATAAACAGTCTTTTATGTTAAGATCATTAGAATTCGTACAGGAATCATTGCCGACATTATATTTTAATATCGATGAAAGCGATGGAAAACCGACAATAGCTGATATGAACAGTGATCCAAAACACGAGATTTCATGCAGCGGTTCAATGTCAATAATCATGCCGGATGGATATAAAAACGAGTATGGCGGAGAACAGCAAAAGACAGATAAACAATTACAAATGGATAGTATCAGCGGCAGAGGCAACAGTACATGGCATGCTCCTAAAAAACCGTATAAGATAAAATTAACTGATAAAAAGAATTTGTTCAATATGGGAAAAAGTAAAAAATGGGTATTGCTAGCTAATTATTATGACAATACGATGTTGCATGATAAAACGGCATATGAATTTGCTAATTCGTTTGGTATGCCATTTTCTCCTCAGTGTGTTTTTGTGGATGTTGTGATGAATGGAGAATACTTAGGCAGTTATGATCTTTGCGAAAAGATAGAAGTGGGTAAGGAAAGAATCGATATTGATGATTTGTCTAAAGGTAGTAATGAGGATATTACGGGAGGATATTTATTATCTACCGAAGAATTAGGAAAATATGCAATTGCAGATTCAAAACTGTTGTTTCATACGACCAGAAAAACAGGTTTTAATATAGAAAGTCCTGATTTTGAGGAAAATTTCAATGAGTCACAAGAAAATTATATAAAGGATTATATTCAACGAACGGAGGATGCAATCTATGGAACAAAGTATAAAAATAAAGCAGGGGATGTGTATTCGGATTTAATGGATGTAGATTCTGCAATCAATTATTATTGGGTGCAAGAAGTGTTTCGAAATAATGATGGTTTTGTAACTGATAGCACATACCTATATAAACCAAGGAATGAAAGACTATATTGGGGCCCTGTATGGGATTTTGATGTTGCAGCTTGTGGTTCCAGATGGGGGAATATATCACATACGAACAGTACTAGCAGCAGCGGCTTTATTGAAAATAACAGAATGTGGTTCGGAAGATTGCTCGAAAACAGAGAGTTCACCCGAAAAGTATTGGACAGATGGCCCGATATCAAAGAAAATCTTTTAAAAACATGCGAAGATAGAGGTTCTTTAGATCGATATGCAGACGAACTATCCGTATCAGCTAAATACAATAAAGAAAAATGGGGATTCTTCCCTGTTGATAATCATACGCAGGCACAGGAAAACAATTTTACATATAGACAAGAAGTAGACATATATAAAAAATGGATGAGTGACAGAATAAAGTGGATAGATGAAAACATATCAGAACTCGTACCGGTTTATAAAAATGTTAAAGGGATTTCAATAATAAATGGAGTCAATAATGATTTAGTTAGAATTGCTTGGAATGGAAATAGTAAATCGGATGGGTTTCAGATAAAACACAGAGTAAATAGTACGCAAAAATGGAAATATGATTACGCCAAAAATAATTATTATAATGCAAAAGTCAAAAAAGGAAGTATTTTCGAATATAGAATAAGATCATATACAGAGATAAAATCAAAGAAATATTATGGAAACTGGACATCATTGCAAAGGATATACAATAATAGTGAGAAAGTAAAAACGAAATTGAGCATGAAAGGAAAAAATGCAGTTATTTATTATAGTAAACTGAAGTCGCCGTTAGGAAAAATCAAATATCAGATAGCAATTCAAAAATATAACGGCAAATGGAAATATATCAAGACATATGATTCAAAATATAACGCTAAAATATCTTTAAGAAAATGTTATAAATTCAAAGTAAGACCTTTGATCAAATACAAAAATCATTATTATTATGGAATTTTTACTAAAACCAATTATAGATATTCTGCAGATGCTAGTATTTTATCTATTAAAAGACATGGTAGTTCTGTAAGAATAACAGTAAAAAAGGCTGCGGGTGTTACAGGATTTCAGTATAGTGTATCGAAAGACAATAAATTTAAAAATTCATACGAAATCTCAAAAAATAATAAATCAAAATATAGCCTTTTGATTAAAAATATAGATTCAAAGGAAAATTATTTTGTTAAAGCAAGGTGTTACAAATCATATGACGGTAAGAAATATTATGGAAAATATAGTAATATAGTTAGGTTTTAGTATTTGAGTGGAGGATGCAGTGTTAAATGATGTTGATAAAAATAACATACTATTGACGAAAATAATTATTATTGCGCTGTCATTACTATTGGCATATTTGATACTTCCAATTCCGGTACATGCTGATGAAACAAAGGTTATCAATCCTATGATGAAACAGAATATGATTACACTTATTAAAAATAATATTTTAGTGTCATCAGATCCTAAAAATATAAAAATGACAGCGTATGATTCCAGAAAGGGCATTATGATATCCGGAGAGAAGGACCGTGTTGTTGGTGCAAGATTTAGCATCAACAAGGTCTTTGATTTTGGGCGGAATGTCATTGGAAGATTTCAAGTTGACGGGTTGGCCTCGAAAGGCCAGAAAATAAAACTCGCATTTTATTTAGATGACAGCAAAGATCCATTTACAACGGTTGACCTAATTCAGCAGTATAATAAAGACTACTGGACGGACAGTGGCGATTATTCAAAAGATATTCTATCTCAAAAAATCAAGGGGGAACACAGACTTTCATTTAAAGTTATATCTGACAGTGAAAACCAAACATTTTTGCTCAGATCTTTAGAGTTTGTACAGAATTCATTACCAGTTATTTATTTTAATCTTAATGAGAGAATGGGAACCATTGCAGCTATGAATGCTGATCCTACTCATGAAAAATCATGCTATGGAGACATGACCGTGCAGGTACCTGATTCTTATCGATCAGAATATACTTCAAAAATACTTTCAACTAAAACTTATTCTATGACAAAAGAAAAAGGTGGAAAGATACATGGCCGTGGTCATTCAACATGGTACTATAAAAAAGCAACTAAAAAGCCATACAAATTGCACCTTGATGAGAAAGCGGATTTGTTTGGGATGGGTGAGAGCAAGCATTGGGTGCTGTTGGCCAACTATTTTGACAACAGCATGATTCATAATGAGTGCACATACTGGCTGGGAGACAGATTAGGGATGCCATATACATCTAAAATGGTGCCGGTCGAAGTTGTAATGAACGGGAAGTATTTGGGCGCTTATGATTTGTGTGAGCATGTGAGAATAGGGAAAAATCAGGTAGGGATAGATGATCTTGAGGAATCTGATCAATCGAAATCAGCGATAGACGGTCCGATGATCACTGGTGGATATCTTATATCGACTAGAGACCATAGAGTACCGATAAGCAGTTTTGATAAAGATGATGTGCATAAATTCAAGACTTCGAGAAATAACAGATTCAATATAGATTCTCCTGCATTTGAAGAATATAGCAATAAGGCACAAAGAGATTATATAATGCACTATTTTCAAAGAACAGAAGATGCTATTTATGGAAAAAATTATAGGAACAACCAAGGTGAAGGATATTCGGATTTGATGGATGTCGATTCTGCAGTAGATTATTATTGGGTGCAGGAAGTATCAAAGAACAATGATAATTTTTTGACCGACAGTACATATTTGTATAAACCAAGGAATGATAAATTGCACTGGGGGCCATTATGGGATTTTGATCTTAGAGCATGGGGCGATTCACAGTAAGGGAAAAAAATAAATACCGAGGGGTTTATACAGATGAATCATATTTGGTATGACAGGCTGTTTGACAACAAATATTTTGCAAAAAAAGTAGTAGACAGATGGCCGGCAGTAAAAGCAAAACTTTATTTCATGACAAAAAAAGGCGGTCAGATCGATAAGTATGCGGCACAACTCGATGTCGCGGCAAAATATAACAAAGAAAAGTGCGGTATATATGCACCTGCAGGTTACTGCTATAGTATTGCAAGTAAAATGTCGTACAGACAAGAAGTTGAGAGGTATAGGAATTGGATAAGAGCCAGGGTAAAATGGATCAACAATAATATTGATTCCATTATTCCCGTTTATAATAATATAAAAGGAATACGGGCAGAAAAATACAGCAAACAAAAATTGATAATATTATGGGAACCTTCAGAAAAAGCAAATGGATATCAGATAGTCTACAAAATTGATACAAAGGGAAAATGGAAAAAGAAAACACTAAAATCAAATAGGGCTTCTATAAAAATCTCAAATGGAAGTATTATTAAATACAAGATCAGATCATTTACAAATGTAGAAAGAAAGCAGTATTATGGCAATTGGACAAAAATAAAAAGAGGATTTGCACAAAACATTTCAATGATTACGGCAAAAAAAAGTTATTTGAATCATATTAAGATAAAGTGTAATAAAGTAAAATCATCAAAAGGATCGGTGAAATATCAGTACGCTGTAAAAAAAGCCGATTCAATCTGGAAGTATGCAAAATCATCAAATACATATAAGGGATACAAAATAATATATAATGTAAGTTATAAATATAAGATCAGAGCAATTGTAAGAATTAAAAACAAAAATTATTTTAGCCCATACAGTAAAACAAAAAATATAACAATAAAATGATATTTCATTGATTCAGTAAGGAGTATTGCATGTCTGGTGAAAAAAAATTCATGTTTTCGGTAATTATTCCTGTTTATAATACAGAAAAATATGTGTCAGAAGCCTTAGAATCTCTCATTGGGCAAACTATAGGTTTCCTGGATAATATACAGGTAATTATTATCAACGACGGCAGCACTGATGGATCGGGGGAAATCTGCCAAAAATATCGTGATATTTACCCGGAGAATATTTTGTATTTTGAGCAGCCAAACAAAGGAGTGTCAGCGGCAAGGAATATAGGGATGCAATATGTTTTGGGAAAATTTGTAAATTTTCTGGATGCCGATGATAAATGGGCAAAAGATGCGTTAAAATTTGTCAATGCTGCTTTTGAAGAAAACAAATCAGTAGATGTCGTTTCATGCAGGCGTTGTTATTTTGGCAGATTGAATGGATTCAGACATCCATCAGAATACATTTTTAACAGGGACAAG
>Ga0160425_1003319_pt1 | contig 11883 bp, 11 predicted proteins | sample BioMet8_FD_108193 | JGI IMG/M metagenome (GOLD analysis project Ga0160425, IMG submission 108193) | Microbial communities from bioreactor (seeded with sewage sludge) at Lawrence Berkeley National Lab, California, USA - Biofuel... | ecosystem: Engineered > Bioreactor > Anaerobic > Unclassified ...
CCGCACTTGAGCACGCGGTCGAAATCATCCACGGTGTTGATGCCGCCGCCGACGGTCAGCGGGATGAAGATGGTCGAGGCCACCTCGCGCAGAATATCCGTGAAGAGCGCCCGGCCCTCGGCCGAGGCGGTGATGTCGTAGAACACGAGCTCGTCCGCGCCGTGGTCGGAGTAGTATTTGCCCAGCTCCACGGGGGAGGACACGTCGCGCAGGCCCTCGAAGTTCGTGCCCTTGACGACGCGGCCGTTCCGCACGTCGAGGCAGGGGATGATGCGCTTGGTAATCATGTCCGCGCCTCCTTCGTCAGCGCCACGGCGGCCTTCAGGTCGAGCGCGCCGGTGTAGAGCGCCTTGCCGAGAATCGCGCCGGAGAGGCCCAGGTCCCGCAGCGCGCGCACGTCCGCGAGCGACGAGACGCCGCCGGAGGCCACGATGTCGAGCGGGAGCGTCTCCGAAAGCGTCCGGTAGAGCGCGAGGTTCGTGCCGCCGAGGACGCCGTCCTTCGAGATGTCGGTGCAGACGATGGTTTTCACGCCCGCGTCCGCCATCTCGCGGCAGAAATCGAGGCAGGTCCTGTCGGACAGCTCCGTCCACCCGCGGATGGCCACGAGCCCGCCGCGCACGTCCACGCCGACCGCGATGCGTTCGCCGAATTTTTTCACCATCTCCGCCACGAAGCCGGGCCGCGTGATCGCGGCGGTGCCGAGGATCACGCGCAGCACGCCCGCGTCGAGATACTTCCGAATCGTCTCCTCCGAGCGGACGCCGCCGCCGACCTCGGTGCTGAGTCCGGAGCGGGCGATGATCGCGCGGACGACGTCCAGGTTCGGCGTCAGGCCGGTTTTCGCGCCCTCGAGATCGACGACGTGCAGATATTCCGCGCCGGCGGCGCGGAAGGATTCGGCCACGGCGGGCGGGTCGGCGCTGTAGACGGTCATCTGCGCGTAATCGCCCCGCAGCAGGCGGACGGCCTTGCCCTCATAGAGATCGATTGCCGGAAAAAGCTTCATTTCGCCACCTCACAGTCGGCAGAACGCGCCGAGAATCTTCAGCCCGACCGCGCCGCTCTTCTCGGGATGGAACTGGCAGCCGAACACGTTGTCCCGGCCGACGGCGGCGGTCAGCACCGCGCCGTATTCGGCCGTCGCGGTGACGCAGGGGCAATTCGCCGCGTAGTAGGAATGGACGAAGTACACAAAGTCGCCCTCGGAGACGTCCCGGAAGATCGGGCTGCGCTGCGCGGTGAAATGCAGCGCGTTCCAGCCGATGTGCGGCACCTTGTACCCCGCCGGAACGACCGGCTCCATCGACACCACGTCGCCGGGGATGAGGCCGAGACCGCGGTGCTCGCCGTACTCGAAGCCGCGCTCGAGCAGAAGCTGCATCCCCAGGCAGATGCCGAGCAGCGGCTTGCCCGCGCGGGCCTGCTCGGCGACGATCTCCCCGAGACCCGTCGAGGCGAGCTTGTCCGCCGCGTCGCCGAACGCGCCGACGCCGGGCAGGATGATCTTGTCCGCCGCGCGCAGCTCGTCGGCGCGGCCGGTCACGGCGACGTCCGCGCCGAGGGAAGCGAGCGAGCTTTTGAGGGAAAAGAGATTCCCCACGCCGTAGTCCACAATCGCGATCATCAGAGGACTCCCTTGGTGGACGGGATCTCGTTCGCGGCCGCCGGGTCGATCGCGCAGGCGGCCGCCATGACGCGGCCGAAGGCCTTGAAGCACGCCTCGGCGATGTGGTGCGAGTTGACGCCCGCGAGCTGGCGCAGGTGCAGCGTGACGGCGCTCTCGCGCGCGAAGGCCGTGAAGAACTCCTCCACCAGCTCCGTGTCGAACGTGCCGATCTTCTGCGCGGGGATGCGCAGGTCGGGATAGAAGCCGCCGCGGCCGGAGACGTCGGCGGCGCAGAGGACGAGCGCCTCGTCCATCGGCAGCGCGAGGTCCGCGTAGCGGCGGATGCCGCGGCAGTCCCCGAGCGCCTCGCGGAACGCCTTTCCCAGGCAGATGCCGATGTCCTCGACGGAGTGGTGGTCGTCCACGTCGCAGTCGCCCTCGCAGAGCACGGTCAGGTCGAAGCGGCCGTGGCGCGCGAACAGCGTAAGCATATGGTTGAGGAAGCCGACGCCGGTGCGGATCTCGCTCAGGCCGGAGCCGTCAAGGTTCAGCCGGACGGCGACGTTCGTCTCGCCGGTCGTGCGCTGAATTTCGCTTTTGCGCATGAGAATGCCCCCTTAAGCTTTTCTGTCGTTCAGGATTTGCCGGATCGCGGCGAGCAGCGCGTCCATCTGTTCGGGCGCGCCGATCGTGATGCGGACGGCGTTTTCGATCTTCGGGTCGGTAAAATGCCGCACGAGGATGCCCGCTTTCTTGAGCGTCTCGTAGAGCTCGCCGCCCGGTATGTCGGGCGAGGAGGCCAGCAGGAAGTTGGAGCGCGAGTCCGTGCACGAAAAGCCGAGGGCGAACAGCGCCTCGCGCGTCTTTTTCCGGGTGGCCATGATTTTTTTGCAGTTTTCGTCGTAATACGCCCGGTCGCGCAGCGCGGCGACGCCGGCGAGCTGCGTGAGACGGTTGAGATTGTAGGGATTCGTGGAGTATTTGATCTTCTCGAGGTCGGCGATCAGGCCCTTCGGCCCGATCGCGAAGCCCAGCCGCGCGCCCGCGAGCGAGCGGGACTTGGAGAAGGTCATCACGACGAGCAGGTTGTCGTACTTCCGCGTCAGCGCTGCGGCGGATTCGCCGCCGAAATCGACGTAGGCCTCGTCCGCCACGACGACGTTGCCTGGGTTGGAGCGCACGATGCGCTCGATGTCCGTCCGCGGCAGCGAGAGGCCGGTCTGCGCGTTGGGGTTGGCGAGGACGACGGTTTTTCCGACGCCGCAGTAGTCGTCCGGATCGACGGAGAAATCCGGCCGGACGGGGATCTTCGTGTAGTTCAGCCCGTACAGATTCGCGTAGACCTCGTAGAAGCCGTAGGTGATCTCGGGAAAGACGACGGGCGTGTTTTGATCGCAGAAGGCCATGAAGCAGAAGTTGAGGATGTCGTCCGAGCCGTTGGAGAGGAAAATTTCGTCCGGCCCCACGCCGTAGCGCGCGGAAAGGGCGGCGCGCAGGTCGCGCGCGTCGGGGTCGGAGTAGAGGTTGAGCTTCGCGACCTCGGCGGCGTTCACGGCGTCCAGCACGCCCTGCGAGGGCGGGTAGGGCGACTCGTTCGTGTTCAGCTTGATGTACTTTTGATCCCGCGGCTGCTCGCCGGGGACGTACTCGCTCAGCCCGGCGAAGCGGGGGGAGAGAAAGCGGCTCATTCCGAGGCCTCCTTTTTGCGGACGGTGACGGAGCGGGCGTGGGCGCGCAGCCCCTCGCGCTCGGCGAAGGCGGCGATGTCGTCCGCGACGGCGGCGAGCGCCTGCGGCGTATAGTAGGTATAGGAGGATTTTTTGATGAAATCGTCCACGCTCAGCGGGCTCGAGAAGCGCGCCGTGCCCATGGTGGGCAGCGTGTGGTTCGGACCGGCGAAGTAGTCGCCCAGCGCCTCGGGGCAGCTCCGGCCGAGGAAGATGGAGCCGGCGCAGCGCACACGGGAGAGCCAGGCGAACGGGTCGTCCACGCACAGCTCGAGGTGCTCCGGCGCGATCTCGTTTGCGATGTCGACGGCCTGCGAAAGATTTTCGGCGACGATGATCTTGCCGTTCGTCTCGATGGACGCGCGGGCGATCTCCTCGCGCGGGAGCAGCGGCAGCTGCCGCTCGAGCTCGGCGGCGACGGCGCGCGCGAGGACGGCGCTGTCCGTCACGAGGACGGCGGAGGCCATTTTGTCGTGCTCGGCCTGCGAGAGCAGGTCGGCCGCGACGTATTCGGGATTGCTCTTCCCGTCGGCCACGACGAGGATCTCGCTCGGCCCGGCGATCATGTCGATGGCGACCTGCCCGAACACCTGCTTTTTCGCCTCGGCGACGTAGGCGTTGCCCGGCCCGACGATCTTGTCGACGCGGGGGACGGATTCGGTGCCGTAGGCCAGCGCGGCCACGGCCTGCGCGCCGCCGAGCTTGAACACGCGGTCGACGCCCGCGATGCGGGCGGCCGCGAGGATGACGGGGTTGAGCTTCCCGCCGGTGGCGGGGGAGACCATGACGAGCTCCGGCACGCCCGCGAGCTTGGCGGGGATGCAGTCCATCAGGACGGTGGAGGGATAGCTGGCCGTGCCGCCGGGGACGTAGACGCCCACGCGCGCGAGCGGCGTGATCTTCTGGCCGAGCACGACGCCGGGCTTCTCGCTGAGCTGGAAGCCCGTGCGGAGCTGGCAGCGGTGGAAATCCGCGATGTTCTTCGCGGCTTTTTTGAGGATCTCAAGGAATTCCGGCTCGACCGAGGCCACGGCCTCGTCGATCTCCTCCGGCGTCGCCTCGAGGGCGGTCAGCTCGGCGCGGTCGAACTTTCTGCAATAGGCGAAAAGCGCCCGGTCGCCGTTTTTCCGCACGTCGGCGAGGATGTCCGCGACGACGTCCTCCACGCCGGAGGCCGTCCGCGCGCGGGCGAAAATTTCGGAATTGGGCACCTGCCCGCAGGTGAGAATGGAAATCATTTCGCGGCCTCCTTCTTTCGGCAGCACTCGGCGAGGCTGTCGCGCATGGCCTGAATCCCGGCGTTCTTGAACTGGAAGCCGGCCTTGTTCGCGATGAAGCGCGCGCTGATGGGGACGATCGTCTCGCGGGGGACAAGGCCGTTGGCCAGCAGCGTATTGCCGGTCTCCACGATGTCCACGATCACGTCCGAGAGGCCGAGCAGCGGCGCGAGCTCGATGGAGCCGTTGAGGCCGATCACGTCGATCTCGCGGCTCTGCGAGGCGTAATACGTCCGCGCGATGCGCGGGAACTTGGTGGCGACGAGGAGCGTCCGGTCGGGGTCGTCGCGGAAGTCCTTCTTCGCGGCGACGGCCATGCGGCACTTGCCCACGCCGAGGTCGAGCAGTTCATAGACGTTCGGACGGTACTCGAGCAGAATGTCCTTTCCGGCCACGCCCACGTCGGCCGCGCCGCGCTCGACGTAGATCGCCACGTCGGACGGCTTGACCCAGAAGTAGCGGACGCCGGTCTCCTCGTTCTCAAAGACGAGCCGGCGGCCCGGCTCGCGGATGGCGGGGCATTCGTAGCCGGCCTCCTCGAACATGGCGAGGACGGTCTCGCCGAGCCTGCCCTTGGGCAGGGCGACGTTAATCATCTGTTTCAAGGATTTCCAGCCCTCCGTTGCGCATGCGAAGCTTCTGGCGGCAGCGCACCGCGCCGGTGTCGCGCCGCTCGGCCAGGACGGTCTTGCCGCCCACGGTCATCAGCCGTACGGCCTGCAGCACCTGCGCGGGGTCGTCCTCCGGGCCGTAGAGCAGCAGCACGTCCACGTCGTACTCGCGTCCGGCGCCGCCGAAGCGCTCAAGCTGGTCGAGGTAGACGGCGAAGCCGATCGCGCCGGAGCGCCGGCCCATCTTCTGCATCAGGTTGTCGTAGCGCCCGCCCGAGAGGATGCCGGACGGAATGCCGTCCACGAAGCCCTGGAAGCTGACGCCGTTGTAGTAATTCATGTCGTTGACGATCGAAAAGTCGAGGTAGAGCATCTTTTCCACGCCGTGCGCGCACATCAGGCGGTAGATCTCCTTGAGCTCCGCGAGCGCGGCGTCCGTTTTTTCATTGACGCTGATCGCGGAGAGCTGCCCGAGCGCCTCGCCGAACGGGCCGTAGAGCCCGGCGGCCGCGCAGATGCGGTCGGTCAGGCCGGCGTCCACGCCGGCCTCGTCGCAGACCGCGCGCAGGCCGTGCACGTTTTTCTCGCCCACGCAGCGGAGCATCGCCTCGCGCGTCTCGTCCGCGCAGCGCGTCTCGTCGAGCAGACCGGCGAGGAAGTCGAGGTGGGAGAGGTCGAGCACCGAGCGCTCCGAGACGGCCAGCAGGCTCTTCGCCGCCAGCATCAGCACCTCGCACACCGAGTAGAGGTCGAGGTCGCCGATGCACTCGAGGCCGGTCTGCATGATCTCGCGGAAGCCGCTCTGCCCGCCGGTCACGCGGTAGACGTTCTCATTATAATAGAGCTTCTGCAGCCCCTCGCCGTCGCGGCAGTTTTTGATGATCGACAGCGTCACGTCCGGCTTGAGCGCCATCAGGCGGCCGTCCGTGTCGGTGAAGGTCAGGATCGACTCGCTCGTGAGGAAACTCTTGTTGTGGGCGTAGAGGTCGTACTCCTCGAATTTGCCGACCTTGTAGCGGCGGTAGCCGTACGTTTCGTAGAGGGCGCGGAGATCGAAGATCGCGCGCTCCTCCCGCCTGAGGTATTGCTCCAGTTCGGACATGGCCATGTCTCCATCCTTCGGATTTGATGGGTTCAGTTTATCATAGTTCATTATATTAGTCAATTAAATCGGTAGCGAAATAACAAATGAACTTCGTCAAAACGAAAATTTGAAAATTGTGCAAATCCCACAAAGCCCGCGCGGCGGGCAGGGGAGGCGCGCGGGCTGCCGCCCTTTCGGGCGGCGGCCGTCATTTCAGCGGAAAGCGCCGGACGGCGCAGCGGAACTTGCCCGATTTTTCCGGCGGGATGTCGTCGACGTACCGCGTTTCGATCTCCACGCCCGGCAGGACGCCGCGGATCTTGTCGAGCAGCGCGGGATCGGCGGCGGTGAAGCCGGGCAGCAGCTTCAGGCGCAGGACGGCCTGCTCCGGCGAGAGCTGCTCGAGCTGGAAGGAGCCGACGCCGTCGTAAGCCTTGACGAGCTGGCGTATGGCGTTGCCGTGAACCAGCGCGCCGCCGCGCGCCACGAGGATCGCGTCCTCGCGGCCCTCGATGGAGGCCAGCACGGGCAGCGTGCGCCCGCAGGCGCAGGGCGAGGCGGAGAGCGTGCCCGCGTCGCCGAGCAGGTAGCGCAGGCGCGGCATGCAGAAATTGTGCAGGTCGGTCACGGCGATGAGGCCCGAGACGCCGTCCGGGACGGGCTCGAGCGTGATCGGGTCGAGAATTTCGATCACCGCGTTCTCGGCGGTCAGGTGCAGGCGCCCCTCGGGGCAGGAGTAGGCGAGGATGCCCGCGTCGCGCGCGCCGTACTCGTTGGCCACGGGGCAGGAGAACACCTTCTTCAGCAGCGCCGCGCCGTCCGCGGTCAGCGTTTCGGAGGTCGAGACGACGGCTTTGAGCGGGCGCTTCGGGCGGAAGCCCTGCGCGTCGAGCAGCCCGGCGGCGGCGACCAGCGCGCCGGAATAGCCGTAGAGGTATTCGGGACGGTAACGGTCGATCTCGCGCGCGAGCGCGCGGGCGGTCTCGGGCGTGAGGTCGTAGGCGGAGACGACCTCGCGGTTTTTGAGCAGTTTTTCGCGGCGGGCTTCCTTTTTGCCCGCGAGGGCGTCCAGCTCGATCGGGCTGCCCCAGATCATGATGCTGCGGCTGCCCTGCGTGACGCCGTACCACGAGAGGCCGCGCCAGCGGGCGGCCTCGTAGGACTCGGCCTGCTGCCGGTCCATGTAGAACCGGACGGGGTCGCCGGTGGAGCCGCCGGTGCGGTTGGGGATCAGGCCCTCCTTCGGGCGGGTCAGATAGCGCTCCGCGTCGGCGCGGAACGCCTGCTTCGTGAGCGGCGGAATTTTACGCAGCGCCGCGAACGGGTCGGCGCGGATCTCGTCGTCGGTGAGCGGCAGGTCCCGGTAGGCGGGCGCGCCGGCCTTCGCGAGCAGCAGCAGAGCGGTCAGGCGTTCGGCCTGCATGGCGCGCAGCGCCTCGGGCGCGAGACGCTCCGACGCGAGCAGCTCCGCCTCGACCGCGCGCACGCGGTTGCCCCTGCGGCGCTCCATCGCGGGATACAGGCAGCGCTCGATCATCCATTTCTGAAACGGCATGGTAAATCCCTCCATGTATTACGGAATAGAGCCGGGTTGTTTTCTGTATTGTACAACCATTTCGCCTCCCGCGCAAGCCGCGATCGCTCCGGCGGCCGATACGCTTTACATTCCGGCGAAAATCGGATAAAATAAGAAAAACGCGCCCATGGGAACCCGGCACGCCCCGCGGGCGTCAAAGCGGTGAATAAATTCGCTTTTGCGGGAGGAGAAACCATGCTCAGTATCGCACACCTGACCAAGTCCTACGGCGAAAAGAAGGCCGTGGACGACCTTACGCTCCGCATCGCGCCGGGCGAGCTGTGCGCCTTCATCGGGCACAACGGCGCCGGCAAGACCACCACGCTCAAGGCCTGCTGCGGGATACTGCCGTTCGAGCAGGGCGAAATCACGATCGGCGGCCGCTCCATCAAAACCGACCCGATCGCGTGCAAGCAGATGATGGCCTACATTCCCGACAATCCCGACCTCTACGAGTTCCTGTCCGGCATCCGTTACCTGAATTTCATCGCCGACGTCTACCGCGTGCCGCAGGAGACGCGGCGCGAGCGCATCCGCAAATACGCCGACCTGTTCGAGCTGACCGACGATCTCGCCCAGCCGATCTCGGCCTATTCCCACGGCATGAAGCAGAAGCTCGCCGTGATCTCGGCCCTGCTGCACGACCCGAAGCTGCTGCTGATGGACGAGCCGTTCGTCGGGCTCGACCCGATCGCCTCCCATCAGTTCAAGACCGTCATGCGCGAGCTGTGCGACCGGGGCGGCGCGATCTTCTTCTCCACGCACGTGCTGGAGGTGGCCGAGAAGCTCTGCGACCGCGTGGCCATCATCAAGGGCGGCCGCCTGGTCGTGTCCGGCACGATGGAGGAGGTCCGCGGCGACGCCTCGCTCGAGGAAGTGTTCCTGGAGCTGGAGGAGGACCGCAATGTTTAAAACGCTGCTCGCGATCCGCCTGCGCGCGGAGTTCGCCCGCCTGACCGGCGCCGGGCGGCGGCGGAAACAGGCCCGCGGCGTCGCCGGCAAAGCGGGGTTCGCGGCGTTGATGCTCTACGTCGCGGGCTGTTTCGTCTACTTATTTTATAATGTATTCCACGCGCTCGCCGTCCCGCTCTTCGGCGCGGGCCTCGGCTGGCTCTACGACGCCCTCGCGGGCTTCCTTGCCGCCGCGCTGGCCGTGGTCAGCACGGTCTTCTCTGCCCAGATGCAGCTCTACGAGGCGAAGGACAACGACCTTCTCTTCTCCATGCCGATCTCGCCCTCGGCGATCCTCGGCAGCCGCATGGCCGCGCTCTACGGGAACTGCTTCGTCTCGACCGCGCTCGTGCTCTTTCCGGCCGGCGCCGCCCGCTGGGGCGGCAATCCGCTGACCGGCGCCGGAATCGCGGCCTTCGTTCTCGGACTGCTGCTCCTGCCGCTGCTCTCGCTGACGGTCGCCTGCCTGCTCGGCTGGCTCAACGCGAAGATCGCCTCGCACATGCACAGGAAGAGCCTCGTCTCGATCGTGCTCACGCTGGCGTTCCTCGCGGTGTATTTCCTTGTGTTCAGCCGCATGCAGCAGTATCTGCAGTGGATCGCGGAAAACGCGGCGACCATCGCCGTCCGCGTGCGCCGCTCGCTCTACCCGTTCTATCAGTTCGGCCTCGCGATGCAGGGGGACGCGGAGGCGCTCGGCCTCTTCGCGCTCTGCGCCGCCGCGCCCTTTGCCGTGGTCTACCGCCTGCTCGCGGCGAGCCTGCTGCACATCGCCTCGGCGAAGCCGGGGGCGGCGAAAATCCGCTACCGCGAGAAGGCGGGACGCGTCCTTTCGCCCGACCGCGCGCTGCTGCGCCGGGAGAGCGCCCGCTTCTTCGCGAGCTCGGCGTATTTTCTCAACGGCGGGCTCGGCACGATCTTCCTGCTCGCGGCAGCCGTCATCTTCCAGGTGCGGCGCACCATGCTGCTGCGCCTGACCTCCGCGGGCCTCGGACTGCGCGCCTTCCTGCCCGCGCTGCTCTGCCTGGCGATCTCCCTCGCGGCGGGAATGAACACGATCACGGCCTCGTCCGTCTCCATGGAGGGCAAGACGCTCTGGCTCGTCAAGTCCCTGCCGGTCAGCGGCTGGCAGGTGCTGCGGAGCAAGCTGCGGCTGCACGTCCTCTTCACCGCGCCGGCCGCCGCGCTGGCCGGGCTGAGCGCGGCGCTCACGCTGCGCCTGCCGCTCGGCGAGACGCTGCTGCTCGCCGTGTTCCCGGCGGTCTACACGGTCCTGACCGCCGAGATCGGTCTTTTGTTCAACCTTCGCTTCCCCCGGCTCGACTGGATCAACGAGACCGCCGCGGTCAAGCAGGGCGCGAGCCTGCTGCTGACGCTGCTGGTGGACGCCGGCATCCCGATGGCCGCCGCCGGGCTCTACGCGCTGGTCCTGAAGGACGCGATGTCCGCCGCGGCCTGGACCGCCGTCTGCCTCGCGCTGATGGCGGCGGCCGTGCTGGCGCTCCGGCGCTCGCTGCGCGGCCGCGGAGCGGCCCGGTTCGCTGAAATCTGCTGAAACGCTGCAAAGGAGCCTTGCTATGCCGATACCCGTGCAAATTTTCGGGGCCGTCGTGGTCTTTTTTCTCGGCGCCTCGGTTTTCTCCTTTATCAATGTGGTGATCTGCCGCGTACCGGAGAAACGCTCCTTTGTCCGGGGCAGGAGCGCGTGCCCCGCGTGCGGCCATACGCTCGGCGCGGCCGATCTGGTGCCGGTCGTGAGCTGGCTGTGCCTGCGCGGCAAATGCCGCTACTGCGGCGCGCCGATCCCGGCCCGCGACACGGCCGTGGAGGCGTTCGGCGGCGCGCTCGCGCTGGCCTGCATCTACTTTCTGAGCAACGACCCCTTCCGGGCGCTGACGATCTTCGCCCTCGCAGCCGTGCTGACCGCCGTCGCGTTCATCGATCTCGACACGATGGAGATACCAGACGGGCTGGTGATCGCCGCGGCCGTGATCGGCGTGATCTCCATTTTCACGATGCCGGGCCTGACGCTTGTGGCGCGGCTGATCGGCGCGCTCTCGGTCAGCGTCCCGATGTTCCTCCTGACCATGGCGATCCCCGGCGCGTTCGGCGGCGGGGACATGAAGCTGATGGCCGCCTGCGGCATCCTGCTCGGGTGGAAGCTGAGCCTCGTCGCGCTGCTCTTCGCCGTCCTGACGGGCGGCGCGCAGGGCGCCGTCTTGCTGGCGACCGGCAGAGCCCGCCGGGGCGACCACTTCGCCTTCGGTCCGCACCTGTGCCTGGGCATACTGCTTTCGCTGACGTTCGGCGGCGCGGTGCTGCGCTGGTATCTCGGACTGCTCGGAGCGTAAACCGACATTTTGACCGATCGGATGGGAAAAATGCCTGTTAAAACCGCAAAAACGATGATTTTCCCGGCCCGCCGTTGACGGCGGCGGCCGGGTGCGGTAGAATAACGCAAAAAGGAGATACGGAGGAAGAAACATGGCCTATTTTTTCCCGGAACCGTCCCATACGTTCAGCGAGTACCTGCTGGTGCCCGGCTATTCCGGCTCGGACTGCGTCCCCGCGAACGTCTCTCTGCGCACGCCGCTCGTGCGCTTCCGTCAGGGCGAGGAACCGCCGCTCTCCGTCAACATTCCGCTGGTCAGCGCCATCATGCAGTCCGTCTCGGACGACCGCATGGCCGTTGCCCTGGCGAGGGAGGGCGGCCTTTCGTTTATCTTCGGGTCGCAGTCCATCGAGAGCCAGACGGCCATGGTCGCGCGCGTCAAGGCCTATAAGGCGGGCTTCGTCGTCAGCGACTCCAACATCTCGCCCGACGGCACGCTCGCGGACATCGTGGAGATGTTCGCGCGGACGGGCCATTCGACGGTCGCCGTCACGGACGACGGCACGGCCGGCGGGCATCTGGCCGGCATCGTGACGAGTCGGGATTACCGCGTCAGCCGCATGAGCGGCGACGAGAAGGTCTCCTCGTTCATGACGCCGCTCGCCAAGCTCGTCACCGCCCCCGCGAGCACCACGCTCAAGGAGGCCAACGATATC
>Ga0160425_1003320_pt1 | contig 11880 bp, 8 predicted proteins | sample BioMet8_FD_108193 | JGI IMG/M metagenome (GOLD analysis project Ga0160425, IMG submission 108193) | Microbial communities from bioreactor (seeded with sewage sludge) at Lawrence Berkeley National Lab, California, USA - Biofuel... | ecosystem: Engineered > Bioreactor > Anaerobic > Unclassified ...
ACTTCGGAGCACACACCCTTCGGAAAACCTGGTGCTATCACCAGCGGAAGACATTCGGTGTCTCCTGGGAGTTGCTGGCAAAACGCTTAAACCATAGTAGCCCATCGATAACGCGACGTTATCTTGGGGTTCAAGAAGAGGAAGTTGAAGAAATTCTGCTGAATACGATTTAGCTTCTTTCCAAAAGGGGCGTTCTGCCCCTTTCTTTGAGATTTCTGAATACCATCTGGCTACTCGAACCAAACTGTTTCGACAGCTTGTTTCGGTTCTCGCAGTTCATTTCGCAATTACAAAATCAACTTGCACTTGGAGGTGCTTATGAGCGTTTATCAACGTGATGGGCGTTATATGGTCTGTTTTCATGAAAATGGCAAACGGCATGACAAGTCCTTTGGTCGTGGCGAAGAAGGCCGCCTTCGGGCCGAGGCTTTCGACCTGGCTGTCAAGCGAGCCAAGGAGGTTGGGCTGCCGACCCCTGATCCCGAAGCGATCACCGTTGGCGTCCAGGGAGTCGTCCAAAGTCTGCCTGTGACCCAGGTGGTGACGGAGGTTGTCACCGAGCAGGTGGCATCTTCTGAAGTGGCTCCGGTAGGAGCAGGTGGGGCGGTTGCTGCGCCATTGGCTCCATATGCCGCCTCGAAGCCTCAGGTGGTGTCGGTGGCTCCAGTCGGGAACAAGGCCGGCGGGATCACTTTCGGTGAGCTGTCGAAGATGTACCTGGAGCATTTGCGGGTATCGGGTCGGACAGACAGACACATCATCACCCTGGCTGGGTTGCTCAAGAACATGTTCTTCGATGTGATCGGCAAGGATACGCCTGTTGAAAGCATGAGCTATTTGAAGGATATGGTTCCGTTCATGCGCCAGATGCAGGGTGTCAGCGAACAGACGAGAAAGCCACGGTCACAGACCTCGGTGAATCGGTACTGCGACTACGTGGACGCCATCTTTAACTTCGGGGTAGAAATGAAGCTCATTTCCTCAAACCCCATGAAAGGACGGAAGAAAGCGAAGGAGCGCCCCCGTGATGTCCAGATCAATATTGATGACCTGCGCCGGATTATGGACTATGCTGAACCCCATATCCGCTGGGCGATGGAGGTGTGCTTCAACCTGGGCACCCGCCCTGGCCCGTCGGAGCTTTTCGCCTTACGCTGGGAGCACGTGGATTTCGAGAAGTCCACGGTCAGGATTTACGCGACCAAGACGAAGACCTTTCGGACTGTCCCGGTAACGCCGGCCTTTCTGGAGCGTTTGCGCGAGATGAAGGACAAGGGCCAGTCTTCGTACATCATCGAGTACCGGGGGAAGCCGGTGACGTCGATTCGGAAAAGCTTCAATACCGCATGTGACCTCGCCGGGATCAAGGTGCCGGTCAGGATGTACGACTTGCGCCATCTCTTCGCGACGACCATGCTCAGCAATGGTGCTGACTTGGCAGCCGTCTCGAAGCTCATGGGGCATTCGACGGTAAAGATGACCGCTGATGTTTATTACCATTACCTTGAAGGCGAGAAGGAAAAGGCGGTGGGAAAGTTGCCCAGCCTTGTTGGACTGTAAGATAGGGACTAATGGCGGGAGGTTCTTCGGAGTCTCTCGCCTCAATTTGCAGCCGCTGATTACTGAATGTTTCAAACATCAAAGGCTATTCCTTAAATTGTACAGATTTGGAATGCGAAAGATTTGAGTGATCGAAATGAAGCTTTAATAAATTATTAATCAAGATATGATATTGCTAACTTCTGCCGACCAAGGGAATCTTATCCAATGCCAAAGTTAAGGTTTGTTCATTTGTCTGATATTCATTTTGGGCAAGAAAGAGACGGAAGTATAAGAGTTCATGAAGACGTAAGAAGCGAAGTTCTGAATGATTGCATACGCTTTTCAGCATCTAAAGATGTAGCTAATGGGATAATAATATGTGGAGATACTGCATATAGCGGCCAGAGAGAAGAATACAAAAATGCTAGCGATTGGCTCGAGAACCTTGCTAAAGCGTGTTCTTGCAGCAAGACAGACATCCTTGTTGTTCCAGGAAATCATGATGTAGACTTAGAAGGTGTCATATACCCATGTGAGTGCGCTCATCGAGAGTTCAGATCTTCTCCTGAAGAGCGAATTGATGAATTACTTGAAAAATATGATTCGACAAGATTTAGCCCTAGCCCGCTCCTTCATAAGCTCGATGCTTATAGAAAGTTTGCGGCACAGTATGGATGCGATTTCGAGTCCACATGTTCGGCCTCTTGGCAAAAAAAATTTAGCATCAGCACAGCTCACAAGATTGTTTTTGTTGGAATGAATACTGTTTTATCCTCTGACAAATCTGATGCTCCAGGGAAAATGATCCTTGGAAGCAAACAGTATGTGATTCCACGCCATAATAATGTTGAGTATATTGTTCTTATGCATCACCCCCTAGAATGGTTGAAGGATAAGCATTTTGCGGAGTCATACCTTTTTAGTCGAGCCAGATTAATATTGACAGGCCATGAGCATCGACTTCAAATTTTGAGAGCTTGTATAGCTGGTGGAAGCCAGTACATTCATATCTGCTCTGGAGCCGCCAATCCCAACGAGAGATCTGAGCCATATAATTACCGTTACAACTGGATTGAGATTGAATTAAAAGAAAATAGTAATAAATATCAATTGATTATAAAGATTTTCCCTAGAAAATGGAATTATTCGACAACAAAATTTATCCCTGATACCGAATTAACAATGGGTGAAGAATTTTATCAAACAGAAATTGAGTGTCCCAACTTTTTTCGTAATGAAGAAGTTCCATGCAGTCCAGCGCCTCCTGTTAATATTGAAGATGTAGGTTGTGACATACTGATGAGCGGCAGTACGCAGATGACCGAAACAAATGCGCCAGAGTTTGCAAGGTTGAGATATTTCTTTTGGAAATATCTGGATCGCTCTGCGAGAATGGAGATTTTTGTCAAGTTCCAAATCTTCCCAGCTTCAAACCCCCAACCTCTTTCGCAAACAATTGAGGGCATAGCTCTAGGCGAATTGGCTAAAAGGAATCTATTGCATGATGCGTGGGACGCTATTATGACTTTTGTACCAGAGGGCAAAAGGGAAGCTAATCCCTTTACCAAAGGAGAAATTCATGCTTAGCAAGGTTTCAGATTGGTCTCTGCTGACAAACCCTGCCGCGAATGATGATTATGTTCAAAAAAAAATAGACACTGTAAAAGACATTGTTTCCATAATAACAGACGGATCCCACGACAAATCCGTTGCCCCCTTAGTGTCGTTCGTTCTGTCTGATATTGAAGCCGAGAGCGCTAATAGCAAAGATATTTTTAAACAAATATTGTCTTTAATGCAAAAACATCAACCCTCAACGCCATCAACATTAACGATTTCATCGCCAGAGATTAAACTTGTATCTGCTCTTTCTCTCGGCGAGGTGATCTTAAAAGAGGAGCATGGTCGGCCAACACATTTCTCTCATATCGCATCAACACTTTTTTGTTCTGCGATAGGTTTTGCAGATCTTACGCATGAGCATTATTATATTAAAATTGTTAAAGAAATATTAGATTTGGCCAATGAAAAACTAAACAAAATATCCTGCATTGACAGAGAATCAAAACCTAACCCAATTTTTAATATTGAAAAAATTAATCAAAATGATGCGCCGCCAGAGATTGCGAATAAGTTCAAGGCGGAACTTATGTCAGTTGTTGCTTATATTAAGGGAATTGATATAAAGCTAAAGCATAGCCAGGAAGAGCTTGAAGTCCTGTGGTGGCTTTACAACTCATTTTCTGAAGTCCAACAGAAATACCTTAAAGATTTGCGTGTATTCTCATCAGCTATCTGCTGTGGGTGCGAAATAGGAAGTAAGGTTGGCGTTTCAGCTCCGTTGAAAATCAGACACCTTGTTTCGCAGGCAGCTTCGAAAGATAGAAGGGCGACTTCTTTATCACAAAAAACTCTAAAAGAAGTAATTGGATCGTGGGATAAGTCAACATGGGACATGTTGAAGCAGAACGACCAAAATTTAAAAAATCTTATCCAGGAGCACCCCCCCCTTTTTCCCTTGTCTTGGATTTGCCAACGACTCATTGAAAGCCATGGCACAGCCGATATTTCAAGTGAATTTAGTGTTAATGTTGGTGGTGACATGGGGAAAAAATTTACTCCTGATATAATCGCAGTACAAACTTATAACGAAATGATGGCTCTAAAGGTTTGGAATAATTATGTCTAGCGGAAACGTAAAAAAATATAAATGTCGAAATCCAGATTGTACTGTAGCCGAAACCGGTCGATGTTTAGAGTCACATACGGATCCAGGAGCATGTCCTAACTGTATTATTTGCACAGATGATGACCAAGATCAGGACGCTATTATCAGCTCTCCTGTTGCAGGTGTTGCAGAAAAGCCGGCGCGTCGTTTTTTCTCAGGGTTCGAGATCGGATTGTCCGAGGCGTGTGAATTGATGTCTTTAAAATACACTAAATTGATCGGAGTTATTGGTGCTTCTGGTGTTGGGAAAACTTGTTTTCTATCATCACTATATCTGATGATGTCAAACGGTGAATTATGTCCTGACTATTTTTTTGCTGGGAGCATGACTTTGCCAGGGTTTGAAGATCGAGCTAGGCGCGTTAGAAAATGGAGCGATGGTCTTTTACCTGGAAAACTTGCTGATCACACGTCATTGCAAGACAATAGAGCTCCTGCCTTTTTACACTTAGCAATATATTGCAATAAAGAATTCAATAAAAGGCATGAATTTTTATTTTCTGATCTTCCTGGAGAATGGACGTCTGATCTCATTGAAAGAAACGAAAAAGCTGGTCGATTCGATTTTTTAAAAAGAGCAGATGGATTGATATATGTATTGGATGGCCAAGCTCTTTCAGATATTGAACTGCAAAACCTTGAAATTCACAGGGCTAAGTTATTACTAGACAGACTAGCCAATGCTGTATATGTGCCAAAAGATATCCCTTTTGTTGTTGTTATTAGCAAGTATGATTTATTAAAAAATTGCGAACCAAATAGCATCCATGATATCGTCTCTTATGCAAACAGGCTCGGTTTTAACCCATCTGTCTCTCTAGTTTCAGCATTTTCTTCTGTCCCAGATGTTATTAAATCGGGGACAGGAATTGAGGATGTCTTAGAAAGACTTATGAAATTTAAAAATTTCGAAACCAAAAAAATTGTACAAAGAATGCACGATTTTTGTAGAGCTTATGGGCGCTACCTTGAATAAGGTAAATGGGAGTGGATGGTGAAGGCGAACTATGTATTATTTGTTGGCGGACCGGACTCCGGGAAAACAAACTATATCGCTAGACTTTGGATTGCAATAAAAGACGGCAACTGTCGACTTAGCGCAAGCACACCGCCAGATGATGTTGCTTATCTAGAACAACTTGCAGATTTTCTATTGCGAGGTTGTTTTTCACCTCGAACACAACGTGATTTTTTTTCAAAACCAATTATTAATGTAGAATATTCTTATGAGCAGAAAACAATTGCGGGCTCATTATATTTTCCAGATTGTCACGGAGAAGAATGGAAAAAAATATACAAACGAAGAGAATGGTCAAAACAATGGGAAGACATAATTCCACTTGTTGCTGGAAGTCTTCTTTTTTTACGAGTTGGATCGGATCAAATAGTTGCACCTCTTGATTGGATTAGTTGCTATAGTGCTTTTGGAATTTTGCCTAGTAATCTTAACGGAAGTTCTGAGCTCGAAGGGGAACACCCGACTCAAGTACTGGCTGTAGATTGGATTCAATCTCTTCAAAAATCTTTTGTCGATTATCACTCTGGCAAACTTCGTGTGGGGATTATACTTTCAGCCTGGGATTTAGTCCCTATTGATCAACGCGATGTTAGTCCACGCATCTATTTAAAGGATAATTTTCCATTGCTCTATCAATATGTCATTTCCAATCAAGGCAGTATAGACTTTCAAGTTTTTGGTTTGAGTATTGTTGGTGGTGATTTAAAAGAGGATGCTGAATGTAAAAAATTATTTCTTAGCAATCCTCATGGATCAGGGTATGTTGTGCTTGATAATGACAATAGAATTATAAAATATCCTGATGTTACAATTCCTATTGCGTGGGCTCTTGGGCTTAAAGAATAAAATCTGACCATATTATGTTAATACATCAGCAATTTCATGGGTACAAAAGAGGCCATCAGCTACTGGCTGGGAGTCTTGAGCTGTCGCAGGATGACCAGGAACTTATTGAGAGATTAAGTGATCTTTCCGGTTCTTTACGTGCAAAAACTAAAATTTATCCATACATAACGTGTTATCCTTTGCAAAATAATTCGTATTACGCTTTAGCCAAAACATGGAGTGACGAGAGCGCTTTACGATCGGGATGTGTTATAACTCATACTTTGCTTATCCCTTTTGATGACTGGGTAAATGCACAGGAGCCATCAGCCTTCAGGACACTTTTCAAAAAAATTAGCACATCTGACCCTATTGATGCATTCAAAAAACCGTTACGTGTCTATGGCAACAACTTAATAAATAAGTCATACTCAAAATTTGATGTTACTGTTAATGAGCAGCTTAAAGAATTCGTATATAAATTTTTCGGCGAAGGAATTAAGCCCATTGTATGGTATGGTGTCAATTGCCCAGATTTTATTTTTTGGGGTCTAATCAAATTTCTCTGGCCAAGCGCTAGGCGTACTTTCTCCTGCTGTACTCTTGCTTTGCAACCAAGAAAAGTTAATAATAAATACTTTGATCTAATGTTTTCTCCCCATGAATATTATCCTCAATTCAATAAAATTCCAGCTGACAATTCTATTGGATACTTTAGCGCAGATCTTTCCAATGCTTCTTTCGACAATAAATTTTCCTGGGCTACCGATGCAGCTTCAAAAATTATTAGTGGGGATTCTATTTTTTGCTTAAAGCGCTCCAAACAAATATTATCGCATTTAAATGACGAACCAATCTCTATTAGAAAAGCATATTTATTGATTGATTTAGAGAAAAGGATAAGTAAGTCACCGACAGCTACAATCGGAATCCTGGATATTATTGATACGATTGACCCGGAGAAAAAAAATCTAATTAGTTTGCGGTTTCACTATATTAATGAGGCAGTTAAATTTGCAAATGCCATTATCGATCCTCGTGAGTCTTTGAGATTTTATTGCCTTCTTTGTGAGAGGATGGATGGCTTGCCTCTTGACGATAATGATTCCGAAACCATTTCTTGCATTAAAAAACAAATAGGGCATCTTGCATCGAAAGAACTAAAAATAGCTATGGAGTCGTACTTAGATTTAGAAAAATTAGAGCACGCAAATTCACACTATATTTTTTTTAGTGGATTGCTTGAGGGTATCCTTGATGCCTCATGCTCGAATCCTGAGAGTTTATTAACACTTGAAAAATATCCAGACTTTGCAACTCGCATAATATGTGCAGACACAATGGTTGCCGTAAACTACTTAAAGCATATTCAGACGCTTAGTACCAATAATATTAAAGAAGAGCATCTTTCTGAATGGTTAGCAGGTATTAAAATTGAAAATCCTTTGAAAGAATTACGGTGTCGTTTGTTGCCAATGATACAATACGAATATGAAAGTCATATACTAGAAGAACTTGTCAAGGGAGTCGGCAGCTATGAAGAGCTTGTTGAAATATTGGATGTAACATTTAGTACAACCAATGGCTTCAGCAATGAAAAGCTTTTATCTGTTCTCGTCGAGGCATTTTGCTCTAAATTTCAATCAGAATTGCATGAATGGGCATGCATGACACCTCTTTGGTCTGAAGGTGCTGCCAAATTAATTGCGCACTCGTTTCCTGTTAATATAATAGGCTTTCAGGGATTGTTTAATTTTAAAATAAGCAGCAAAACTAGATTTGCTGAAATTATTGCCGCATTTATTCGAATCGCAACATTTGAACTGTTTCCATTTTGGTTGCGAAAATTTATAAAAAGCAATCCTCAATGTGTTGCCATTTTACTTGAAGCCAACACGCAGCTGTCGTTTACTTTATCAGATGTAATTCTTTCTATTTTTTCAGAAGTTAGAGACATGCCACTGGCCAGATTTTTTTTCTTGCGAAATCTGTTAGAAGAATACAGGGACACACCCCTATACAAAATACTCATCGATACTTTTTTTCAGAGTTCTATAACAGAGTATTTAGATGGTAAGATTTCTTTTGGTGAGTATACATCATGGATGTCATATTGCAACCAATCAATTGTTGAAATTGATTTACTATATGACAATATTGAACGTATGATGGTCCGAAATAAATTATATGACTCGCAAAGTTTTACAAGGTATTGGACGTTGATTGCCAATGCGCCACCCCCCTTCTATAAATGCTCAAAAAGAATTATTCGAATAATTAATGTTCTTTCTATTAATAACAAGCGACATTGGAGCAAAGATGTTGTCTCTTGTTGGATTGATGTTATTTCTAAATCAAAACGATACTCTGACAGCGAAGCATTCTATTACATTTGCGGGACAGCTCTTAAAGTTTCATTTGAAGGGAAGGATGAGTCTCTCTCAGAATTGCTTATAGCTTCCTTCTACCATGTGTATAATCTTATTCTAAATTATAAACAGTATCCTCAGCCAGTCGTTGATCTATTCAGTTTTTTTGATTGGGATAAAGCAAAAGAACTTCGAAGGAGACTGGTAGAAAAATACTTTTACTCTGGTTGGCCAATGTATCACCTAATATTAGCTGCAAGTGACAAGTCTCTTATCCGAAAAATTTTTAAAAGAATATATCGAACGAAAGGCAAGGCATCTATTTATAAAATATTAAATAGTTTTGATGTAAACAACAACTCAGACAGCACGGGGCTAATTTTGTATTTTCAATCATTGGCGAATGATCCAGAGTACTACGAACCATGGGACTAGTTTAGTTTTTTTTACAAAAATATTATTGTTATTAACGAACGAAAGTTTATATTACGAATTAAATTTGGCTTTGAGATGAAGGATTGCAACTTTGGAATGTCAATGCTGCCGACAGATGCTGTGTTAATGTCAGACAAGGTTGCCTTTGTCTTAGTATCCGAAACTAACACTATACACATATCGTGATCGATTGTTTCAAGCGGTCCTTTGACCAAGGCCTTCTTTTGACTACTATTGAAGCAACCCTCTCGGCATCCACCCTTAGCAGTCGTTGAAAAAGTCCGTGATTTGACCGAGAATCATCTAATCGGGTGGTTGGAGGTGAGGCATGAGACTTGTTCGCCAGGGCGAGCATCAGGCTGATGGAGAATTTTTGAGCAAGAAGTGCCCTCCCCACTTCCTCGCGGGTCGACAGCGTGTAGGGCAGGCCAAGTTCGTCCGGGGACTTCTTCTGGATCTTACGTACCAGCCAATCACCTTGATTCTCGATGATCCTGCTGCCAAGAGGCCGCCACCTGGGCTTGTCGCTGATCGCCTTGATCCCTTGGCTGGTAGGTGGACCATCCACTTGTTCACGCTGCCCGGAGACATTGAAAATTCGGGCAGCCCCGCTCTGGCTCAACACCGGCAAAGCGGTCTGTACCCCCCGAAATCCTAGGGCCTCTTGCGCCGACGGTGACAATTTCCGTGGATCAACTACTTCCACCATCCATCAGGCACGCCAGCCCCCTCGTCCGAGAAACCTTTAGGCGTCGGAGTAGTAGATGGTCCGAAAAACCCGGGCAGGACAGAGACGTTGAATAACAAAGTCAGATAGGATAGTCTGTTTTCAAAATTGGAACACACCGTTAACCGTGGCACCCCTTTGTGAATTTGAGGCAGCGAGGCGTTTATGAGCATTGAAGGGAGTAATATAGTAGCGGCAATTCTTGCGCTAGAAGAGTATAGATATTCTGGAGGAGACGGTGGGATCAACAACGTTGATTTTGCTATTAATGACGCTACGCAATTCAAGGGAGTACTGTTAAGTACATTTCAAGCAACCGAAGAAAACATTGTGGAGTGGCACAATGAAAGGCTTGTAAAAGTTACAATTGAAAATGATCTTCCGTATCTGATTAGGAATTTGACAGAAGAAAATGTTTTCATTCTTTATTATGCAGGTCATGGTTTTTTTCATAACGGGTATAATAGAATTACGGCATGGGATACCCACCCTGATAGCCTTGAAGAAACGACGTGTTGCTTAAATGAGGTTCTTCTTAAGCCTTTGACAAAGTCAAGATGTAAAAGATATATGATATTTATGGATTGTTGCTCGAAAGATTTAAGAGAAGCAATAAAGGGTAGGAGTGTTATAAGCAACTTAAGTCAAAAGGAATTTAAAGAGTTTGTTGATCTTAATACGTTTGGAGCATTTTTCTTTTCTTGCTCTCCCGGCGAAAAGGCTTACCCAAGCAACATCTTGAAACATGGAATATGGACTTATCATTTAGTTGAGGCGCTTAAGGGCGCAGACCAACAGGCAATGGATAGTCATAATATTATTACAGATATTTCCCTGAGGGACTATTTACGAGCTATTGTGCCATCTTTTATTAGAAAAAATATGACACTGACGGACACTCAAACTCCATATGCGATTATTGCTGCGGCGAATAGCTTTGAAATCTGTTCGTTTGACGTAGATGCTCCGGGGGGACTACCTGCCCTTAGAATAGTGAATAGTGAGTATTGCTTGCGGAATGTTGAAACTATATCCATTGAACGTTTGCCGGGATTTAGCAAGAAAAAGAAACATTTTGTTCCAGATCGTTATAGCTCTCGGGCTTCTGCATTCGTTCAGTCGTTATTATCAGAAAATATTCAAGAAGAGCTCAAAGAAGTTTATAATGACGCTAAACAAATTCTTGGTTTAAAAAGAAGAGATATTGAAAAGTCGTACCATGATGGTGGAGGCGCTGTAGAGACTGAGTATTTTCGATATCACGTAGATACTTTTCAAGATGACGAAGACCCTTCTGATGCTATAATTATTAGGGAATTAACCATTCGAGTTGCATCGAAGTTACTCCCAGATAATTTTGATGACATATTTTCATGTGTTTTTGATGAAATTGTTTTTGAAGTTAAAAGATGTGGCAGTTTTGATGAAATAGTAGACCAATTTGAAAACTTAGCTGAAAAGAATGGTGGCGAAGTGTATGAAGATGAAGATGAGGATATTATAGCATACACGGCGAAAGGATTTAATGTTAAATTTTGTCCTTCAAAGCGCGAGATGGTAATTAAGCCAGAAAAAGTTGGAGGCTGTGTTGAATTGATTAATTTTGCAAATAAGGCTGCATTGTCTATCGGAAGTAGTTTGAAATCTTTGGAGTAGCTATGGACTGTTTTGAATTCTTCACGGTAGCATAAAAAATTATACATTATAACACAGGCCCCTACGAGATGGAGTAACAGGGCAGGGCTAGGACCGATTGTGGGAGTATTAGTTCTTCCGCCGGACCATCCTCTCTCTACTCGCCTGGCATACCTTCCTCTTCAGGTTTTATTTAGCACCTAAGTGGAGAGAGTACTCTCACCGTACAGGTGAAGGTTGAATGTTTGAAAAGTCACAGGAAACTGTGGCTCAGGACTAGCCAAAGCACTATTGTCTGCCCTGTGGCTGGCTAACCACAGCCCCAATGGCTGCGCAACCATAGTCACCAAATGACTGTTGGCGGCACGTTGGCAACACCACCACAGAAAGCCAAAATCCAGTTGGCAGGCGCCAAAAAGATACTTTGGGAGACCTGTAGTGGCTAGCCAAAGATTAATAATTTCAAAATGTTGTTGGCATGGCATTCAAGAGGTCGTGGGTTCGATTCCCTCCAGCTCCACCAGAATGAATGCACGGGGTTAGGTGATAAGCCTAACCCCTTTTTCTTTTGGCCCCGCCAACACTGCGCCAACGGGTTTTG
>Ga0160425_1003327_pt1 | contig 11867 bp, 11 predicted proteins | sample BioMet8_FD_108193 | JGI IMG/M metagenome (GOLD analysis project Ga0160425, IMG submission 108193) | Microbial communities from bioreactor (seeded with sewage sludge) at Lawrence Berkeley National Lab, California, USA - Biofuel... | ecosystem: Engineered > Bioreactor > Anaerobic > Unclassified ...
ATATCACCGGCAATGTATTCAGTGTAACCTCGTCCGGAAAAGTCATGCTTTACGCAAATCCAAAGCATGTTTCGGAAATCGCGAAGCAGGACGGCATGTGGACGGCAGCGGAACTGAAAACCGCGGTTTCGAATCAGCTTCTCGGACCGGATTACAAGAGTGACGCGAAACCCAGCTTCAGCCGGTAAATGCGGAAAACATGCTATGACAGCTGTTTTAATACCTCAATCAGCATACGGTTTTCTTCCGCTGTCCTGACCGCAATTCTCAGGTACTGCTTTCCATTTCCGACCTTCGGCGAAAGATCCTTCAGAAGCATGTTATATTTGCTCAGAATATCCGCGCAGAGCTTTAAACTGCTTCGACCGTCCGTTACTTCACACATGACGAAATTAGCCTGAGACGGGAAAACCTGAAGCCAGCTTATCTCAGACAGGCCGTCCGTCAGGACCTTCCGCGCGCTATTATGCCGGACAAGCGCGGCTTTGTATGCTTTTTTATATTTTTCGAGGATCTGCAGGAAGAATTCCCCGTATGAATTGATGTTCCAGATGGAGATCTCCTTCTTCATTTCTGCGATCAGTTCCGTATCCGCGTTTGCGAGAATGCCTAAACGAAAGCCCGGTACGCCGTATGATTTGGAGATGCTCTTTACGACCGTCAGGTTCGGGTATTCGGTCAGCAGATCCTCGTTGAAAAACGAATATTTGTCGATATTGTCGCCTGCACGTATGCCGATGAAATCCACAAAGCTTTCGTCCAGAACCAGGCGGGTATCCGATTCCCTGCACCAGTTCAGAAGCTTTCTGATTTCTACCGGATTCAGATAGTTGCCGCTGGGGTTGTCCGGATTGATGAGGATCAGGCTGCTGACGGGGTGTCCGGAAAAGTACTGAATCAGGTCATCCGCCGTATAGGAAAAGTCCCGGTTCGACGGAGCATAAGCGACAATGTCATCCTTATCCGCCCGGTTCGGGTATTCCTCGAATGTCGGCCGGATAATTCCGATCTTTCCGGACGTGTGGTTTTCGATTAAGATCTTTATGAGCTCGGCCGCGCCGTTGCCGGCCGCTATATGCTCTTCCTTTACGCCGAAATCGCCGGAGGCAAGCAGACAGTTTACGTGTGCTCCGGACGGATACTGGCGCATAAGCGATGCAAAATTCGACGAAATCTCATCGATCATTTTCTGGTTCGGGAAATAAGGATTTACGAGATAGCAGAAGTCCAGCATTTTGGGAAAACGCCAGAATCCACCGTAGCGGGTGCAGATTTTCCGGTATTTTTCAACCGGGTCGTCGGTAAACAGATATTCCGCGATATCCAGATCCTGCGCGTTGTCGATTTCATACCAGTTCTCTCCCTGCAGACGCAAAGCCCGGATTTCCGTGTCCTCAAGCAGGGCGATCAGCTTCAGTACGGATTCATAGTATTCGTTTTCGCCCATGGCCTGTTCGTAGGCGGACAGGAACGGAACATACGTTTTTCCGCAGAATTCTCTGCTGAATTTGTAGATATTGACGGTCTTGAAATAGTCTTCTTTTTCAAAGAATTTGAGATACCTTCCAGGTATAAAATCTTCGATCTTATCATCGGAATCGAGCTTCATGCAGGTTCCGTCCATCCAGCTTTCGAATTTGTCAACGACCGCCAGCGTAGGGCGCGGGTCATGAATCAGGCGGTCTATAATCGACTTTTGAAAGATCAGGTCCGATTCAAAAAGCAGCGTATCCTCCTGTATTAAATATTCCTTGGTCAGTGCCAGGGAATAGATGTTGTTTGTTTTGTCGTATATCGGATTATTGATAAATACGACCGGCGTTTTGATATGAAAGGATTCGATATTCTGAATCAGCTTATCGCCCTTATATCCGACGACGATGACAATCCTGGAAAGATTTTCACGGTCCAGTATGTCCAGCATCCTGTTTATAAGAGACCGGCCATTGACTTCAACCATGCCCTTGGTGTTGTCCCTTGTTAATTCTCTCAGCCTTTTTCCCATGCCTGCTGCTAAAATTACTGCTTGCATTATACTCCTCCAGACGATAAACGGCTCACTGCAAAGTGAAGTGGTGTCCTTTTTATCAACAGTATTATATCGTATATTTCAATTGAAAAACACAGGTATAAGTATTTTTCTCAGCTTTTTCTCAGAAACACAATCCGCATGCTGCAGGATGCCATACTTTGAAAATGTGCATTTTCCGCTTTTACGTGGTATGATACTGCCATAGAATGCTGTATGATTTCAAGCGGCACAGAATAGGAGCATGAAATGACAGAACGGGAAAAAATGCTGGCAGGCCAGCTTTACGACTGCGGCGATAAAGAACTGCTGATTCAGTGGCATAAGGCGAAGGATCTGGCCAGAGACTACAACAATACGGATTCCGCGGATGAAGAGAAGAAAAGACGCATTTTAAAAGAACTGCTTGGCGGTTTCGGCAGAAACTTGTGGATCGCGGCGCCTTTTTATGTGGATTACGGAAATAATATTTATTTCGGAAATAACTGCGAGGTCAATATGAACTGCGTCTTTCTGGATGACAACCGGATCGAAATCGGGGAAAACGCGCTCATTGCGCCGGGCGTCCAGATTCTTACCGCGTTTCATCCGACAAACGCGAAGGACAGATTTGGCGAGCCCAAGACGGATGGTTCCTTTGAATTCTGCAAGACCAGGACCGCACCGGTTGTCATCGGAAACAACGTATGGGTCGGCGGCGGGGCCATTATCCTGCCGGGCGTAACGATCGGGGACAATACGGTAATCGGCGCGGGCAGTGTCGTTACAAGGGATATTCCGGGAAATGCCGTCGCGTATGGAAATCCATGCAGGGTAATGCGCAAAAATCAATAAGGTGATTCTGTGGCTGACGAAGGCAGTGCCGGTAAAGTATCTGAATAAATAAAACAGAATGATTCAAGAGGGATATCCGATATGAATGCTCAGACAATAAAAGATATACTGGATTTCAGAGATGAACGTGACTGGAAGCAGTTTCATAATCCGAAGGACCTGGCTATTTCCATCAGTCTTGAGGCGGCCGAGCTGCTGGAATCGTTTCAATGGAGCGGTGCCGACACGAGCGCGGAACCACGTATGGACAAGATTAAAGAAGAACTTGCGGATGTCGTCAATTACTGCGTTCTGATGGCGGACGCCTGCGGTCTTGACCTCGATGAGATTGTAGAGGAAAAAATAAAACGCAACGCTGAAAAATACCCTGTCGGCAAGGCATACGGCTCCAGCAGGAAGTACACAGAATTGAAATAGGGCAGAAAGGAAAAAGAAGATGGACAGCAGAATGGATTCGATGAAGGAAAAACTGGAAGCACCCTGGCGTCTGGCTGAATTGCGTCCGGACGAAACCATGAGAACGCTTGGCCTTAGGCCGGATGACTGTTTCTGCGACATCGGCGCGGGGACTGGAATTTTCATCGGGGCCGCTCTGGCGCTTGACTGCGGGAAAAGCTATGCTGTGGATACGTCAGAAACTATGCGGGAATATCTGGCGGAGTACTTTGAAAAACCGGTGCGGGAGAAGAAACTGATTATTACGCGGTCACTTGAGGATGTGCCGGATGCTTCGGTGGACCTTGCGCTTCTCTGTACCGTTCTGCATGAAGCGGACGACAAGGAAGCGCTGATCCGCAGCCTGAACCGTGTGCTGGTGCCGGGCGGCCGGGCAGCGGTCATCGAATTCCGGCCGGAAGCGGTAAAAGGGCCTCCGGCGGGGGTGAAAATTTCCGGGCGCAGACTGGACGAAATCATGTCCGGCGGCGGATTCTCAAAAGCGGAGAATTTCTTGTCCGGAGAGAATCTGTATGGATGTACGTACCGGAAGGAGCCAGGATTCACAGACCTGTTATAAATGCGCGGCCTTGCGGCTGTTTATCAAAACCAGGAGGGCAATGACCGCCATGATGATCATGGAAGCAAAGCTCACCTGCCAGAATATGCTGCCGCCGTCCTCAAGCAGATTGATGATCTGCAGCACGGAAGCCAGTATGGAAACAAGACCGAAGATGGTGATCAGCCCCATCAGTGTATTGGAGCGCTGCGCACCGATCGAGTCCTGATGCTCCGCGAGCATGGAGATCTTGCCGTCGATCGAGTCGATTGCCTTGCTTACCCCGTTGTAATCCAGAAGATGCTGGTAGATCATGCGTACGTTGTACCAGCGTGTCAGCATGGCAGGCTCGATTACCTCGAAGGCCTTGAATTCCATCATGCTGCGCTTCAGTTTCCCGAGCCGCTTCAGATTGCGCTTTTCCAGAATGCTGAGCTGCTCCGAGAAAATCAGACTTGTATACTTCTGGTACAGCGCCAGGGTGACGAGCGGCAGTCCGTCCTCTGCCTGCTGATGCATTTCGTCGTCCAGATCATTGTCAGAACGGCCGACGGCGTAGGAGATCGTCTGTGAGGTTACACAGCAGCCCCAGCGGTAGCTGCCGAGAGCCTGGTCTTTTACAGAATATACGTAGTGGATGTCTTCCTCGGAAGCATCCTTCAGAGCGCAGTCAAAGCGGTCCATCAGATGCTGGTTGAAACAGATCTGACGGGCTGTTTTCAATTTGCGGAACCGTTCCGGAGATACGGAGACATTGTAAAGAAATGCTTCCAGAAGCGGCGAAACACCGGCGGCCGCGAAACTCTCAAAGCCGAGGTTCCGGCAGAGCTCGTCGATCTTATTGTCAAAGGCAAACGGAACCCATGTCCCGTCTTCATAACAGGCATAGTAGCAGGAGCTTAAGTCGCTGTAGCCGAGATTGCTGATATCCTGCATAATACAGATGTCATCGTAATGAATTTCCAGACACAGAAACGCGACGTGTGTCCGGTAGACATACAGCCAGGCCGATTCCAGTGTAAAGTAACGAGCGCCGTCTGCCGGACCGCCGGCATCCGACAGCTGATGGAATCCGTTCGCGCCGGCTTCTGTGGAATTGACAGCCAGCGTCTTCAGAGCGGAGTTCTCCTGGGCAGGGATCAGCCAGCGCAGGATCCGATCTTTATCAAGGTAATACCGGTTCAGCAGGCGATACTCATCCTCCCGGTTGAACATCTTTTTGACAGGCTCAGTCAGATCCATCGTTGTGACCGGAAGCGGATTTCCGAGTTCCTTAAGCTGCGGAACAGTATCGGACCACTTCAGCGGAATTATGAGAAAGCTGCCGAAACGGGCCTCTTTCAGGGACGAGCCGGCAAGCGTTTTAAACTCATTCATACGAAACATCTCCTTTCACGGATATCTGTATTGTATCACAGGAAAATTCTTATGGTATAATGATTTCATAAAAGATGAAAATCGTATGTGTCAGTCAGGGGGATATACTTATGAAGACAAGAAAAGAAGCACTGTCATACGGCCTGTCTTTTCCGGATACGTATCAGGAGGCACCTTTTCACGATGACAACTGGCAGCTTGTCCGTGTAAAAGGCAGCAGGAAGGCTTTTCTGTGGACGTATGAGCGGGACGGATACGTGAATCTGAACGTCAAGGCCGATCCCGGCTGGAGGGACTTCTGGAGAAAGGCATACGACGCTGTGATCCCTGGCTATCATCAGAACAAGGAGCACTGGAATACGATTATTCTCGACGGAACGATACCGGACAAGGATGTGCGGCGCATGATAGCGGAAAGCTACGATCTTGTAACGGACAGTCCGTCGAAGCGGATTTATGAGGCAGTAAAGAAAATTCCGGCCGGTTCTGTGGCGACGTATGGACAGGTCGCAGAGCTCGCTGGCGACAGGAAGATGGCGCGGGCGGTCGGAAACGCGCTTCACAGAAACCCGGATCCGGTGAATATTCCGTGCTTCCGCGTCGTAAACGCGAAAGGCGAGCTGGCCGGCGCGTTTGCTTTCGGCGGGGCAGGCGTTCAGGCAAAGCTGCTGGCGGCTGACGGCGTGGAGGTCGTGGACGGGAAAGTGGATCTGACAAAATACGGGATGGATGTCTGATAATATCGTTTTTGAAAAGAAATCAGGGAAGAAACTAACGGATCTAGGAGGCATATCCCGGCATGGACGCGAAAATCGAGAAGATTTTCCGGAATAAGGTATCATGGTACAGCTTTATTTTATGTATGCTCGTGGTATGCATTCACGCGCAGAATATGTACATATTTACGGAGCCGGTGGCCTGGATCAACCGTTCTCTGTCGTTTTTTATCGAAAGGATCGCGTGCTTCGCGGTTCCGGGCTTTTTCATGTGCTCGGCCTTCCTGTTTTACAGGAATCTTACCTGGAATGCGATCGCGGGAAAACTGAAGCGCAGGTTTTTCCGGCTCGTGCTTCCGTTTTTTCTCTGGAATTTTATTTACTACATGGTGAATCTGGGAGCCCGCAGGGTGCCGTATCTGGACAGCCTTTTTAATACGCCGGTGCCGTTTGATTTCAGGGAACTGTTCGCGGCGGTTGTCTTGTACAAATACAATCCGGTGTTCTGGTTTATGCTGTATCTGATTGTGTTTTCTTTCCTGAGCCCGCTTCTTTATCTGCTGCTCCGCGGCAGGTGGACGGGGATCATCACACTGGGTTTTGTGCTGCTTTTTAATTTTAATGTGATACGTCTCTCTTTTCTGACGGCTGAGACGGCGGATATTCTCAACTGGAGTCTGTATTACCTGATCGGATGCTATGCTGCGCTGCATTTAAAAGAAGCCGCGGTGCCGGAAAGGAAGCTTCTGCCTGTTCTCGTGCTGCTGGGCGGCATCTGTGCAAGCTATATCCTGGCGTATGTATGCGGTTCGGACAGCTGGACTTATATCTATAAATCCTGCGGCGCGCTTTTGATCTGGTTCCTGGTCTGGAGCTTCCGGCTGCCGGATGTAAAGGCGTGGATGAAGAATACATTCTTCATATACGCGGTGCATCAGATGCTGGCGCTTTTTATCAATAAGGTCGCGAATGTACTGCTGGGAAACAGCATGTACGCAGGGCTTGCCGTATTTCTGGCGATTCCTGTGACGGTAGTCATATTCTGCTATTATATGGGGCGTTTTTTGTCGAGGTACGCGCCGCCGGTGTGGAAAGCGCTGTCGGGAGCGAGAGACTGAAACGTATCTTCAAATTCCCTCAGTATGGACAATTCTGTATGATCGAGGAAGTTCATTGCCTGTTCCCAGATGTCTGCCGGGATGCCGTAATGTGCTTCGGCGATCCCGCCGGCGATGGCTGCGATCGTATCGCTGTCGCCGCCTATGGACACGGCGTTTCTTATCGTATCCTCGAAATCCTCCGATTCAAAAAAAGCTTCCAGAGCCTGCGGTACAGAGCCCTGGCAGGAGAGATCCGTCTGATAGGCCGCGCGGATTTCGTCAAGCCGGAAGTCGATCCGGTAATAATGCTGATCGATATAATTCCTGATTTCCGGAATGGTGCTGCCGGTCCGTGCCAGATAGACGGCCGCGGCTGTGGCTTCGGCGCCTTTGATTCCTTCCGGGTGATTATGGGTGACTTCGGCTGTTTTTTCTGACATTCCGATCGCTTCTTCCAGAGATTCCGCCGCGAAGCCGCAGGCGCTGACGCGCATGGCGGATCCGTTGCCCCAGCTGCCGTACGGCTGAGGATCGCTGCTGTAAATCCAGTTCCGGAAACCGCCGCCGTATCCGGCATCGGGATACATTCTGCCCAGCTGCTGCATATAACGGACGGCGTTTTCACCCAGCTTTGTATAATCATGACGGCAGGCCAGGATGGCTTTCGCGATGGCCAGGGACATGACGGTGTCGTCTGTCGTATAACAGTGCTTTCGGGAAAGCAGTTCAAACCGTTTTGTTTTTATATTGTTCCATTCGAAACGGGAACCGGCGATATCGCCGATGATCGCACCAAGCATATTGCACCTCCGTGTTTTCAAGTGCCATTTCTTTGTACAGGTTCAGTATAGAACGTGTTTCCGGAAAAAACAACATTGCCTGGAATCCTTAATTTACGCTTAATAATATGGATGAATGCTTTTATTGTTTTACACAGACGGCTTTTTCGTATACAATAATAATATTTAAAACATCCTATCGAAAAGAAAGGAGCAGTTGTATGGGAATACCTGGTGAAAATATCAAGAAGCTTGGGTTTGGTCTGATGCGCCTTCCGAAGAAGGGCGATGTGATCGATGTGGAACAGGTTAAGAAGATGGTGGATTTATTCCTGGATGCCGGTTTTACGTATTTTGACACGGCCTGGGCGTATCCCGGCAGCGAGGACGCTATCCGTCAGGCACTTGTCGAACGGTATCCGCGTGACCGTTTCCGGCTGGCGACGAAGAATGCCGCCTGGATTAACTGCAAAACACGGGAAGAGGCGACCGGCCAGTTTGAAACGTCTCTGAAACAGACGGGAGCAGGGTATTTTGATTTTTACCTGCTGCATAATCTTGGGGAAATGCGGACGCGTTATTTTGATGATTATGATCTTTGGAGCTGGGTGCAGGACAAGAAGAAAGAGGGTCTTATCCGGCATGTCGGTTTTTCGTTTCATTCCACGCCGGAGGAGCTGGACGCGATTCTCGCGGCGCATCCGGAGATGGAGTTTGTCCAGCTGCAGATAAATTACGGAGACTGGGAGAATCCGGCGATCCAGTCACGCGCGTGCTATGAGACGGCACGCCGGTACGGCAAGCCTGTGATCATCATGGAACCGGTCAAGGGCGGGCTGCTTGCCGATCCGCCGCAGACCGTGGCGGATATCCTGAAGGCAGCTGAGCCGCAGTCCTCCGCTGCTTCCTGGGCGATACGCTTTGCGGCCAGCCTGCCGGGCGTTATCACGGTCCTTTCCGGAATGAGCAGTGCAGAGCAGATGGAAGACAATCTTTCTTATATGAAGACGTTTACGTGTCTTTCCGGGGCGCAGCAGGAAACAATCCGGCAGGCGCGGGAAGCGCTCGCGCAGATACCGCTTATTCCGTGCACCTCATGTAATTACTGCGCGAAGGTGTGCCCGAAGGATATCGGTATTTCAGGATCCTTTACCGCGATGAACATGATGACACTTTACAGAAACAGGAAGATGGCGAAGGGTCAGGAAGAGTGGCTCGTCGGCGGTCACGGCAGGGCACAGGCGACAGAGTGCATCAAATGCGGCAGATGTGAAAAGGTCTGCCCGCAGCATATCGCGATTCGTGAAAACCTTGCGCGTGTCTGCAGTGAATTACTGAAATAAATCATGAAATCGGAAGGGAAGTATCATGTCAATGCTTCATAGTGGTTATCTTGCAATCATTCTCAGCTCCGTGGCGGTTTATCTTTTTATTGTGCTCGCGATCCGGCTTTTCGGAAAGACAGAAATCGCCCAGCTGTCCGTGGCGGATCTGGTTTTCATCATGCTGCTGAGCAATTCGGTGCAGAATGCTATGGTCGGTTCGGATACTACGCTGTCCGGCGGCCTTGTGGCCGCCGCGTCGCTTTTCGCGGTCAACGCGCTGTTCAAGGAGTTTATGTATCGTATTCCGGGCTTTGGAAAACTCATGGAAGGGGAATCGCTGATGCTGATCTATCAGGGTAAGGTCAACGACACGAATATGAGAAAAGCCCGCATAACTACGAATGAATTGCTGGAGGCTATCCGGGAGCATGGCGTGGCAAAGGTCTCCGATGTGGACCTTGCCGTGCTTGAGGTGGACGGGAATATCAGTGTTCTTTCGAATGGCTATCAGACCAGGACGACGAGAGCGATCCGGAAGTCACACCTTCCGAAACGCCAGACGAAGAAACACGATTAAATGGAAGAAGAATATTATGAAAAAGCAGGTTATAGTTTTTGCCGCATTTTTAGTTCTGCTGTTTCTGGTTTACGCGAATAATCACGCTGTGAAACAGACAGATTATTTCAGCAGCGATTCGGAGACATCTGAAATAGCAGAGGGGACGGTGTTCGAACAGAGCTTTGTCTGTACAAAGGATTCGTTAAGCGATATTCTTGTTGAATTCAATGTATCGGACAGGAAGAATCAGACGATCAATATCGCGCTGTATTCCGGGGACGGGGAGGAAACACTTGTCGAGGAATGGAATGTGAGTGCGTTCATGCTCAAGGAACAGACCTATCATGATTTTCGTTTGAGCAGCAGAATTAGGGATTGTAACGGAAAGACATATATACTCCGTTTCAGTACAGCATCCGAAGAGGGCACATCTGTTACGCTGCCGCTGAACACGACAGGTCAGATTGGCGGGTTTTCTGTCGGCGGCGTACCGCAGGAAGGCTCGTCCATCCTGTACTGTCTGCAGTATTATCAGCCGCTTCCGGCATGGATGATTGTACTGACGATTGCCTGTATTATTGCAATAGCGGCTCTGTGCTGTTATGTAAGCAGCAGAAAATGGAAGCTGGAGCGTGTGTTCCTCGTCATGTGGCTGGTCTGCAGCGCGATAATGGCGGTTTCCAGTCCTTTTGGCAGAGTTCCGGATGAGCCCACGCATTTTTGCCGGATACTGGCGCTTTCCTACGGTGATGTCATATCCGAATCAAGCGAGGAAGGAACGACGGCCGGAAGTGAACTGCCGCTGCCGCGGGATTTCCTAAGCATGCAATATTCATCCCGCGCATTATTCAATAGCAGGAATACCATGACGCTTACAGACGAGAAGTCGTTTTTTGAGTTTCCGAATACGTCTGCTTATTCGCCTGTGACGTATCTGCCTCAGGTTCTCGGTGTGTTTCTGGCCAGACTTGTAACTTCAAAGATTGTTCTGATTATTTACGCGGGGAGAATCTTTAACTGGCTCGCGGCTACGCTGCTGCTGTATTTCGCAGTAAAACATGCGAAATTCGGCAAAGAAATCATTATGCTGACCGCCCTGATGCCGATGAATCTGCAGGAGAGTGTTTCACTGGCTCCGGATGGCCTTGTGACAGCGCTTATCATCGTTATGTTCTGTTATATCATGCACCTGCGGTATGATTTCGATGACGGAAGACGGATGTCCGTCCGTCAGATCACGGCTGTTTATATTCTGGCGGCGGCAGTGGCGCTTATTAAAATCGTATACCTGCCGTTCTGTCTTGTATTCCTGATGATACCATGGCAGCGGTTCGGCTCGAAGAAAGCATACGGGATTCACATGACTGCGGCGGCTTCCCTGACGTGCGTCTGCTCGCTCTGCTGGCTCAGGATCGCCGGGAACTACCTGTTTTACGCGGGAACGGACGCTGCGCTGCAGACACAGTCGGTTATGACACATCCGTTTCTTTATGTACTGACGGTCTGCAGGACACTTTTTATGCATATGGGTGAATATCTTCAGGAAATTGTCGGACTGCGCCTGGGCTGCATCGATATTGATGTCACGTCGATTATTATTCTTGTCTATCTGTATTATTTCATCCGAAAAATGGACGGCAGTGTCTTTCATACACAGGTTTCGAAGCACCATCCGTACAGCAGACTGATCATTTTCTCAGTTATCGCTGTTATGCTTCTCAATCTGACGGCATTGTATATTCAGTGGACGCCGGTGTACCAGAATACGATTGAAGGCATTCAGGGAAGATATTTTATCCCGCTGGTTTTTCCGCTGTATGCCGGGCTCTGGGAGCGTACGGAAAAGAAGCCGGAGCCGTGCGGGAGTGTCAGCTTTGGCATGCTCGCCATCATAGCGGCGGCCAATGTGAGTGGATTTCTGGCAAGTATTTTTAGCGGGCTGACGATATAATCAGGAAAAATCCGGATATGGACGGTTACAGGTACTGCTCCAGTGTTTCATACAGAATCTGCGGTTCGACAGGCTTGCAGAGATGTGCGTTCATGCCGGCCGCCTTTGACTTTTCGGCATCTTCCTCATAAGCATTTGCCGTCATGGCGATGATGGGGACGGTGGCTGCGTCTTCACGCGGAAGGGCACGGATGGCCGCAGTC
>Ga0160425_1003331_pt1 | contig 11863 bp, 15 predicted proteins | sample BioMet8_FD_108193 | JGI IMG/M metagenome (GOLD analysis project Ga0160425, IMG submission 108193) | Microbial communities from bioreactor (seeded with sewage sludge) at Lawrence Berkeley National Lab, California, USA - Biofuel... | ecosystem: Engineered > Bioreactor > Anaerobic > Unclassified ...
CGAGGCGTGTGCAGCAGGCCGTAGACGCTCTCGCCCTCTTCGTGCAGGTTGACAGTGTCGAACAGCCCGCACGCCCCCAGCGTGACGGCCGCGAAGGCGACCGTTATCAGAAGGGCGTGCGTGGCGGTCTTTGGGATGATCTTCATTGCACCATCTCCTTCACGTAGTTGGCTTCCCTCACGTTACCCTCAAAGGATGGGTGAAAATCTCCGTTCGACCAGCACTCGGGCGAGTTAAGCACATTCTGCATGTCGAGGAACTTCGTGCCGGCCGGACACGCGAAAACGATACCGGCGCGCAGCGCCAAGGCCGCAGCTGTCGCGTCGATCCGCGCCGGGTAGGGGTTGGCATAGAGCACGACGTAGACGTTGTCACGGCCAACCTTGTTCTGAAAATCGCTCACGACTTTTCTGAGCGAGGCCGACGCCGATCCAATTTCCTCCGGCGTGATGTTCCTATCATCGTAAGCCCTGAACATTTCGTTTCCGCCAAGACTGACAATGACGCGGTCGCAGGGGGTTGCGAGCGCCTTGGAAAGCATGCCGTCCTTGTCCGAAGCCCATTCGCATGCGGTCGACCCGTCGCGCGCCTGGATCATTCCTACCGGCAGTTCCATCATTTCCGGCCAGCCCTCGTCGCGCTGCGTTTCAGCCACGACGGCGCTTCCCCACGAATCGCCGACCACAAGGATGCGCGGCGCGATCCCGTTCGTCGGCGGCGCGAGTCTCGGAGGCGAGCAGAACGGGACGCCGTCTGTAAAGTCGGGTTTCCTGGAAGCGAAGGCACCCGACTTTACGAGGCCCTCGACGATGCCCATGACGACGGCCTGCACCACCGGAGCGGCATTTGAACTCGTGTCCGACTCGTAGCCGACGACGTGAATACGGTTCGTTGTGGCCTCGATTTCGGGTATGCGCTGCCATTCGAGCAGTTGGGCGTGAAACATCGTCCAACCGGCCCCGCGCGTCGAGTTAATGACGCACCCGGAAGAAAGCAGCAGGCCCGCCGCGAGAAGCAGGACGGCGGCAGCGGTGCGGCGGGGGCGCCGCGCCAGGCATGCACTCGCCCAGCGCCAAACGCCGACTGCCGCGCCGACCATATTCGGCTTGCCGCTTTCCTGCGCCTGAACGACCCAGAAGTCGCTTGCGTGACCGCTGAGCACGTACCAGTAAGGGAGCATGAAGTAGCCCTTTTGGCCCCATCCTTCGCCCCATGAGTTGCGCACGATGAAGCACTGCGAATCGTCGTCGTAGCCGACCGCGAGCACCGCGTGCCCGCCCTGAATGACCTCGCCCGCCGCAGGGACCTTGACGATTCCGTTTTTCGCGCATTCGGGCGTGAGGAAGTTGTCGTAACAGTCGAATCCGAAGACGAACGGAAGGCCGCGCGCCAGGCAGTCGCGCAGGTTGTCGAGCGTCGCCTGTTCGTCTGTCGCGCCGAGGTTGGCGTATTCGGTGATCTGGTAGCGTTCGCCTTCGATGTAGGCAGATACGGGTGGGCGCATGGCGAACTTCGCGACGTCGTAGGGCCACGTCGTTTCACGGCAGACCCCGTAACGTACGGCCCCCTTCACGACGTCGCGGATGAAGGCCCCCGAATCGATGAGCTTGTTCCAAAAAGAGCGCGCGTTGTAGTAGGCCATGAGGCGCGAATAGTCGTGCATGTAGCCGTCGCGCAGCGCCAGACACTCGACCGCGCCGACAAGGGCGTTTCCGGTACAGGCCCCAATGTCGAGCTGGTTCTCGACGGGGGAACAGCGGTCGCGCATATCGACGCGCGCCGGACGCACGATCGGTGCGCATCCGCGGAAGAAGTGCGCGGCGTTGTGGTCGCGGACGTCTTTCGGCTGGCGACGCCAGTTGAGCTGGTAGGCCGCGCCGTTTGAAAACGTGATTCTGTTGGATCTCATATTATGCACCTTTCAGGACCATGATGACTTTGGAGATGATGTCGGGGGCGAACGGCGAGAACGCGCAGACGGCCAGAGGCCACGCAAAGGGGCGCAGGGCCCGCAGCACGCGCTCGGTTTTGCCGCAGGGCTCGTCGTGGTACTTCGCGACGTGGAGCGCCAGCGCCTTCTCTGGACGCTGGTACGACGCAAGCTCGCGGCGCACGCCGGAAACCAGCAGGCGCTTGAACATCTGACGCGTCTGGTCCGGGTCTCCGTTGATCGAGGCGGCAAGCTCAAGATCATCGGCCAACCCGCCTCGGATTTCATCCGGGATGTCCGCGTTTTCCAACGTCTTTTGAAGAACTCCAACGGCTTCGTTCATTTTCAGGTCCTTAAATAAAACGCCCGGGGCAGACTCCCTGACACCGAGCGGACCGCGCACCGTGCGCGGAAATCACTTTGACTTTTTGACCATGCCAGGCGTCTTGAACATGACGGGGAAACTCCTCCCGGCCTTCCAAACGTCGTTCGTTTTTCCGTTGGAAACTTTTCGGTCTCGGATCTTCTCGACCATCTTGTTGCCGTTCATCTCCATGACTCGTCCGGAGTCCTTTTTGTCGGCAGGCTTAACCGGCTTGTTTGCCACAACGACGGACGCGGAGAGCACCAGAACGAGGGCCCAAAATTTCATTTCGCGATCCCCCACATGTTGACGGCTTTCCATTCCGTCTTGATCTGCGGATAGCGCGCGTCAAAGAACGTGTTCGTCGCGCCGCAGACCGAGCACTTATGAGGCCACGCGACATGCCCGAACTCGAAAGCCCCGACCTGCTGGGGCGGACCGCTGACGCGGAAGAAGCCCGTGCATCCGGCGTGCGGCATTTCCTCGCGCGTGTAGACGGGCCTGACGCGCTCCGTCACCGTCCCATCCTTCGATACCGAATACGCGAACGGTCCTTCATCACGAATGACGACGCACACGAACAGCGCGGCCAAAAAGGCCAAAAACGCAACCGCCGCAGCGATTGTCTCTTTCACTTCGCATCCTCCAACCTGATCCCATTTTTGAACACATTCGTCACGCCACCGAACACCGCGTTGGTGGTCGCGCCAACCCATATCCCATCATCCGCATCGATGACGAGCATCCCCAAAAGGTCAAACCCGCTGCCGCTCCCCGCGGGCGCCCCGAACAGAGCCTCGCCGTTCCAATTGCGCACGCAATTCGTGTAGGCTTCGGGCACGGCGACTCGGAACCAGTAGCACGTGTAGCCTCCCGATTGTAGATTAACGACGGATGTGTTCGGGTAAGAGTTGGTCACGACCTGCGCCGTCTGACGCTCGACACCGTTGCTGCCCATGCGCGCATACTCAATCAGGATCACGGCCGGGTTGGTGCTGGCGGACCCGTTAAACGCGACGTAGTGGTCCTCATAGAGCACGCCGTTGATGTTCGTAGGGCAAACCTTCGTCGTCCAAGCCATGACGTTCTGTCGATCGTTGTAGGGCAGCCGGTCCGGGACATGCCAGTCGAACGAGATGGTTGCCACGTCGTTCGACTCCATTGTCTGTTCAACGGCGTTGAGCGTGTTCGAGCTGGCTTCGATCCCGGTCAGCGCGGCGTGCAGCGAGGCGTCCGCATCGGCAAGTTCCCAGCGTTGTCCAATGGGGCACAGCAGCAGGCGGAAAATGGCTTTCGGCGTGACCGGCGACTTGTCGGACCCGAACAAGATGAACACCAAGAGAAACGCGCAAAGCCCTATGCGCCGGCGCGTCGCCATCGCCGTCCACCACGGTGGGTCGTCGAAAAATCCGAGCGTACTGAGAAACGCCGCCGCGAGCCCCACTGCTAGCAGCACGGCGGTCGCGTCCCACATCGGGGCAATCTGTGTGACGAATTCGTTCATTGCCACCTCACAGCGGAACGGGTTCGACCAGCGCACCGCCCTTGAACGGGTAGACGGCCGCGCCGTTGGTTATCGCGCCAGTCCATCCGTTGCGGCCGTCGACGCGGATGCCTCCGAACACGACCCACCAAAGCCCGCTGCCCGACGCTCCGCTAGAATTGTCCTCTACCCTGAAGAACGCCTGCTTTCCGCTTCCGGGTTTTGGCAAAACAAACTGGTACGCCTTTGCCGCGTTGGTGACGCCGTTCGGGATTGCGACCTCAGAGACTGTCGCCGCGACGTTGGACCATGCGCCGCTGTTGAGCGCATAGCGCCAGTCCAATTTAGGAGTTACAAGTGGGGCCTGCCGCACTGTCGCCACAATCGCGACGTTCGTCCCGTTGACAATCGAAAGGCTTCGGACGGTGATCGTCTGATTGCTCGGATCGTACGGCACGCCGCCGATCGATTGAACGTAGACCGTGCTCGTTACCACCGCGTTTGTCGCGTACGCCTGCATCCGCTCCGCGAGCAGTGTCGAGCGCTGCCAGAGTGCCTGAGCCGTGGCGCCCGCCGATGCCGCCGCAACGGTCGCGTTCGTCACCTGCGTGGGGGTGGCCAGCGTGTTTGCGGGGATCGTCTGCGTGCCGTCCTGGCTTACCTGAACGACGTAGTTCGTTGTTGCCAAGACGTCCGAAACAAGCAACAGAAAAACGACTAAGACGCTCTTCATTGAAAAACCCCTTCGGTAAAAATGACATCGTTGCTGCACCATAGATGAAGCACCAGATTCGTCGCCTGCGTCTGCGGAAGCGCGAACCATCCGCGCGCAGTAAGGTTGGTCGCCACGCCGTTATTTGACGCGACTCGCGATGCCACGAGAGCTGCGGCGCCATTCGCTGATATGAGCCCGTTGGTAACGGACGCCCGCACCAGCCCCGTGATCGCGTTCGACACGTCCGAAAGACTCGCAAGCCCGTTGGTTGACCACCTCGACAAGTCGCTAAAAAAAGCGACACGGTCATAAGCCTGAGTGGTGGAGGAAACGACTTGCGCAATAGTGCATGCGCCAAACATCCTGGACGGATCGAGCAGCGACAAGGGGTACGATCCGGCTGAAGATCCGGACCACGTGATATTGTCGAAAGGCGTGCCCGCATCTCCCGTGTATTCGACGTAGGCATACCCTCCACTGAAATACCCCGTCCATGTGTTTGTCTCCGTAAATGGGAAGGCGCCTATTCCGGAAGGCCACGGCCAAACGAACGGGGATTGCTGCGGAGGCAGAGAGACGGTGTAATTTGTGACGAACGTGACGCGGTATAATGCTCCGGTCGCATCCATCCAGATCAGACCGTTCGTGGTCGACAGTCGATAGGCCGAATCCGACTTCGCGGCCGATCCGGACGAGGCCGATGCCAGCGCGTTCGACAGGATCGTTATGGCGTCGGACACCATCTGCGGTGTCGCGGCCCCGATCTGCGCCGCAGTCGTGCCGTGCGGATTGTCAGTGCGCGCCGCGTGATCCGTAGCGGCCGCAAGGGCCCGCAGCGCGACGGAGTAGGGGGGCGTGTTGGTTACCCACTGGGTCGGCAGGCTCTCGACGGACGGGTTGATTCTGACCGCCAGCGCGCCGCGCCCCCAATCCTCAGTGCGGTTCGAGGTCACGCCAAGGATCTGTACGGAGTACCTGCCGTTCGTCGGCATGACGGAAGACGAAACGTTCCACGACATTTCCCCCATGGCCGCTGAGCAGTTCGTGAGCGTGACGCCTCCGCCGTCGCTCCCGAACCAGAGAAGCCCGGTCCATCCGGACGGAGAAAACTCAGCCCCCGAAGCGAGCAGTTCCGCCGAGACCGTGGCGTCGGTAGACTCCGTCAGAGTGATCGCAAACGGCTGCTGAGGCCTGTTGAGATCCAGACGGATCTGCTCCACGCGCGCCGCGTGACAAGCGATCGCGGAAACGAAAAAACAGATGCAGGTTTTTAACATGGTCATGGTGAACTTCCTTATGCGTTGACAACGTTCAGAATCTCAAATTTGAACTGATACGTACCATATTGGAACCACTCTGATTGTGAGGAGTCGCTGAACTCTGTCGTCCCCGACGCATAGATCTTGACAAAACCTACCGTGTCTCTGCTTTCTTCTGAGACCCATATGGGTTCCAACAAAGACATAAAATTCCATTCGCTGGCGGAATAAAATTGCTCATCATAAACATCGTCGTAATATCCTGAGTTTTCTCCTAACCGCCAGTATCCGCGAATCGTGACGGTGAAATGTGAATAAATAGTTGGTGGTGGCTCAACCGTATTGACGGTGAGCTGTCCGACAAGCGCTCCCGCGCTTGTGCGTATCAAAGCTCCGCTTGCTATGCGGATTAATCCTGGTCCGTATACTGTTCCCGATTGTCCTGGCATTTTATTAACTCGATGTTACAGTAACATTTGCCTCTACAACATCTACAGTCGTGATTCCGCTTTCATCGTCGTTTTCGTCATATTGAACAAAAGCGCTCGCCTTACCGAACAACAGCATGATCAGCTTTCCGTCCGTGAAAATCGGACGGCAGCAGTCCGTATCGGTCCCGGCCGCTGCCCCGTCCGCATCGGGGAGCGGAATGACCATAAACGGATCGGTCGGCTTCGAGCACAGGACCCGCGCGCGTTTGAATACCAGCGCCGGCCGTCCGTCACCGGTCGTCGAGTGCTCGCAAATCGTGATCTCTCGGAATTGCAGACTATCGTCTCCGAGCTCGATCTGCAGGCCGCCCGACGAATTGCGGGTCACCTTGACGCCCATGCCACCGGAGGCCTTATTGATCGCGTCCGCCACTTCCGTGTAATCTGAGGCGCCCCAGGCCGAAGCCAGAAACGTTCCCGGTTGAACTCTTTTAACCATGGCGTGCCTCTAAGCCTCCGTGTAGTCCGCCCAGTTCCCGCGGGTCACGGTCACCGTAATGAGCGTTCTGGTGACCGTCCACCCGTCGGCCTCGTTCGATCGCGTGGGGACAACGGTCTCGATCGTTTCGTTTCCCGTACCCGCGTCGTATTCGTGGTGCTCATATTTGGCCGCAAGCGCAATGTCCCGGGCGACTCCGCGACACTCGTAGACGGCCGTGGTCGTGACGGTCGTCACCACGCGGCGCTGCTCTACCTCGTACGGAACGGTGACCTGGAACGTGTTCTCGGACTCGACGCCGTTGACGTAGTAGTTTCGGTTCTCAACACGCGTGCGGTGGTCCTGCCGGCTCTCGAACGAGCACGACGGGATTTCCGAGGATGAAATCTGGAAGTAGGTGATTGCCGACAGCCAGCTCATTGTTTTACCCTCATGATCTCGTCCATCTTCTTAGCCAGGTCCTTGGTGTTTTTCGAGATCTCCTCGAGCGACTTCTTGGCCTTGTCCTGCTCCTCGCGGGCGAGCGCCACCCTGCGGACCGCCTCGTCGCTGTCGCTCAGGCTCGCCGTGCGCCAGTTGATACCCTTCTGATCGTCGCCGCCCTTGCGTTCCTGCAGGCGCGCCAGATCGCGCTTGAACTGCTTCTCAGCGTCCGCGTTTGCCTGTTCCTCCTGGAGCTGCGCCTTGAAGGATTCCGGATCGCGGTACCATCCCCACGCCTTCTGCGCCTCGTCGTTTGCCCGCGACAGCCTGTCTTTTGCCGGGTCGGTAGCGTCCTTGGCAGCTTCCAGTGCGTTGCGCGTGTCGGTCTCCGCCTTTTTGCGCGCGTCAACGACGGCCTGCTCACGGGCCATGTCGGAAGCGATCTGACTCTCCTCAGCAGCTTTCTGCTCGGCCGCCTTCTTTTCGTCAGCGGCCTTCTTCGCGGCCTCCGCAGCCTTGTCCGAAGCCGATGCGGGAGCGGACGGAGCGCTCTCGACCTCCGACTTCAGGGCCTTTCCCATTTCGGCCAACGTCTTGAGTCCGCGCTCCATGCGCGCCTGGGCGTCTGACGTCGGTGAACCTCTTGTGTCCATTCCCTTCGCGGCGTCGGAGATGGCCATGCGGCGCATCTCCGCCAGCCGCTCATCTATTCTCGCCTTCTCCTCCGGAGTCTCATCGCGGTATTGCGCCGGAGCTTGGTAGAAGCCCCAATATCGCTGCGGAGTGGTCTGCAGATTGATTCCGAGGGAGTCGCGTGCAATTTTTCGGTCGGAATTCTCCTTGAAGGGGTCTGCGGCATTCTCAGCGACGATGGAGGCGGCCTTACCGATCATCGCGCCGATGCGCGGAGCGGCGGCCTCGAGCAGGCTGGTCGCTTTCTGTGCGCCTAGCTCAAGCGCGCCGACGAAGACATCCCTGATGGCCCCCCATGCCTTGGCTGCGTCAGCCCCGCCTCCGTACACGGCCTTGGCCGCAGCGGCGACGGCGTAGAGCATATCGAGCGTCTGACGCGCCCATTTGGTGATCGTCCCGTTGCTCGTCAGCCTGTCGATCCACTCGATCAGTCCGCTGATCGCCTTCTTCGCCGTCTCCTTGAACTCTTCGCCGAACGTCCGCTTGGCGGCCGTGTAGGTATCCTCGAGCGTCGAGATGAGGCCGTCTCCCGACTGAGAGAGCTGCTTCATGCCGCCCTTGAATTCGGCCAGCCTGTCCGATAGCACGGCCCACACTTCGGAGTTCTTTTTTCCGGCCGCCTGCAGGCTCTCCATTTTGTCGCGCACGCCCGGCGTGATGAGACCCATCCCCTGCAGCCGCATGGCCGCCTCTACGAACGGCTTACCGCCCTTGATCATCGAATACGCGCGGCCGACCCAGAAGGCCACCTCCTGGAGACTTTGACCCGTCGCAGAAGCGGCGTCTCCGACCAGCGTCAGGGATGAGGACGCCCCAAGCGCGCCGTCGCTGAACACGTGCAGCTGGCGCGACGCCGTGACGACCTCCTCCATGTTGAACGGGGTCTCGGCGGCGAACGCGGCCAGCTCCTTCATCCGCTCCTTGGCCTTGGACATGCTCCCCATCAGCACCGAGAACTGGATGGTCAGCGTCTCGAACTTGAACGCCTGCTTGATGGTGTCCCACAGGTTCTTGGCCGATTCGCCGACCGCCGACGTGGCCATGTCCCACCCGGCCTTTATGTTGGCGAGATTGGACATGATGGAGCTTGCCAGGGACTTCGACTTCTCCTTGGCCGAATTCGTCCCCTCGGACGTACGGTCCAGAGCGCGGATGATGTATTCGAGAAACTTCACGGCTGTGGCTGCTCCTTATGGGCGTTGATGATGGACGTCTTCGCGTTCGCCAGATCCTGTAAGGCCACGTTCAAGGGGTCGAGTTCAGATCCGGAGTCAGAGCCTCCGGCCCTGGCGATCAGCACGCTGCGCGAGCGTTCCCACGCCCTCTGTGTCGCGTCACGGCTCACGTCCCAGATCCAGTGATCCGCAGGGATGCCCGTCACTGCCTCGATCTCGCCGACGATGTTCTCCCAGTCGATTTTTTTGGGCGTGTCGGACGGCTTGCGATTCGCGGACGGCATGGGGATCGCATCCTCGAAGGCCTGTTCGAGTTCCTGCCGAGTGCATGTGATTGAAAGCGCCCACGCTTTGATCGCGGATTCTGCGGCCTCTTTAGAAACGGCGACGGCGCGGATGGCTTCCTTGTCTCGCGCGTTGGCGAGGGCGTATCCCAGCGCCAGACTCATCCGCTCGGAGTTCTTGCCCCACCACTTTGCCGCGTAGTCCTGGTACCAGACGCCGGCCCCGATCGTGAACGGCCACAGGTAGACGGACGAAACGCCTACGCGGATGGGCATGCCGCACAGATCCGAGCGCTCGCCCTCGCACGGGCAGAGAATGCGATCGCACAAGCCGACGATCCAGATGGATTCCTCGAGCGTGGGCTCGACGCCCCACCTCTCGCGCAGCTCCCGCAGATGCTGCTGCGCGAGAGGGTGAACTGTCGGCTTGGCGAGCACCGTTACGCTTCCTCCGTCTCGTGGGCGATGTGGCGGGTGAGAGACAGCTTGCGGCTGCTGGCGCCCGTGTTGGTCGTCGGCGCGCCGTCTCCGCCGTTGTGCCAGCCATCACCGATCGTGAGGTCGGCGTCCTCGGGGATGCCCGTAAACTCGGCGTCCAGCGTCTCCACGCCGTCGTGGTTATCGCCGGCCAGCCAGTTGCCCGTTCCGCCCGTCTCGTCGACGTGCGTGCAGGTCAGCGCGAACGAAAGCGACTTGAACCCCACGGCGGTGGACAGGAGCGCGAGCTGGACCGTGGGCGTCGCGTCCGACAGGGAGACGGGAATTCCGTACTGGGCGGGGAAGAGGATTGCGGTCGCATAGGTACGGCAGCTATCCTCGGCGTGCGTGCCGGACGCATCCAGATGCTTGTGAACGGTCACCGTCAGCGTCGGCCACCCTGCGGCGTCGTAGTCCAGCTTGACGCTGTCGATGTGGTAGGTCGAGGCGACGGTGCCGACCTTCGGAAGCGTCAGCGTCCCGGAAGCGGCGAAGCACTTGTACGTGATCGTGATCTGCTCGCTGGCGTTGTGCGCCTTCCATGCAACCTCGTCTCCGTCCGCACCCAGCCCCGACGCCCGGTCCGACTTCTTGTTGGGGGACGGGTTCTGGATGATCCATTGCATATCCCCAACAAGCGTCAGCAGCGTGTTGATGCTGATGGGGTCCGTATTCGTGAAGAACGTTACCGAGCTGGCCATAGGCTTTCTCCTTGGGGTTAACCTTTGCCTATGGCCATGCCGTCAAGCTCCGGACGGCGCCGCAAGGTTGCCCTTGCCTCCTGTGATGAACACCAGGTCGAAGGTCAGATCCATGCGCCAGACGGACACCGGGTCCTTCTCGTTGGCGTAAAGGATGGTATCGGGGACGATGTCTCCAATTCCAGACACGCGCAGCGTCGCGACGTTGGACCCGTCGTCCTGAGTCAGAGGAAGGCCTCCCATGATCCGCATGGCCCAGACCTGGCACTTTTCGCGCTTCAGAAAGACGCATTCGGCGCGGTAGGGGATGTTGAGCGCGTTGATGTCCGGTACGAGAATGGCGTTGTCGCCGGCCTTCTGAAGCGGGGCGCTCTCGAAGTGCCAGGCGTTCACGATGCCGGGGTTTCTCCCGAGGAACGCGTCACGGTTGTCCTCCGATCCGGAACACCGCACAAGAACCGCATAGGCGCGGCGCTCCGCCTCGGACCACGCTGTTTCAAACGATACGGGGTTGATCATAGCTTAACCTTTCCAAGCTCCTCGTTGATGATGACGTCGACCTTGTCCTCGTTTTCGGCCAGCGCGCGTTCGATGAACTTGGCGTCCGCGCGCTGGCCTTTCGCGATCGTCCCCGGTCCGCGGTTGTGCCAGGACTCGCCCTTTTCGTCGTGGATCTTCTTGGCGTATTTTCCGGCCTCGGAGTTTGCCGCCACAAAGACGCTGCCGGCCATCTCTTTTTTGTCCATCTCCATCGATATGGATCGTTCCAGACCGCCGGGCTTCGCTCGCGTGAATGCCGTGGGCTTGCGCCTGCCGGACGTGTTTTGTCGCGTCTTGCGCGACGCGCGGGCCTGCTGCTGCGTCGTCGGCGAGCGCGGGGCGTTGAGGATAGCCTCCTTCCACACCCGGACCGTACAGCGCGAGATTCCCGCGTTTACGGCGTCTCTCGCCTGCTGGGGAATCTCTCCCAAGGCGTCTATCAGCTCTTGAAGCCCGTTGATCTCCATGCCAATGGCCGGCGCGTAAAACAAGAAGCCCCTACGGCGAGGGACGCCGTAGGGGCAGGAAGGAGTACACAATGAATGCAGAGGTATATGGCCGGCATGTCAAACGCCGGCCGTCGCCCGGCGCATGGCCGACCAGACGGCCATATAAGCGGAATCGCGCGCCGTGCCGTCGTGTGCGGCCGCCTTGAAGTTGTCGTAGTCCATCTCTTCAGCCTGCGCGAGGACGGCCGTTTCCCAGTCGGAACGACGCACAAACGTGCGGTACGGATAGTCGGATTCTGGCGTATGCTCGACCTTCGTGCGCACGCTGTGGGGCATGGTTGATTGAAGCCTCTCGATGTCGCCCTTGAAGCGCGACCTGACGAGCACGCGCTCGGGATCGTTGCGGTCAACGACGGCGGAGAAAAATCCGTCTTTGCAGA
>Ga0160425_1003336_pt1 | contig 11855 bp, 7 predicted proteins | sample BioMet8_FD_108193 | JGI IMG/M metagenome (GOLD analysis project Ga0160425, IMG submission 108193) | Microbial communities from bioreactor (seeded with sewage sludge) at Lawrence Berkeley National Lab, California, USA - Biofuel... | ecosystem: Engineered > Bioreactor > Anaerobic > Unclassified ...
TAGAGTGATATATACACTACGCCAAAAGAAAGGAGGCGCTGAAATGCGTATCAGAGTCGTAAAACCAACCGCCAGTCGGCTATTGCGGAAGCTGCGCGTTTGCGCTTATGTCCGTGTTTCGACTGACAGCGACGAGCAGGAAGGCTCGCTGGATAATCAGACGCAGTATTTCACGGATTACATCAACGCCAATTCTGAATGGGAGTTCGCCGGAGTATATGCCGACCAGGGCATTTCCGGCTTCAAGGAGAATAGACCCGAATTTCAAAGGATGCTCGCCGACGCGAGGAACGGCAAAATCGACCTCATCATCGTGAAGAGCATCTCACGGTTTGCCCGAAACACCGAAACGACCCTCGAAGCCACACGAGAGCTGAAAAGCATGGGCATAGGGGTATTCTTCCAACTTCAGAACATCAACACCCTCACGACCTCCGGCGAACTGCTCATGACCATTCAAGGCGCGTTTGCCCAGGCCGAGAGTGAGGGCGCAAGCCAGGTTGGACGGATGGTCTATCAGCGAAAGTTCCAAAACGGCATTCGCGCGCATGGGGCTGACCGCACCTACGGCTTTATGGTCGATGAGTTCGGCGACTTAATGCCAGACGAAAACGAGGCAACAGTCGTCCGACAGATATTTAATCTCGCCGAGCAGGGCGTGTGGGCATCCAAAATCAAAGAAAAAATGAATATGGAAGGCATCCCATCGCCAAGCGGCCGCCAATGGAATGACTCTCAAATCGCCCGTGTACTTCGGAATGTGATGTACAAGGGCGATATTATTTTGCAGAAAACCTACAAGGACGGTCGCAGAATAAGCCGCCCCAACCGTGGTGAAGCCGACCAATGGTACATCGCAGAAGACCACCCCGCCATAGTCGACCCCGCCCAATGGGAACGCGTACAGGCTGTTCACGCTGCGAGAAGGAAGCGCCTTGACACGCCGCTCCCTCCCGCACCCGACACGCCACGGTCGAGTTTCACCCGATACCCGCTGACCAATATGCTTTACTGCCCTTACTGTGGAGAGAAGCTCATACACAAATGGAGCAACGGTAGTCGTGAATATTGGGCTTGTAAAACGAACCTCAAGGTTTCGGCGGCCGCTTGCAAGGGCGTGTGGCTTCCCGCGCACATTGCCGATGCCTGGGGCGTTACCGAGCCTGTGACCGTGATACCTTACACCGACGAAAACCGTATGACGCATTTTACGGCTTATTTGAAAGCGGAATATGACGCTTCCGAGGACTGCCCTTATAGAAAGGAAGAGTGAGATGGCAAGAGAAATCCAACACATCCCCGCTCGGAGGGAAGCGGTCAACAGAGCCGCCGTCCGAGAAAGAAAAATCAAGCTCGCGGCATACTGCCGTGTGTCTACCAACAACGAAGACCAGCTTCTCAGTTTCGATAACCAGGTGACCTACTATCGTGACTACGCCACCCGCCATCCCGAATACGACCTTGTGGAGATATACGCAGATGAGGGCATTTCCGGCACAAGCACTAAGCATCGTGAGGAGTTCCTCCGCATGATTGCCGACTGTGAGGAAGGCAAAATCGACCTGATTATCACAAAGTCCATCTCCCGCTTCGCCCGAAATACCGCTGACTGTCTCAAATATTCCAGGCGGCTCAAAGACCTCGGCATTGCCGTTCAATTTGAAAAGGAGAGCATAAACACGCTTGAGGGAACCGGGGAGCTGCTGTTCACGATCCTGTCCTCACTGGCACAGGACGAAAGCCGCTCCATCTCCGAGAACTGCCAATGGGGCATCCGTTCCCTGTTCAAGCAGGGCGTTCTGCACCTCAATGCCAACCGCTTCTATGGTTACGACAAGAATGAAAAAGGGCGTCTGGTTATCAACAAGGAGCAGGGCCCTGTTGTCCAGCAGATTTTCCGTGACTTTATGAACGGGGTCAACCCTGATGTGATTGCCCGAAAGCTGAACGAGACTGGGGTGCCGGGGTGCATGGGCGAGCCTCGCTGGACAGTCGCAACCATTATGAGCATCCTCGAAAACGAGAAGCATATGGGCGACGCCATTTTGCAAAAAACCTATACCGCCGATTATCTAACAAAACGAATGGTCAAAAATGAGGGTCACATCGAGCAGTACTATGTCAAGGACGACCACGAGGCTCTCATAGACAAGGGCTTCTGGAATGCCACACAGATGGAAATCGCCCGCCGTCGGGAGTACATGGCACAGCATGGCCTGCGGACAATGGGACGCTACACCGACTCGCAGCCCTTTTCCAATCGGGTGTTCTGCGGGGTGTGCGGGAACGTGTTCTGGCGGAGAACGCTGGCACGGTTGAACGGCAGCATCAAGGTTTGGATGTGTGGCAAGCGGTATCAGCAGAAAGGCGTGAGGGGCTGCAACAGCGAAAGCCTCAAGGAAGCTGATTTGCACCGGGCATTCATCATGGCGTGGAATGTCATCCTGGAAAACCGCACCGAGTTCTTTCCCAAGTGGGAGGAGCAGAGCCACAGCGACAACCCGCTGATGGCTTTCCGCGCCCGGCAGTTCATCAAGGCTACCGAAAGTACCGAACCAATGCGGGTGCTGGATTGTGCATTGGTCAGCAAGATTTTCGACCATTGCACGGTAGAGCCGCTTGGCATAATCAATTTCTATTTCCTTGACGGCACACAACTTGGCGTCGAGTTCAAGGACTGACCCTGCAAAAAGGAAGCGGCCACTCTGGCATTGTACCAGAGTGGCCGTTTATTACATAGCAATCAAATTAGTAATCGATATTATACCATTTTTCACTTCGATCGGTGCTCGTTACTGCCGGAGAGATGGTCATAATGGTTTTATCATCATTAAACTCAATAGTGTAGGTCTCATAGTCATCGCCGTACATATTAATCTTAATTTTGCTTCCACTTACCAACTTGTAGTCATTTGTAAACACGGTCGTATTCATCCACGAATACCCCGTTTCCAAACGATACTCTACCTCAGAATCCGAAAATTCTAATATTTTAAGAATAGTACCGTCTGTGTCAATCCAGTCTTTTTGTAACTGAGTTTTCAGCGCCGACTTCTGGACACCAGATATAATCAAAAACACAATCACAACTGCAATAATGATGCTCCCCAAAAGCACAAACCGTTTTGGCACTGCTTTTTTGGCAGATGGAGGTGCCGCAGAGTCCATATCCTGCTTTTGCGATGCATATACAACCGCAGGGCTATCTTCTGCCGATAAAACTGCTCCGCACTTTGGACATACTTCACTATTATCTGGGATTGCTTCTCCACATTTCAGACAGAACATTGTAAATCCTCCTTAATCGTAATCCAAAAGACTAACGCTACACGACTTTATATCGTAGTTTTTATCAACAGACAGTCTAAACGTTGTTGATTCACCAGGTGCCAGCCCTTCCGAACCCGCTGCATAAGTCCAGTCAGTAGCAATCACGTTACCATTTGAACCCTTAAAGGCACCCATTACCTCAATAAACGAATAAGTTTTTGTGCCGTTGTTTTTTACGCTACCTGTACAAATAGTATAACTTGAATTGGTACTACAACTATCTGCTGTGATTTTCAAATCAGAATCGCCGCTACTGTAGCTACTATATAACGAGGTATTGCCACTCGACATATAACCGCCTTTTTCGTAGACATCTCCATCATCGTCCTTGATGTCACCGTTACTCAAAACTATGTATTTCTCAAAGGTAGTAAAAGTACCCTCTTTATAGTTCCATTCCTTTACTTCGTTTTCCATCTCCCTGTCCATACCCCATACAATGGTAACTTTGTTATCCGCAATAATGAGTTGGCAACTTGCATTACCCGTTATGTCGTTATACCTTGTGTATGTTCCTGCCACGGCTGCCATCATCTCATCTGAAGATGAATAAGTTGTTCTCCCCGATAGAACCACAGCATGACCAATTAAAAAAGCTATAACTATCGCAACAACCGCAGAAATGGCGTATATTATTTTTTTCTTTTTATTCTCTTTTTCCTTTTGTTGGCATTCCCTTAGTTCCGTTTCTTTACGCTGATTTTCAGCAATCTTATAGTTTTCTATCAACGAACATAATGTATCCGGATTACAAGCTGTTAAGGCATCTGCTTTAGTTACTTGACAGCCAATACATTTATCATTCGCTAAAGAGTTGTAGCACCCGCATCCGCATATCCAGCCATTATCAAGTTCCTTGGGTAGATATGTAAAAGATTCACCGAATTTGCTTTGCAAGGCTACTACTTTTTCGCTTTCACTTGAATCAGCAGGGTCAAATTGCTCTACTTCAAAAATATGTTCTTCTTTTCCCGCATATGTAAAAACAGTGCCGTCTTGGCAACAAATCTGATTTTCCTCGATTTCCAGCTTTCTAATATCGGGATTTGGTAGTTTGGCTTTAAGGTCTACTGCGGACCCGTTTTTTTGAACACAGATGTCTTGAATAATTAAGAAAAACTTGTCCTTGCCGCCAATTGGAACGATATCTCCAAAGGAATTAAATCCTACCGCATTAAACTTAATTGCTGTAATTACGCCATACCCAATATTTTCAAAACTAACATGAGCTGTTGCAATTCCGTTTTCACAAATGACATCACTTTTCAAACTCTTAATGTGCGCATTTACGTCAATTGTTTTTGAAACAGGTTTCATCTCTTTGCCTCCTCAAAATAAGAATGAAAGTGCTTGAACATATTGCTATCATCATAATACACTATTTTTCAATAATTTTCCACAAAAAGAACAAATAATTTTAACGCAATAGTAGTTCAATCAATTCCAAAGTGCAAGTTACTGTTATAATCATTGAGGCCCCATAGGGAGGCATAAACAATCCCTTACACGATTGGCTTATCGTGGGGAGGGTGGTGATGATTATTGAGTAGCAAGCACAAGCCAAAATGGAACGGTTCTTCGAAGGCAGATCGGCGCAAAGCCGCCAAGGACAAAATCAAAACTGCATATAAGGATTCTGCCGAAGTGGAGGTTATCCCCGCAACACGGGATTTAACCGCTGATGAGCCAAAGATACTCCGTGTGGCAGCATATTGCCGTGTAAGCACTGACCAGGAGGCACAGGCCGGTAGCTATGAGTTACAGGTGCAATACTACACCGACCTAATCCAAAAGAACCCCGCCTGGGAGTTCGTGGATATTTACGCCGATGAGGGCATTTCCGGCACGAACATAATGCATCGAAAGGAGTTCCAGCGCATGATAGCTGATTGCGTTGGTGGAAAAATCGACCTTCTCAACCAGATCGTTACTTGAAATCCGCAGAATGCTGTCTGAAACGCGATCTGACTACCCAGCACGCCGCCACCACCAATTACAATTTTAGAATAATTCATCTTTATGACCTTCTCTCTTTTTCATCTTAAGGATATTATATCAATGTAAATTTATTATTTCAAGTTTTATTATGATTCATTTAATGCATCTGAACAATACCTTTTCGCTGCCTGTATAGTAATGAAACAAGAATTTTTTATGTTCTACTGCTGGATTTGGGTAGTAAATCCCAATCGCCCCACCATATTCGTTCTTATCATCACAAAGGAAAGGAAGAGCAGAAATCTTCGGTCATCTTCCAGAATGCTGTTATGGTTTCTATCATCCGTGGCATCATGCCCGAGTGGAAAGCAGGAGAAAAGTTCTCCATTGCTGGGCAATACAGCAAAGATGACAAGGCAGTCATTTTTGACCTGAATACCGCCAAGCCCTACTGGCGCCGCGACCCCAAGAAGAATGCCGAGTAATACTCGATCACAGTAGCCCCAATGCCGATGGCAAGTCAGATGACAGGCCATCGGCATCTTTTTTGTTGAAAAAATCCATCGTATCGTATATAATAATCCGATAGAACACCTGGGAAGACTCGGCGACAATTTCATAGCGCCGGGTCTTTTTAGTGGGGTGATTTACCCCAGTCAAGGGTATCCCCTGGGGTAACTCGTATTTCTTGATGCAATATCAACCCCCCGCCATTGCTAAAAGGTATCTAACGCATCAACTGTGGGGTGTCTGATTACCTTGTGGAACGCGATGCAGGGAGCAAATATCGCTGATAAAAGCCCCTATTTCGGGGGTTTTGCTCGTATTACGGGCAGATTTTGCTCACTTCGGTACATATCGCCTGTGTGTTTTTAGGTTTGTCCGCGCTGTGAAGAATGAACATTGAGAGTAAAACGGGGTTGAGAAACGCCATAAGGTACAGTTATAATTAACTTATTGGCGAAACTCAACCTTTCGGCGAAACCAAATACAGAAATAGGAGGTGGCTCACTTGGGTCTGCTTGACAGCTTTTTCGCTAATCGGAAACAGAAGAAAGACGAGCGGGACGCTTTATGCCGCTCTGCCATTGACGAAGTGTCGGCAGCGAACCAGGGCATATCGAACCTCCTTAATGATACTCCGGGCTATATCTACGGTTACAGCTTTGCAAGTTCACTTGCCTCGTGGCATCAATTGGAGAGTCGGATTGCGGAGCGGAATCGTAAGCTACGAAAAGCCGCCTCACACCGTGAGCTTCAGCGACAGAGCAGCCTTTTTCAAACATCTCTCGCAAACCTCAATAGCGGCATTTCCGCCCATAATGCTTCGTGGCTCAAGAACGCAATTACCGAGGCGTATAGGCTCATCGGCAACATAGAGGGGCGGCCTCTCGACCAACAGCAAATGGGATGTATCGTAAAGGACGCTCCGAACCACCTTGTAGTAGCCGGAGCCGGAACGGGAAAGACCACGACCATTTTGGGTAAGGTAAAATACCTTCTTGCGACCGGGGCTTGCCGCGCCGATGAAATCCTTGTCCTCTCCTTTACAAATGCCGCTGCGAGCGAGATGAATGCGAGGCTCACCAAAGAGACAAACCTCGACATAAGGGTTTCAACATTTCATAAGCTCGGCTTGGATATCATAAAAAAGGCCGAGTCAATAACGCCGCTCATTTTCAAAGGCGATTCGCGCAGGTTCATTCGTGAGCAGATTGACCGATGCCTCGAAGATGATGACTACGCTCGACTCCTCATTGTATATATGCTCTTCCATCGTGTTAATCAGAAGTCCGAGTTCGATTTCGATTCCGAAAGGTCATACAAAGATTATCTAACTACCAATCCTCCGACTACAATCAAGGGCGAAACCGTAAAGAGCTACGGGGAAATGGAGATCGCCAATTTCCTCACACAGTATGGCATAGAGTACCACTACGAGGCATCCTACAAGGTCGATACCCGCACAGAAGAGTTCGGACAATACTACCCGGATTTCTACCTGCCGCAATACGATATTTACATCGAATACTTCGGAACGAACAGCAAAGGAGAAGTTCCTTCATACTTTTCGGGTCGTGATGGTAAAACGGCAAGCGAGGTCTACCAAGAAGGAATCGCATGGAAAGAGGGCCTCCACGCAGCAAACAGCACCACTCTGATTGAGTGCTTTGCATATGAGAAGCTCAATGGCAGTCTTCTTGAAAACTTACGAAAAGCCCTCCAAAAGCGTGGAGTGCGGATGGAGCAGGTTTCAGCAAACGAACTCTTCTCGCAAATGGACACGGGTAAAAAGAATGTTCTTGATGGGTTGGCTGAACTGTTCCAGACAGTGTTGTCCCTCTCCAAGAGCAATCGCCTATCATCCAAAGACCTCATCGACCTATGCTTGGCTCCTGCCAACGCCGGGCAGTTGGTCTTGGCTCAGCTATTCGCTCCCATATATGATGCCTACCAGGAGATGCTTGCCGCCGAAGGCTCCATCGACTTCAGCGATATGATAAACCTCGCAACCGACCATGTGACCGCAGGAGAATACCACCACAGCTTTAAGTACATCATCATTGATGAATACCAGGACATCTCCAAAGGGCAGTACAATCTTCTGCAAACCATGCGGAAAGATGCCTTCTTCTCGCTATTCTGCGTGGGAGATGACTGGCAGAGCATTTACCGCTTCGCTGGGAGCGATATCGGCTACATCCTGAACTTTGCACAGTATTGGGGAGATGCCGAGACGAGCAAGATTGAAACGACCTACCGCTTTTCGCAGCGACTCATTGACATATCCAGCCGTTTCATTATGGAAAACCCCAACCAGCTAAAGAAGTCGATTCATGCCTCCAAGGACACCGAGCGTTATGTCCTGGGCGAAATCCAAGGATACACGGACAAATGGGCTATCCAGTTCATGGCATCAAAGCTGGAGGATTTGCCCCGGAACAGCACCGTTTACTTCATTGGGCGTTATCAGTTCGATGCCGACTTATTAAAGGAAGATGGACACTTCCGGGTTTCCTACAACAATGTAACCAAGGTGTTGGATGTCGTTCTGCCGTCCCGCCCAGACCTCAAGATGGCTTTTTACACGGCTCACAGATCCAAAGGGCTGCAGGCCGACTTCGTATTCATCATCAACAATCGGGCAAACCACATGGGCTTTCCCAGCAAGGTGCAAAACCCGCCGTTGGTTGATTTGCTGTTGGAGCAGGCCGACAACTACCCCGATGCTGAGGAGCGCCGTCTGTTCTATGTTGCGATGACCCGTGCCAGGAAGCGGGTGTACTTGGTCACCACGGAGAAAAACCTTTCATGCTTCGCCCAAGACCTCAAGAGCCGCTACCAGGAGGAGATGAAGCGCGAGGCATTTACTTGCCCGTTGTGTGGGGCCCCGCTGGTAAGGCGCAAGGGACAGTATGGCGAGTTCTACGGCTGTTCGGCATACCGGGAGACCGGGTGCAGATACACGAGAAGAATTAGTTCTGCCAAATGAAAAAGGAACCATCTTTGGAATGAGATGGTTCCTTTTTCGTTATACATCTGGACGAAGGATATCAACTTCTTCATGGGTTATTGGGTATATAGTAGCATCGATTTCTGCCACGAGATGTGATTGCATTGCCAAAGTATTTAGCAGATTAAGAAGGGAGCGCACATCATCACGGGTCAGTTCGCAATGGGTGAAATCATAAGAATTGAACTTCAGCCATACATTTTTAATCACATCATACCCGGAGACATTTAGGTGCTGAATGGCAATTGGACAGAAAACACGAATCTCCGTATGCCCATCAGAAAGAATTAGTTGCTCATTTTCTTCGTCAAATGGGTGCGGTGCATTTGAAAGATGGAATCCTGCGGGAAGCGTTTCGGCGATTGCATCATAATCATACTGCAAAATGTTTTCGGCTTGATATCCTGCTTTTTCAAGTTCTGCAACCATCTTGCCCAACTCTGCCAATCTCCTAAACAGTTCACGATCACTTACGATGGGTATTCTTGCACGCTTGTCGGACTGGTTGACGGTGAACAATGCTCCTTCAAATTCATCCAAATACACTTGAGAGCAAAGAATTGCATAACTGTAAAAGACAATTTGCCTTGATGCCTCTGCGGCATCAACAGCTAAAATATCCATCACACGATGAAGAAGAGTAGCGTTAATATTTGACTGCATCCCCGTTTCACCAGTTGGATACTGGTTCACATAGATGTGGGAATTTCCCCTCGTACACATATCATTGTCAGGGTAATACCAGCAAAAGGAAACGAACTGGCTCAATGTTGGGTTTAAGTCCTTCGGTGCATGAGCCATAGCAAATCCTATAGTGTCGGGATTGCTATATGCTCGGATTATCTCTGGACGTAATCTTGTACCCCCACCACCGATTTTGGAATACCGCTGTAACAGATCCTTCCACAGTAAGACATTGGACAGAAGGAACGGACGGAAAGAGTACTGTGATATATTCTGATTGAGCATTGCATCAATAGAATGAGCATTTCCGCAACCATTTAGTGCCGTCTGGAATGCCTCAATCTTTTCATCCTTTGGCGGTCTGTCTTGATGAGCAAACCATGGCCGCGCACTCGCAGCACCACCGGTAGCTATTTCTTTGCTTCTGCGTTTCAGCATCGGTGCTTTGACATGAGTAAAAACCGCCGTTGGAGCCAGCTTTATGCCAGAGCAATGATTTATGAAAATTGCATTCTGCCCAGCTTCACCGCTCACAGGCCAGTATTTATTGTAGGCGTCTTCATTAAACGGCTTGGAGGGTGCAAAAGAATAATTATCTTCTGTTACTGGATTTAGCGTAAACTGGTCAAGTGTTTGTTCAGCACTTAAATGCATAGCTTCCAGCTTATCAGCCATGTTGAGACAAGAGTAATCAAGGAAATTATACGACCGTAGTCCTTCGGGCTCACCATACTTATGCGTGAGAATAATTATGGCGCGCCCCTGTAGCGTATGAAAAAGGCTATCATTTCTGACACCTGTACGCGCGTCCGCATCAACTGCAATGATATAAGCTGTAGAAAAGTGCTGGCTCAAGAACTTTCTGGCGTATCTATATGATTCCGCTTCAAGAAACGACAAAGGAACCACAAATGATAAAACGGAGTGGTTATGTGAATCCAGTAGTTTTTTGCAACTCCAGCGCAAGAACTGCATATAGGGATTATTCACTTGCTTTTGGGTGTTCTGCCGTGCGCGGCGACCTTCGACTGGTGGCCTAAAGTCATCCATAAGGCCGTTAATAATTGAAAAATCAGCCGTTGTATTCTGGCGCATAGAATCAGAGCAAGGAGGATTTCCTATAATCAGCTTCAGGGGCAGCGATGACAGATGACTTGCCCGTTGCAGTTCGTGGCCCTCAATTGAGTCCTCATTTGCTGGTTCGCCAAACACACAATTGCTCAAAGTATTTGCCAGAATAATACTCGTATTATGACTTCGTTCTCCCATTTGCCGTCCAATAACAGCCATTCTATAGTTTGCAAGCATATATGGAGCAGGCATTATTTCGAATCCGCACAGATTATAATGACCATCATGCGGGTCGTGCGCGATGACTTGTTCGAGGAAAGACCCTGTGCCACAACACGGGTCAATAATTGTGTTTCCCTCATCGTAGATACTGGCACCATCAAATTCATTCCGTACAACCAGACTTGTCAGTTGCACAACATAAGCAGCAAGGTCTTTCGGTGTGTAATATGCGCCATAATCAAAGCGGGATTGAGCATCATACTTGGAGAGGAACAGCTCAAACAATTTATGATAATCCGGGTTTAGCAACTGGAAATCCGTCATTTGAACAAACGAAAGGAACTTTATGCACTCATCTACCCACTGCGAAATGAAAGCCCCTGTGTCTGCGTTATCCCGTAAGAATATCATGAGGTTTCTAAAAGGAAGAAGAGCCTCGCCATCAATTAAGTCCTCTGAAATATAGGCTCTGATTTTAGTCTCTTTTTCTACAGGAGTGTCCGCACTCTGGCACAATACCCGATGTGCATAAAGCAAGCAGAACATTACCACTTGTGCAGTAAAGTCAGCAAATACCTTTTCGGTTCGGAGTGTTTCGTCATTGTGGTTGTAGACCAGTTGCCGCAAGTTTGAGAGAAGCGTGATTGTTCTGCGTTCATCATCATTTAAGGCTTCCTCTTCTGGTATAGAGGCATAGTGCTCAATATCGTCGGCTAACAAGCGTGTGCGCAAAGCGACAAGTTCCACCAGCTTACCCTCATCGCATTGCTGGGGCGATGGGTTCGCAAAGAACTGCCTCATAAAGACCTCGAACTGGGGATTAACGGTCAATCGCGACCAGTTGGAGCCATTCAGACGGTTCTTTTCCACAAGCGATATAACTGTTGGCTGCCCACCTTGGGTCATACAGAACACAAAGTCGATTCCATCAGTGATCACAAGCTTATGGCCGAGTGTAAGATATCGGTCAAACTGTTGTGGTCAAGCAAAATTGTAACACATGTGGCTTATAAAATCAGTTTCTCTGCCGTGCTGCGCAGCGAGCTTCAAACGGTGTTTGATACGCATTATGAGAATGTGGCCTGACGTGATTATA
>Ga0160425_1003340_pt1 | contig 11844 bp, 19 predicted proteins | sample BioMet8_FD_108193 | JGI IMG/M metagenome (GOLD analysis project Ga0160425, IMG submission 108193) | Microbial communities from bioreactor (seeded with sewage sludge) at Lawrence Berkeley National Lab, California, USA - Biofuel... | ecosystem: Engineered > Bioreactor > Anaerobic > Unclassified ...
AGCGCCGGCTTGCAGTATTTAGGGCGACTCTTCGGTTCGGGGCGTGGCGCAGTCTGGTAGCGCGCCTGCTTTGGGAGCAGGATGCCGGGTGTTCAAATCACCTCGCCCCGACCAGATATTTCAGCGGCTTACGTGGTTGTCCATGGAGGCCGCTTTCGTTTTGGTCAACATCTTGGTCAACATTGGCTAAATCCGGGTATGGATTTCCCAAGGGCTGCTAAACCTGCTAATCCTGCTAAAATAGCCGTAACGTGTTGAAATATTTAGCCTGAAAATTAGCATATGCCCTGCTAAGGTATGCTAAAGTCCTGCTAATCTTCCATCCCATTTTTTTTGGTCTCCCCAGTCTGAACGCCAGCAAAGATCGGTTTGTCCCCATCCTGTGGGAGCCTCTGCGGCTTTCCGTCTCCGACCGCGCCCGCCATCGTCTCCGCGCCGCCAGCACTGCACCATGGATATTTTTTGTTGTATTTGTTGTTGTAGTATATTTTTGACCACCATGTTTACTTCAATGCTTTTGCTGCTATGATGCAGAAAGGAGGATTTGACATGGACAATCGCCCGTTGATTGGTGTCACAGACGCCGCGAAGTCCCTCGGTGTTTGCCGCGCTACTGTCTACAGACTTGCCAGAAGTGGGGCCATTCCTGTCGTGAAAATCGGCAAGGCGGTCCGCCTCAAGCCTGAAACAGTCGAAGCTATCCGGGAAAATGGCCTGCCCGACGGCAGATAGGAACAGGGGACGCCAGGTGAAGGGGCACGGCCAAAAGTACACTCGCAGGCACGAGGCGGCCCTTGTCGCGCTGTTGTCCGAGCCGACCATGGAGGCTGCCGCGAACAAGGCGGGCGTCTCGATTTCCACCCTGTCCCGGTGGATGGAGATTCCTGAGTTCCAAGAGAAGTACAGGCAGGCCCGCCGTGACAGCGTTTCCACAGCGACGTGCGCGTTGCAGCGCCATGCCGCCGGTGCCGTGGCAACTTTGGCGGCGGTTATGGGCGACATCGAGGCCCCGCCGGCCGTTCGCGTGAGTGCTGCTCGTGCTGTTCTGGAGCTGGCTTATCGGGCTGTGGAGGTCGAGGACATCATGGAACGGTTGGCCCGTTTGGAACAGGCCCGGGCCGAGGACGGAAGGTAGCATGAAAGATTCAGTCATACGCCGTCTTGAAGCGATTGAGCGCAGTGTGGCGGATGAAACGGGGCCAGAGCGGATTCCGGTCATCGTACAACAGGGGCTTGGTGGTCCGTTCATGTGCGATGGCGTTACATTCCCCACGGAAGAGGACGCGCTTGCCGCCTATGCCGACCATGAAGACAAGGTGCTGGTGACCATCGTTGACGGCCGCCGTCACCCTACCAACGAAAAGGAAACAGACCATGCCTAATGCTCATGTGCTGATTGAATCTGCCCATTTTTCCTTGCTGAACCAGGATGCCATGGAGACGTTGCTCACCAAAAACGCCACCGAACTTGACGCAGCACTGACGGACTTCGACGCCGATGCAAAGCGCATTCAGTCGGACAAGCTGCTGTCCGCCGATGGTAAGCGCGATTCCATGGCCAAGCGTGCCGCCCGTCTCGACGACTTCCTCAAGAGTAAGGAAGCGGGCATCGCCGGCCTTGATGAGCAGGGCGAGGAGCAGCGCGCCAAGCTGGTTGCGTCGCTGGATAGCGAAGGTTTCACCACAGGTAATCCGCACGATGATGCGCTCCGGGCGGCGGAACTGCGGCAAGTCCTTCGCCAGATGGACCCGCTGGAGCGCCAAGTCGTGTACCGCGATGCGTGCAACTCCGGCGATGCCGAACTGATCCAGGTCTTCGAGCAAGCCCACCCCTTGCTGGGGCTTGTGCCGGCGGACCTGATCCACGAGCAACGCGAACTGCGGGCCGGCCGCATGGAGCCGGACGCGGCCAGGATGGCGGGGGATCTGCGGATGCTCAAGAGCCAGATGCAGGCCAATTTCCGCATGTGTCGTCAACACGTCGCCCCCCACCTGCCAGCGGCCTACGACGACCCCATTGCCGCCATGGCGGCCGGGAAGACCCGGGAAAACGCCTAATCATCGGGGCCATTGCGGGGAGCGGCCCCACCACAGGAGAAAATGCAGATGCTCCGAAGAAATGAGATAGGCCGGCGACTTGCCGGGCTGGAGAAAGCCAAGGCGGCCGAAGACGATATGCCGCTTTTCCTTTTGAATTTCGGCGGCGACTCGCCCCGGCTGCGGGCCCATGACAGCCGACTGTGGGAGCGTGGTGCCGAGGAATCCCGGGACGATTTTATGGAGCGCATCAAGGCCGCCTATCCGCCGCGAGGGTTCCTGATACTTCACCCCGAGCGAGGTGTCGCATGAGCCTGAAAACGCGCCTGGTCAAGTTGGAATCCCGACTGACCCCGACCGGCGGCGGTGTCGCCGTGCTGCTGGCTGATGGCCAGGTGTCCTACCGGGGCAAGGTGTATCCCTCTGTGGAGTCCCTGCCCCCGGGCGGCTACCTGCTGGCCCCCGAGGCGATGCCCGCCGACGAATGGAGCGCCCGGGCCCAGGCCTATTTCCGTGAGCATCCCAACAACGGCCCATGGGCCGAATGAGAACAAACAGGAGTTATCTTTCCTGTGGTCATTCTCCAAGACAGCCGCGAGCAACGGCCCTTCGCCTTCACAGGGTATGACGCCTGCGTGGTGGTGGAGGGCCTGCCCAGCGCCGACTACAGCTTGCCGGGGTTCCAGGACCGCGTAGGCATCGAGCGCAAGGCCGTTGATGATCTCATCGCCTGCATGATGGGTGAGAACCGCGTCAGATTCTCGAAAGAGCTTCGCCGGCTGTCCACCTACGACCTGGCGGTGGTCGTGGTCGAGGCGTCCATGGAGGACATTTCCCAGCATCGGTATCGGTCGGACATGCGCCCCCATGCTGTGCTGCAATCGGTCCTTGCCATGCAGGTGCGCCACAAGGTGCCCTTCCTGTGGTGCGGAAACAGGGTCGGGGCGGAGTACGTCACCTTCTGGACCCTGGCCAAGTTCATGCGTGAGGTGGAAGAGCGGTTCAAGGCCGCGACCAAGGGTCAGGAGCGGGCGGCATAGATTTGGCGGGCTGGAAAACCCGGCTGGTCTGCCTGAGGCGGTTCGGCGTTATGCCGGACCGCCTTTTTTATGGTCTGGCCCGAAATGGGGAAGCGCGACGCCGCTGGGCTTGGGAATGTCGTTCCCGTCCTCAATGTAGGCCCCCATCCAGGCCTTGAACGCATCGCGGCCATTCTCAATGGCTTCCGCGTACGTCTCGCCATCGCTCATGCAGCCCGGGAGGTCGGGAAAGGTGATGAGGAACCCGCCGCCGTCCTCTTCGGTCAGAGGCGTTATCTGAAAGGGGTAGTCCTCGAACTTCGGCATGGTGGGCATGGGCTGCTCCCCTGCGGATGCGAACAAAGCGGACTTAGCCAGCGTCCATCAAGCTATTTTTGAATCGGAGCAAGTCGCAGTACATGGAGCGACTTGGGTCATTTTGATCTTCATCAGTCAGAAAAAGGAAGTCATTCATCCTGTAAAAGTTTATCGTCCGTGGATTATTGTAGGCATCTACAGTGATGAAGCGGCATCCTGTACGGTTATCCGTTATGAAGAGGATCTTTACAGCCCACAGGAAGTGAGAACCGATGCGTTTGCTCTGGTATTGTGCTTTTGTCCCAAGGCGACCAATTTTGACGGCAGGATAGGCTTTATACCGTTTCCCCTCTGGGAACTTTTTATTTTTCTGCCTATTGGATAGCTTTACAGAGTCATTTGACATACTACAAAAGGCAACAGCATCGGATATTGAGCCATTATCCTTTAAGTGGAATGAATACATCCTGGCGAGAAGCTTATCTTCATGCGGCTGCGCGTCCTCTGTAAAGAAGGCGTCAAGATCATGGTCGCCACATGAAAAGCCCGCGAACAACGAGAAGTCGTCCACGGGCTTTAAGATACAATCTGAATCTTCGTAGCTATTTCGTGAGGCGATCGTCACGACCAAAGACCAGGGACTTGGCTTTGTCGAGGCTGGGGGCGCACGTCACCTTCACCGGAGAACTGACGTTCTCCGATATCCTTCGCTCAAAGTTGTGGGCCGCCCGGTCGTAGAGAACGGGTGTGGGCTTAATTGGCATGGCCATTTTTATTACCTCGTCGTCATAGGTCCAGGACCTCAAAGTAAGCGCCGATTGCCCACTGAGCAAGGACTTTCTACCCCTCCTCGAATAAATCCTTGACCCTGACCCCGAGCGCCGCCGCGATGGTGGCCAGGGTCTCCAGGCGGCACTGGAGGATTTGTGGGCCACGGGCGCGGTTGACGGTGACACTCGAAAGCCCCGTCCTGTCCTGCAGCACCTGAAAGGTGACGCCCTTCTCATCCATTATCTCTTTGATTTTACTTGAAATCACCTTAAGACCTCTCTTCAATATATTAAAGAAAGGTCTTGCTCTGTCTACTTTAATATATTACAGTGTAAGCCAATAAACACCTGCTAATACAAAAAAGATCAGGCCCCGGAGGGACTGCCATCCCACCCGGAGCCCTGACCACAACCCGCAACCTGTATGGAGGTCCGCGTCATGGCTACCAACAAGCCTACCCTGTCCCTGTCCCCGTCTCAAGTCCTTCCCGCCAACCTGGCCGCCGTCCGCGCCTGGGCGCTGCTCAAGGCCCTGTGTGGCCACTCCCGCCCGTTCTTCGACGATGGCCCGGCCGTCCTGCCGGTGGAGCCCTGTGCGCCGATTTGCCCCATTCTGGCCGGTGCGGCGGAGGTGGTGGCATGAACCGCTTCACCTACCTGACCCCGCCGCTGTTCCGTGAACTGGACGCCCTGGCCCGGACCTTCGCCGGCAAGCCCATCATCGTGAAGCGCGCCGAGGAAATGAAAGGCTGCTACGGGTTCGCGTCCGCCTGGGCAATGGGCCTTGTGATCCGTCTGGGGGAGCCCGACTGTACGGAGCGAAGCTGCATCACCATCGCTAACAAGGTGGACCTCGACACCCTCGGCAAGAATCCCTCCCGGGTGTTGGACTGGACCGCCATCCCAGCCGAGGATTTCTATCGTTTCCTGACGCGGCACGAGATCGCGCACGTGATCCACATGGACGCGCTGACCTACTTCAACATGGACATGGACGCCACGCCCATGGACATCAAGCGCCGCGTCTACCGGCTGGCCGAGGCCCGAGCCGACCGCCACGCCTGGGACGTGCTTTTTTCCGGCAAGGGAATGCCTCTGCTACCCGGAGCTGAGGAGCACTTGGCCGAGATTGAGGAGACCTCCGTCACCTGCCGGGCCATCCTGGAGAAGGAGAAGCGCCGCCGGCCCATTGAACCGCTGACCACGGACCCGTTCCGGTATGTGCCGATCTGTCACGCGGAAAAGGGCATTCCCTGGGCTCCCGAGGTGGGCGCGGACCCGTTTTGCCTGTGGGGGACGGTGGAAGATGGGCGGATCGTGCCGGCAGTGCGGGAGGTGGAGGCATGACCACCACCGAACGCCGCGAGGTCTCCCACGCCGTGCTGGCCCTGGAGAATCTGGTCAACCAGTTGCTGGCCCTGTCCGATGGCTCCAGGTCCGTCCCCGGCGCGAACGTCCAAGGGGTGGCCTACCTCTTGGGCCTGACCACGGAACGCTTGGAGCACATAGTCGGCAACGGGACGGTGGAAGGACCAGAAGGATAGCAAAGAAGCGTTTTATCGCATTCGGGGGTGTCGGGACCGCCGATGCCCCCCCCACATGGAGAAGGAAATGGAAGCCGCATTGCAGCTTTACAATATAGATAATGTTGAAGTTCCTACCCAGGCCGCCGATGAAGAGCACCTTGTCGAAATGTGGCTCTTTGGAAAAGCTACCAGGACGATCAAGGAATATACCTCAGACTTGGCCGCGTTCCGCACCTTCACGGGAGGCGTGCCGTTGCGGGCTGTCACTGTGACCCATATCCAAGATTACGTGACTGACATGCAACAACGCGGGCTTGCAGTGAGGACAATCAATCGCCGTCTGGCCTGCATCAAGTCCTTGTGTAGCTTCGCGCTGCGGCTGGGCTATCTTAGGTTCTCGCCCGCCGCTCCCGTGCGAGGACTCAAGGTGCCCAACACTTTAGGGGAACTGATAGCCTCGGAAGGCGACGTGTTGAAGATGCTGGCATTGTCTGAGGGGAACCCGCGCAACCATGCAATTCTGTTGCTCTTTTACGCCGCTGGCCTGCGTGCGTCCGAGCTGTGTGCCCTGTCCTGGCGAGACTTCCGGGAAGTCGAGGACGGCGAGGCTGTGCTCCACGTCCTGGGGAAGGGCTCGAAGTCCCGGTACGTGACCATTACCGCGTCAGTGTGGGCGACGGTGAAAGCGCTGAAACGTGACGATGACGGGCCAGATGATGCCGTATTCAAGAGTCGAAAAGGCGGTCGGCATCTTTCATACGGCCAGATATGGCGCATCACCAAGCAAGCCGGCGCTGTGGCCGGGCTCGGGAGGAAGATGAGGCCCCACATACTGCGGCACTGCAACGCAAGTCACAGTCTGGCCAGGGGCTGTCCGCTGGTTGTTATTCAACAAACCTTGGGCCATGCGTCCCTGAGCACGACGTCTATCTATATCCATGTCGGCCGGGGGGAATCGAGCGGGAAATATTTGGCGATCTGACCTCACAAGGAATCCGTAAATCCGTCACCTGCGAAACTAACCGCATTTTGCCTATTCGATGCGCGTCAATTCACTCACTCATGCCCTGTTCGCTCTTGGGGACGACGAATATTTTTTTGCGTTTCGGTCATCGTTGTAACGGACGATGACTGAAACCGCCCGTAGAGTGCTCATTGTGATTCAAGGGAACCAACTGAAATACCAAAACAAATGCTACGACAAAGGACGCAACCATGGCAATCGGCACTTCGCATCCCCTCAAAATTGTCTTCAAGAATCTCAGAGTTCGGCAGTTGGACGTCGCGGCCTACTGCGGCGTTTCGATTTCGAGCATGACCCAATTTCTAAACGGGTATCGCACGGCTGACGCCGCACTTGAGAGCAAAATGCAGGCGTACGCCAACCAAAAACGACGTGAGGCCCAGGCCCAGGGCGAGGTGGCCGGCGATGAGTAGTGGCGGCGTTGACATCAAGACCGTCGCCATCGAAGCCCTCGCCCGAGCCGGGGAACTGCTCCCTGCCTGGCTCCCTGGCGGCCGGATTCGTGGGCACGAGTACGAGTGCGGGAATTTGGCCGGCGGGGACGGCGATTCCTGCAAGGTCAACCTCGACACCGGGAAATGGTCGGATTTTTCCACAAACGATCACGGCACCGACCTCGTGGGCCTGTACGCGTCCATCAACCACCTGGGTCAAGCTGAATCGGCGCGGGAACTGGCTAGCAAAATTGGCGCCAACGGCGACACTAACAAGGCCCCACAGGTCCAGAAGGCCGCTAAATCTGACTGGCTCACTGTGCTCCCCGTGCCTGCCAGCGCTCCCGAGCCCAATTTTCACCATTATCACCTCGGTGATCCTGTGGCCACCTGGGCTTACCGCGACCGCGAAGGTCGTATTCTTGGATACGTAGCCCGGTTTGAAAGTGCCGAGGGGAAACAAGTTTTGCCTCTGACATTTTGTGCGCAGGGAACCCGGGCTGCATGGCGCTGGAAATCATTCCCCGAACCCAGACCTCTTTTCGGGCTCGACCGGCTGGCGAAGGCCGACCAGAACGCGCCTATTCTTGTGGCCGAGGGAGAAAAAGCAACTGACGCCGCATATCGGCTGATGCCCAGAATGGCAACGCTGACGTGGCCAGGCGGGTGCAAAGCAGTCGGGAAAGCGGATTGGACCCCGCTGTCCGGAAAGACGGTCTTTGTTTGGCCAGACGCAGACGCCCCGGGGCTTCACGCTGCTAACGCCGTGGCCGAACAGGCAATGGAGGCTGGGGCGGCGGCGGTGTTCATCGTAGAGAACCACGAGAAAGCCCCCCAAGGCTGGGACTTGGCCGATGCTGAAGCGGAAGGTTGGACGGGGGCGAAGGTGCTTGTCTGGCTGAAGGAACACCACCACGAGGTCATCAAAACCAAGCCGGAACCGCGAACGGCAACAAATGACAATTTGCGTTCCTCGCAACCAGAAGGCCCCCGCCCGCTCCGCCGGCCCATGTGCGATGCGATCCCGTTTCCTGTGGACGCGCTCGGCCCAATCCTCGGCCCGGCTGCGGAACGGATCACGGCCGTCGTCCAAGCGCCAACCGCCATGTGCGCTCAATCGGTTTTGGCCGCTGCGGCACTGGCGACGCAACCCTTCTGCAACGTCGTCAACGATGGCCGAATCTCTCCCCTGTCTTGCTTTTTCGTCACCATCGGGGAAAGCGGGGAACGGAAAAGCGAGGTTGATCGACAAGTTTTGTGGCCCCACCGTAAGCATGAAAAAAATCTGGCTGAAAAGTACGATGAGGACATGGAGGCATACAAAATTGATGCGGCGGCATGGTCTAAGGCGAAAGAACAGGCTCTAGCCAAGGGAAAAACGTTCCAAGAAAAACAATCTGCCTTAAAGGCGCTTGGATCGGAGCCGGAAGCACCATTGCATCCCATCGTTATAGCGAGTGATCCCACCATCGAGGGGTTGCTGAAACTTTTGGACCACGGCCAACCATATATGGGGCTCTTCTCGGATGAAGGCGGCCGCCTGATCGGTGGCTATGCAATGAACGCGGAGAACCAGCTCCGAACCATGGCCGGGCTGTGCTGTTTGTGGGACGGAGCCGCTATTGACCGCGTGCGTGGTGGAGACGGCGCACAGAAATTGTATGGTCGGCGCGTCTCTCTCCACCTCATGGCCCAGCCGAAGGTGGCGGCCTTGCTGCTGGGAAACGCCCTGGCGGCCGATCAGGGCTTGCTGTCCCGCTGTCTAACCACCTGGCCCGACTCCACAGCCGGAAAACGTCCGTATCAGGCCGTGGACCTGTCCCAGGACCCGGCCATGCGCAGATATGGTGCCCGGGTCCTGGAAATCCTGGAGACTCCGCTCCCCCTGGCCGAGGGCAAGCGCAACGTGCTGGAGCCACGGCCGCTGGAATTGGCCCGCGAAGCCAAGGCCATCTGGGTGCGATTCCACGATCATGTTGAGCGCCAGCTCGGTGACGGCGGCAATCTGGCTCCGATCAGAGGATTCGCAAACAAGTCCCCCGAGCACGTGCTCCGTATTGCTGGCGTCCTCTCGGCCGTGGACGACCTGCACCGCCAAGAAATCCCCCAAGCCATGGTCGAGGCAGGAATTGTGATCGTCCAGCATTATTTGGCCGAGGCCCTGCGCGTGCTGGAAGTCGGGCAGGTAGACCAAGACATATTGCTTGCCGAAAAGCTCCTGGCCTGGGCCGTCACACAACCAGGCGGAGCCTTCCACCTCGCGCAGGCCTACCAGCGTGGCCCCTACGGCGTACGCGACGCGAAAACCGCCCGGCGGATCATAGGCGTTTTGGTGGAGCACGGCCACCTTGTACGGATCGAAAAGGGCGCGTTCCTCGACGGAGCCCACAGAAAAGATGTCTGGGAGGTGGCGCGATGACGCCGCTCGCCTTCGACTTATTCGACCTCTCGGCGCCCTTGGATTGGGACGATTCCACAGGTGGGGGGGGTGGCCATAAACCTGGACCTGGAAGATTAGCAGAGATTAGCAGAAGTTTAGCAGACCCTATGCTAAAGTCTGAACCAATCATATCAATAAGTTACAATGATTTTAGCAGGATTAGCAGGTTTAGCAGGGGGTCTGAACCCCAGCCCCCATTTTCCATTCACCACCGTTCTGTGGTGACGCCGGAGTTGTTGCGGCGGTGGCGGGTGTCCCGACCGTGGCTCAAGGCCAGGGAAGACCAGCTTCTGGCCTTGGGCTGGAACAAAGGGAAGTTGTATCGCATTCGTCCGCCATTCGGCCGCTGGTCTCATTGGGGGATTGCTTGGTGCTGGGGGTGGACCCTGCCCCATGCTGAGGTGCGGATCGGTGCTGGCGGGGAGATTGAATTTCACGTCACCCAGCCTGGCGGGCGGGTCAACATCATGGCGGCCCAGCCCCGATAGGCGAAAACGCCCATGCGCCAAGCTGTTGCTCCGAAATATCTAACACTAGCCCAGGCCGCCGAATATTGCGGTTACCCCAGAAAGAGATTTAAAGGGATAGTCACCGACTTCGCCATTCCAACGTATGGCCCCGACCGCGACCGATACCGGCCAGAGGACCTAGACTTATTTATGGAGGAGCCGGAGGCGTTTCGGGTTATCGGCCAGATACAACGGAAAAGGACTTTTACCCCTGTAAGGGCTTAGTATGTTTGTAAAACAGACGAAAGATGGCAGATGGTATTGCACATACCGTCACGAAGACGAAGTAAAGCGTGAATACTTCGGAAGGGGTCCCGGGGCCAAAGACAAGGCAGAGGCCAGGGACTTGGAGGTAAGGCTCCTTAAAAAGAGAAAGCAGTTTACACCCCGCCCACAGGCTATGTTTCTTGACCGCCTCTCCCAGCTATTTCTTGATGATGCCAAGGCCCGCAATACTTCAGAACGATGGCGTACAGAGTTCGCCAGTCTTTTGAATACGGTCATTCTCCCTGCCCTACCCTTCAAACCTGTGAATCGTCTCGAATATGAAGACATTCTGAAATTATATGATGCCTGGGAAGGCAGAACACCAGCCACAACAAACCGATACCTGGGCTATCTGCGTGCTGTCTTCCGATTTGGCGTCAAGCATGGCCTGACATCGAAAAATCCCTTGGCTACATGGACCAAAGCCCGGGAGCCGAAGCGCGACATGCACCTCACTGTGGAGGACCTTAAAAGGCTTCTTGAACACGCCGCACCCCACTTAGCTTGGGCCATAGAGGTTGAATGGGAACTTGGTACAAGGCCCGGGGTCACGGAGTTGTTTTCCCTGCGATGGGATGATCTGGACCTTGATGCCGGTATGATCCACGTCCGAGGCACGAAGACGGACGGAGCCGACAGAATGATCCCGGTCACCCCAAGGTTCCGAGGCCGCCTGATCGAAATGAGAGACCAAGCTAAGAGCCCGTACATCATCGAGTACGAGGGTCGGCCGGTTAAACAGATGTATAAGTCACTCAAGACGGCGGCTAAGAATGCAGGATTGACCTATAACGTACGGCTATACGATATTAGGCACTTGTTTGCTACAGTAATGCTTGCTGGTGGGGCTGATCTTGCGGCTGTGGCTGCTTTACTAGGCCACAGTAATATCACCACAACCCAGAAGTCATACTACCACCTCTTGCAGGGTGAGAAGGAACGTGCGGTCAGTCTTCGCCCTGCCCTTGTCGAAAAGAAGTCCTCTAAAGTCGTCAAGATCAGGTAGTCCCTGTGGTCAACATCTTGGTCAACATCTACCCTAGAAAGACCCCCATTTTGTTGACCGAGACCGTAGATTACCCAATAATTACAGCGAATACATAGCATAAACCCTGCTTTGGGAGCAGGATGCCGGGTGTTCAAATCACCTCGCCCCGACCAAGTATTTCAATGGGCCTGTGATGACCTCACAGGCTTTTTTTTGCGAGGAAATGCCGGGGGACGAAAGCGTTCGGACCTCTCGCGTCCCGGTTTGCGGTTCACTTTTTTCCACGGAGGATATCTTTCAAGGTAACGCGGATGCTTTTGCCGGCATCATCCTTCGTGGCATAGGCGGCATCGTCGATCACCCAGGTGCCGGACTCGTCGATCAGGGTGAAATCGTAGGGTTCGTCATGCCCCTGCGGGTCGCACGCTTCAAATCGGTTGCTGACCCGCAGGACATACGTCTTCCCTTTGGGCAACACGGCAACGATGGCGAGCGGTTTGCAGAAATCCTGC
>Ga0160425_1003342_pt1 | contig 11833 bp, 6 predicted proteins | sample BioMet8_FD_108193 | JGI IMG/M metagenome (GOLD analysis project Ga0160425, IMG submission 108193) | Microbial communities from bioreactor (seeded with sewage sludge) at Lawrence Berkeley National Lab, California, USA - Biofuel... | ecosystem: Engineered > Bioreactor > Anaerobic > Unclassified ...
CGGCGAAGTCGCCGCATCGCCTCCGATCGACCCCTGCAGGACAGCATCCGCCGCCTTGCATTTTTCAATGGTTTCGTCCGTGAGCGGAACTCCGTATGCGTCAATCGACGCGCCGCCCATCAGAACTTCTTCATACTCTGCTTCAAGGGAATGCTTTCTGAAAACGGCATCCAGCACTTCTTTCGCCGCTGCCGTGATTTCGGGGCCGATTCCGTCCCCGGGTATTAATACGATTTTATATGCCATTGCTCTCTCCTGATAAATAATCTATTATACTATACCCTAAAACAGGGCTCTTTTCAACCGCATAGAGGTGAAAAAAAGAGGAAGCGGAAGGCCGCTTCCCCTGCATTTCCCGATTATCCGGACAGTTTCCATTTCTGGGCATCTGTCCCGTTTGCTGTATAAATCTGAAGGTTGGCTCCTTCGCTGTCCGAACCTCCTGCTACGTCCAGCACCAGACTGCTGCCGAGCGCAGAATAAATCGTATAGTTACCATCCTCGCTGATGCCGATTTTCCACAGCTGAGCCTTCGTACCGTTCCATGTATACTGCTGGACATTTGTTCCTGCCTGCGCCAGGCCGCCTGAAACATCCAGCACCAGTCCGGAACCGGCATTGACGATTCTGCAGTACCCGTTTCCTTCATACTCGAATCGGAATTGCTGGGCTGCCGTTCCGTTTCCTGTCCAGAGCTGTGCATTGGCCCTGTCAGCTTTGCTTCCTCCGCTGATATCGATGACCCTGGAAGAATTCAGAGCGCTGATAATCTGATGTGCTTTCGCATCAGCAACATTGATGCCTGTGCTGACCGCATAAAACTTCTGTGCTGCCGTTCCGTTCGATGAATAAATCTGGATGTTGCCGCCGTTTGCCCTGCTCCCGCCTGCGATATCAAGTACCTTGCCGGATTTGACAGAGGCAATGTTATAGGAACCGTCAGAATTCTTCGTCAGATTCCATTTCTGCGCTTCCGTGTCATTGGAATGATACTGCTGTACATTTCCGCCGTCGGAAATACTCCCGTGCGCGACATCCAGCACTTTTCCGCTTCCGTAATTCTCAATCTTCCAGCTGCCGTCCGCATTCTTTAAGAAAACCCAGAACTGGGCATTCGTCATATTGGAATCATAAATCTGGACGTTCGCGGAATCCGAGTCGGAACCTCCTTCCACATCCACTGCCTTAATGGCATTGCTTCCGGCAAAAAGAGAATAGATTCCGCCGCTTTCAATCTCAAGACCCGTGTCGACAATGGCAAATTTCTTCACGACGGTTCCCGACACGTCGCCGGAACCCGTGACAGCTGCCTCTGCAATACCGGGCCTGACATTATCGGAATAGGTCACCGAATAGGAAGCATTCTTTGACGTTCCGATATTTATGCTGTTCGTATAATTCGCATCGGCGGACTTGGAATCGAAAATATAGAATTCCGAACAGTGGGCCATGATCTGGTCCGCCGTAAAGAGCGTGTTTTCAAAAATTTCCGAATCGTATAAAAGAGAAGGATCCGAAGCGGCATTCTGCGTGTTGCCGGAAGGGTCATTTACAAGGAACATGCCATCCTGCGTAACACCCCGGAGAACGATGTAATGATCGCCGAAGGTAAAGATGCCGCCGTTCTGCTGAAGTGAAATAACCGGCCTCCCGGCTTTCAGGGCCGCCGTGACGCGGCTGATGTCAGGCGTAACGCCGACGCCGCCGTTCGGTCCGCTGATTTCCACATTGCCGACTCCGTAATAGGCTGCGGCGCGCTTCGTCAGTTCCGCAAGATTCTGGACATAGCCCGGCCACAGCGAAGTCACTTCATCAATGGAAGTAGGAATGCCTCTCAGATAGGACAGAACCATGGCCATGCAGGACGGTCCGCAGAAATGGCTCCCGATATAGAGCTGCGGAATATTAAGTCCTCCGGTGATATAGTGTCCCGGCCTGGATTCCACGGTTGCGACATCGGTTTTGAGGATTGTTTCCGAATGGATGTTCAAAGCCGGCTCAACAGCACTTCCGGTGTAGCTGCAGGCAGAAGTCAGGTCGTCAACCGTAAAGCCCGCGCTGTTGATGTCCACCGGTGTCAGAAGGAATCTCTGATCCTTTGAGCTGTCGGCTGTTCCGATCTGTGCATTCGATCCGCTGATGGTCAGTGCTTTGCCCGAGTTCACATTGATGAAGCGGCAGTAGCCGGCATCATTTTCAATCCTCCACTGCTGGGCAGCCGTACCGTTGGCCGTCCACTGCTGAACGTTGGTGCCGTCCGCCGTTCCCGCCGATGTGACATCCAGAACTTTCCCGGACGCATAGGAGGAAACCGTGCTGACGCCGTTCGAAGAAGTGATGCGCCAGATCTGGGCAGACGTACCGTTCGGCTGATAGACCTGGACATTGGCGCCGTCGGTCAGACGTCCCCCGTCCACATCAAGGCTGTATCCCTGCAGGACCGAGCCGATCTTGTAGCAGCCGTCCGCCACCGTCGCTGCAGAAGCATTCAGGGTCTCAGACGCCTGTTCATCCGCCTGCGCCGCAGGTGCCGCAGATAAAATCATGGCCGCCGTAAGGACGACGGCCGGAATTGCTTTTAGAATTTTCTTCATCGTTACGGCCTCCCAAAAAAGACGATTTGTTTCCCGTCCTTTCCTGAACTGCCTTTTATTTCTTATCTTTATCCGCTTTCTTGTCTGCATCTGCCTTTTTGTCTGCATCAGCAGAGTTTTTGGCATCATCTGCCTTGTCCGAAGATTTCGAATTTGCCGAAGGAGCCGGTTCGCTCACGGCAGATCCCGCTTTCTCCACCTGGGCGATTGCAGACTTGCGCATCGGAATGCGGCAGTTCTTGTTGTTGCCGAACTCAACGATGACATCTTCATCCGTGATGTCGAGAATGACTCCGTAGAAGCCGCTGGTCGTCACGACGCTGTCACCGACTGCCATGTCTGACAGCATCGAGCTGACACGCTTCTGCTCTTTTCTCTGGGGGCGGATCATCAGGAAATAAACCGCTGCCACCATGACAACGAGCCAGAGGATCATGACGCCGTATCCGCCGGTTGAAGATGAAGCCGTAGAGGTCAATGCTATTGCTGTATTCATATGAATTTCCTCCTGTTCCGATTAAACGGATTCATTTTATTGATCGATTCCAAGATTTCCCTATATTTTACATGAAAAGAGTCCGCGTTGCAATCCTTGTCGGAAAATGTTGCCTCTTCCGTCCGCAGAAAATTTCTTCTTCAGGTTTCATTTTCCAGGACGCCTTCGAGCTTTCTCTTTTTGTATTCCGCAAAGCAGCCCTCTTCCAGTGAATTCCGGATTTCCTGCATCATCGTATTGTAGAACCAGAGATTGTGCATGACGCAGAGCCGCATGCCGAGCATTTCCTTCGCCTTCATCAGATGATGCAGATACGCACGCGAAAAATTCCGGCAGGTCGGGCATCCGCATCCTTCTTCGATCGGATGCGGATCCGTCTCGTACTGCGCATTGAAAAGGTTCAGATGTCCGTGATTCGTATAGACATGTCCGTGGCGCCCGTTTCTGGCCGGATAGACGCAGTCGAAGAAATCGACTCCGCGCTCCACTCCCTCGAGAATATTTGCCGGTGTTCCCACACCCATCAGATAGACAGGCTTTTCCAGCGGCAGGAAAGGAACGACTTCATCCAGGATATGATACATCTGCTCATGCGTCTCGCCGACGGCAAGTCCGCCGACGGCATAGCCGTCCAGGTTCATTTCCGAGATCTCCCTGGCATTCGAAATCCGGATATCCTCATAGACCGCTCCCTGGTTGATTCCGAACAGCAGCTGGTCCCGGTTGAGGGTATCCGGCAGTGAATTCAGACGTCCCATTTCCTCTTTGCATCTGGCCAGCCATCTGACTGTCCTGGCCGCGGATGCCTCGACATAGCTGCGTTCCGCCAGCGCATTCGGACACTCATCGAAAGCCATGGCAATCGTGGAAGCCAGGTTCGACTGGATTTTCATGCTCTCTTCCGGTCCCATGAAAATGACATGTCCGTCGATGTGCGAATGGAAGGTCACGCCTTCTTCCTTGATCTTGCGGAGCTCCGCAAGAGAAAACACCTGAAAGCCGCCGGAATCCGTCAGGACGGGTCCGTCCCAGTTCATGAATTTCCGGATTCCTCCCATTTTCCTGACGATTTCATCTCCCGGGCGGAGATGGAGGTGGTAGGTGTTGCAGAGCTCGACTTCCGTTCCGAGACTCTTGAGTTCCGGCGAAGAAACGGCTCCCTTGATGGCACCGACGGTTCCGACATTCATGAACACCGGTGTTTCGATCTTTCCGTGAACGGTTGTCAGGACCGCTCTTTTCGCTCTTCCTTCTGTTTTCAGTACCTGGTACATCGCAAACCCCTTTTCATTGTTCTTTCGAAAGGCAATTTCAGATTATAAACGAAAACAGCCTCTCCGTCAATTTGCATGCGGTTCCTGAGTCGGGCACGGCAACGAAGCAGCCATTGTGTTCCTTGTTTTTCAACTTTCCGTGTCGTATAATTACCTCACTATGGAGAAAAAACATTATACTCTCGGAATCGATATCGGTTCCACGACCGTTAAAATATCTGTCCTGGATGAGGAGAACCGGCTCCTCTTTTCGGATTATATGCGTCATTTCGCTGAAATCCAGGACACGACGGCAAAACTGATTGCCGAAGCCTGTGAAAAACTCGGAGATATTCCTGTCATGCCGGCCATCACGGGATCCGGCGGACTGACTCTTGCAAAGCATCTCGGCGTGCCTTTCGTCCAGGAAGTCATTGCCGTCTCTTCAGCGCTTCAGGCTTTCTGTCCGAAGACGGACGTCGCGATCGAACTCGGCGGCGAGGATGCCAAAATCATTTATTTTGAGAACGGGAACATCGAACAGAGAATGAACGGAATCTGTGCCGGCGGCACAGGCTCTTTCATCGACCAGATGGCTTCTCTTCTTCAGACGGATGCCTCCGGACTCAATGAGTATGCCAGGCATTACAAGGCCATCTATCCGATTGCGGCACGCTGCGGCGTTTTTGCGAAAACGGATATCCAGCCTCTGATCAATGAAGGCGCCACGAAGGAAGACCTTTCTGTTTCCATTTTCCAGGCAGTCGTCAACCAGACCATTTCCGGCCTGGCCTGCGGAAAACCGATCCGGGGGCACGTCGCCTTCCTCGGAGGGCCGCTTCATTTTCTGGATCAGCTCCGTGAAGCCTTTATCCGGACGCTGAAGCTTGATTCGGAACATGCCCTGGTTCCGGACAATTCCCATCTTTTTGCCTCGATGGGCGCGGCCATGAATGCCCGTGACGCTGCCGCGGCAGAACTCAGAGCCCGTGCTTCCGAAGAAGCGAAGCGTCTGGGGTGTGAAGAAAAAGCCGCTGCCGATCCGCAGCCTGTTTTTCTGGAATCAATCAGAAGTAAGCTGTCCGACGGAATCAAGATGGAATTCGAAGTTGCGCGCATGGATCCGCTCTTTGCTTCGCAGGAAGAATATGACCGCTTCCGTGAAAGACAGGACCGCTACAAAGTCGCGAAAGCCGATCTGGCTTCCTACCGCGGACGCGCGTATCTTGGTATCGACGCAGGCTCCACGACGACGAAGACCGCTCTTATTTCCGAAGACGGAAAGCTTCTGTATTCGTTCTATGACAGCAACCGCGGGAATCCTCTGGCCACTTCGATCCGTGCGATTCAGGAGACTTATGCGCACATGCCGGAGGGCGTGACGATTGCAGGATCCTGCTCGACCGGCTACGGTGAGGCACTGATCAAATCCGCACTGATGCTGGATGAGGGCGAAGTGGAAACCATCTCACACTACTATGCTGCCCAGTTCTTCGATCCGGATGTGGACTGCATCCTGGATATCGGCGGACAGGACATGAAATGCATCCGCATCAGGAATCATGCCGTCGATGACGTCATGCTGAATGAAGCTTGCTCCTCAGGCTGCGGGTCCTTTATCGAAAACTTCGCACAGTCGCTGAACTACAGCGTGCAGGATTTTGCGAAGGCCGCCCTCTTTGCCAAAAACCCGATCGACCTCGGGACGCGCTGCACGGTCTTCATGAATTCCAAAGTCAAGCAGGCGCAGAAGGAAGGCGCCACGGTCGCGGACATTTCCGCCGGACTTGCCTATTCCGTCATCAAGAACGCGCTGTATAAAGTCATCAAGGTTTCCGATGCCTCGGAACTGGGCAAGAACATTGTCGTCCAGGGAGGCACCTTCTACAACGACGCGGTCCTGCGGAGCTTTGAGCGCATTGCCGGTGCGGAAGTCATCCGTCCGGATATCGCCGGCATCATGGGAGCATTCGGGGCTGCGCTGATAGCAAAGGAGCGCTTCGATGCCGACAGGCCCACGACGATGCTCTCCATCGAGCAGATCAATGCCTTCAAGTATTCGACGGCCATGACGAACTGCCACGGCTGCACGAACAACTGCCGTCTGACCATCAACAAATTCTCCGGCGGGCGTCAGTTCATTTCCGGCAACCGCTGTGAACGCGGAATCGGAAAAGAAAAGAATCAGGATCATCTTCCGAACCTGTTCGACTACAAGTACAAACGAATCTTCGGGTACGAGCCGCTGACGGCGGATAAAGCCCCGCGCGGAAGCGTGGGTATTCCCCGTGTCCTCAACATGTTCGAGCTCTATCCCTTCTGGTTCACGTTCTTTACAAAGCTCGGCTATCAGGTCATCCTGTCGCCGACTTCCTCGAGAAAGATTTATGAACTGGGGATCGAATCGATTCCGAGCGAATCGGAATGCTACCCTGCAAAGCTTGCCCACGGACATGTCGAATGGCTTCTGCACCAGGGCGTCAAGTTTATTTTCTACCCGTGCATTCCTTACGAGCGTACAGAATTTGAAGATGCCCAGAATCACTACAACTGCCCGATCGTCACCTCCTACGCGGAGAATATCAAGAACAACGTGGAGGAACTCAAGAATCCGGAAATCCGTTTCATGAATCCTTTCCTCAGCTTTACAAATGAGGAAACCGTCAGCAGCCGTCTCACGGATATTTTCTCCGACATCCCGAAAATGGATGTCGAAAGCGCCGCCATGGCCGCCTGGCAGGAACTGGAAAATACGCGGAACGACATCCGTAAAAAGGGTGAGGAGACGCTTCATTTCCTGAAAGAGACCGGACGCCACGGAATCGTTCTGGCCGGCCGTCCGTACCACATCGATCCGGAAGTCAACCACGGCATCCCTGAGCTGATCAATACCTACGGCATGGCAGTCCTGACGGAAGATTCCATCTCGCACCTTGCACCGATCGAGCGTCCGCTCCGCGTCAATGACCAGTGGATGTTCCATACTCGCCTTTATGCAGCGGCAAACTACGTGAAAACGCGCGATGACATCGACCTGATCCAGCTGAACTCTTTCGGCTGCGGTCTGGATGCGGTCACGACCGATGAGGTACAGGAAATTCTCTCCGGCAGCAGCAAGATCTACACCTGCCTTAAAATCGACGAAGTCAACAATCTCGGCGCAGCGCGCATCCGCGTGCGCTCCCTGATCGCGGCCATCCGGGCGCGCGAAAAAAACGGGAAGAAACGCGAGGTCAAATCCGCCGCGTTTAACCGCGTCATCTATACAAAGGAAATGAACAAGCGCTATACAATTCTTTCCCCTCAGATGTCGCCGATTCATTTCGATCTGGTAAATGAAGCTTTCCGGGCTGCCGGCTATGATTTCGTCATCCTGCCGGAGGCCGACAAGAAGGCCATCGATACCGGACTGCGCTACGTCAACAACGATGCCTGCTATCCTTCCCTGCTCGTCGTAGGCCAGCTGATGCAGGCGCTGCAGTCAGGAAAATATGATCTTTCCAAGACAGCGGTCATCATGACGCAGACCGGCGGGGGCTGCCGCGCTTCGAATTACATCGGATTCATCAAGCGGGCTCTGCAGAAGGCAGGGCTTGGCTACATTCCGGTTCTCTCCCTGAATCTTATGGGGATGGAAAAACAGCCCGGCTTCAAAATTACGCCCGGCCTTGCCGTCCGCGGTGCCTATGCCGTCATCTTCGGGGATATCTTCATGAAATGTCTCTACCGCATGCGACCGTATGAGAAGGTCAGGGGGTCCGCAGACCGCATGCATAAGAAATGGGAGAAATACTGCATCCGTTTCATTACCGGAAAGAACCTCAGCTTCCTGCAGTTCCGTAAGATCTGCCGGAGCATCATACACGATTTCGACAATCTGCCGATTACGGATGAAGTGAAGCCGCGCGTCGGCATCGTCGGAGAGATCCTGGTCAAGTTCTCTCCCGCCGCCAACAACCATCTTGTTGAGCTTCTGGAAAAAGAAGGCGCCGAAGCGGTTGTTCCCGACCTGCTGGACTTCTTCAATTACAGTTTCTATAATTCGAATTTCAAAGCCCAGAATCTCGGCTTCAGGAAGTCCGGCGCCGTCAAGTCCAACATCGGCATCCGCGCCCTGGAATTTGCACGCGGCGCTGCCTCGGAGGAATATGCGCGCAGCAGGCATTTCTCGCCGCCGGCCAGGATTGCCGATCTTGCCAAGGCCGCCGATCCGATTGCTTCCAACGGCAACCAGACCGGTGAGGGATGGTTCCTGACCGGGGAAATGCTGGAGCTGATCGGTTCCGGCGTACCGAACATCGTCTGCATCCAGCCGTTTGCCTGCCTGCCGAACCATATCGTCGGAAAGGGCGTCATCAAGGAGATCCGCCGCCGCTATCCGCAGGCCAATATCGCTGCCATCGACTACGATCCGGGTGCTTCGGAAGTCAACCAGCTCAACCGCATCAAGCTCATGCTTTCGACTGCGGAGAAGAATCTGAAGAATGCCTGAAGCTTCATGATCTGCGATTCATCTGAAAGGTTTTAAGAAGTGACGGCGGCCGAAAGGGCTCATGCCGAAAGACTGATAACCCTGCCACGAACTTCTAAGAATCTTCTCACAGAATAAAAAATGAGCCTCTCCTGCGGAACTCGTCTGAGTGTTATCGAAGGCATCAGTCTTCAAGCTCACACAGTCCTCGGAGAGGCTCTTATTCTGTTCGAAGATCCTAAGAAGTTCAGGGCAGGAACATCAATGTCTTTCGGGCATGAAGCCCTTTCGGCCGCCGTCACTCATTCATTTCTTTCTGACTGCCTGCACGCAGCAAAGCTTCCGGCATTTCCGAAGATTCACAGATCACAGCTGTGCATGCGTCTGACGCGGCTTGAAGCCGTTCTTTTCGAGTGCCTTGATGATCTTGTTCTTGTGCTTCGTTCCGAAGGCCTCGATCGTGACCTTCAGTTCCACCGCTTCGTAGCGGTTGGTGCTGTAGAACTGATTATGCTCCAGCTTGATGACATTTCCCTGGTTCTCGGCAATTGTCGAGGCAACCTTCACCAGCATGCCGGGCTTATCCGGCAGAAGAACCGAAACGGTAAAGATCCTGTCCCGTAAAATGAGTCCGTTCTGGACAACGGAAGCCATCGTGATCACATCCATGTTGCCGCCGGACAGAATGCAGACAATCTTTTTTCCGCGGATATTCAGATGCTTCAGGGCCGCAACCGTCAGAAGACCGGAATTCTCAACGATCATTTTATGGTTTTCAACCATGTCGAGGAAAGCAGCAATCAGCTCATCGTCTTCCACCGTCAGGATTTCATCGATATTTTTCTGCAGATAGGGGAAAAGCTTGTCGCCGGGCGTCAGCACTGCCGTGCCGTCTGCGATCGTACTGACCGAAGGAAGCGTCACGACCTTATTCGCCTTAAGGGATGCAGTCAGGCAGGCAGCTCCGGCCGGTTCAACCGCAATGACCTTGATGTGCGGATTGAGAAGTTTGGCCAGAGCGGAAACGCCGGTAGCCAGTCCGCCTCCGCCTACCGGAACCAGGATATAGTCAACCAGCGGCAGTTCTTTTACAATCTCCATGGCAATCGTGCCCTGGCCGGTCGCAACCGTCAGGTCATTGAACGGATGAATGAACGTATAGCCCTTCTGCCTGGCCAGCTTGACGGCATAGTCGCAAGCTTCGTCGTAGACATCGCCGTAAAGGACGACTTCGGCGCCGTAGTCTTTGGTTCTTTCCACTTTGATAAGCGGAGTTGTCGTCGGCATGACGATGACGGCTTTGGCCCCGCACTTCTTGGCCGCATACGCAACACCCTGTGCGTGGTTGCCTGCTGAAGCCGTAATCAGTCCTTTCTTCTTTTCCTCATCCGTCAGCGTACTGATTTTATAATAGGCGCCCCTGACTTTGTAGGCACCGGTCCTCTGCATGTTCTCGGGCTTCAGATAAACCTTGTTTCCGGAAACAGCGCTGAAATACTCACTGAACTGAAGCGGCGTCGCAATGGTCGCTTCCTTTACTTTTTCAGAAGCTTCCTCAAATTTCTCCAGCGTCAGCATCTCTTCTTCCTTTTTCATTCCTCTTCTCCATTCTCCGTGATGCCGAACAGCGCATCCACGAAATCATCCGGGTCGAATTTCTGCATGTCTTCCAGCGATTCTCCGACACCTATATACTTTACCGGCACCTTCAGCTCCGACTGGATTGCCACGGCGATGCCGCCTTTGGCCGTCCCGTCAAGCTTCGTAAGAATAATGCCCGTCACATCCGCCGCTTCCGAAAATTCCCTGGCCTGCACCAGCGCATTCTGTCCGGTTGTTCCGTCCAGCACGATCAGCGTCTCAAGATAAGCTTCCGCATATTCCTTTTTCAGGATCCGGTAGATCTTCCCGAGTTCATCCATCAGGTTCTTTTTATTGTGCAGCCTTCCCGCAGTATCGCAGATCAGCACGTCCGTATTTCTGGCTTTCGCAGCCGCCACCGCGTCATAGACGACCGACGCCGGATCCGCTCCTTCCTGCCCGGAAATGAGATCGACACCGGCACGGTCAGCCCATTCTTTCAGCTGTTCATTTGCTGCCGCACGGAAAGTATCCGCTGCTGCCAGCAGCACTTTCCTTCCCTTATTCTTCAGGAGTCCGGCCAGCTTTCCTGCCGAAGTCGTCTTTCCTGTTCCGTTGACGCCGATCACCAGGATCACGGACTTCTGTTCTTCGAACGGATAATCCGCATCCTGCACCTGCATCTTCTCCTTGATGGAATCGATCAGCAGCTGCCGGCATTCCTTCGGATCCTTGATTCTCTTTTCCGCTGCGCTTTCCTTCAGATTCTCAATGATCTCATCCGCGGTGCGGATGCCCATGTCTCCGGTGACCATCGTCTCTTCAAGGTCTTCCCAGAAATCATCGTCGATTCTGTCATGCGAGGAAAATATCCCGTCGAAGCCCCTGACGATGGTGTTTCTGGTCTTTCCGAGACCGTTCATCAGACGCTTGAAAAAACCTTTCTTTTCACTGACCTGCTCTTCACCCATATCGGTTCGGATTTCCTTTCCGCAGATACTCTTTATCAGGCATCCAGCTTGTCTTCAATCAGGCTGACGGATACAAGCGCAGACACGCCCTTCTCCTGCATCGTAATTCCGTACAGCCGGTCCGCTGCCGCCATCGTGCCGCGGCGGTGGGTAATGATGATAAACTGGGTGTTTTTCGTCAGTTTATGCAGGTACTCCGCAAAGCGCGTGACATTCGGATCATCCAGCGCCGCCTCGATCTCATCCAGCAGGCAGAACGGCGACGGCTTCAGATTCTGAATCGCAAAAAGCAGTGCAATCGCTGTCAGCGACTTTTCTCCGCCGGACAGCTGCATCATATTCTGCAGTTTCTTTCCCGGCGGCTGGGAAATAATATTCACTCCTGCCTCCAGGACGTCGACATCCGGTTCCAGCTCCAGCCTTCCGGTTCCTCCGCCGAACAGTTCCTTGAAGACTTTGTTGAACTC
>Ga0160425_1003347_pt1 | contig 11828 bp, 10 predicted proteins | sample BioMet8_FD_108193 | JGI IMG/M metagenome (GOLD analysis project Ga0160425, IMG submission 108193) | Microbial communities from bioreactor (seeded with sewage sludge) at Lawrence Berkeley National Lab, California, USA - Biofuel... | ecosystem: Engineered > Bioreactor > Anaerobic > Unclassified ...
AGGCGCGGATAGCCGTTTTTCAGATTGTCGATGATACCGGCACAGGCTTCCTTCGACATATCCAGACCAGCCTTGAACTTCAGCGTTTTCTGCAGTCCGCTGGGGAAAAGTCCGTAAAACACACCAAAATTGCAATTCTTGGCGATGGTGCGGTGCTCCTTATAGTGTGGCGCATTCTTGTCCACTGCCTCGCTGAACGGCACATGAAAGATGACCGAGGTCGTCGCCGCGTGGATGTCTCCTCCGGCACGATAGGTATCGAGCATCTTTTCGTCGCGGCAGTAAAACGCGCCCACACGAAGCTCGATCTGGGAGAAATCCAGAGAAATGAGCAGCTTGCCCTCCGGCGCGGCGATGAACTTTCTCACTCCAATCGGGTCGTTATCCTTGCGGGGGCAGTTTTGCAGGTTGGGGTTACGGGAAGCAAAGCGCCCTGTTTCGGTGCCAAGCGGCATAAGGTCGGGGTGAATGCGTCCCGTGGCGCTGTTGACGCAGCGAAGATATCCGTCGATGTAGGTGCTTTTGAGCTTGCTCCATTTACGGTATTCCTGCACCAGCTCGAACAGGCGCACCAGCTCCGGGCGATTCTCGTGGCAATACTCCGTGAGCAATATCATCGTCGCGTCGTCCGCCGCCTCCTGATGCTTTTCCGTGGTTTTCAACACCGGCAATCCGAGGTCGGTATACAGATACTGCTTGAACGCCGAGGTCGAGGCGTTTGCGCCGATGTCCACGCCGCCGGTCATCTCATCGATTTCCGCACGAAGCGCTACGAGCTTTGCGTCAGCTTCCTTTTGTCGCTCCAGCATTGCTGCCGTATTCATCGGTACGCCGTTGTATTTCATCATGCCGACATAGATCGCCGTCGGTGATTCCACCCGCTCCACGATATCCCGATGCTGTGGGAGGTTTTTTGCAAACCAGCCGTTGAATTTGTGGTATAACCGCAGAGTGTAATCACTGTCAGCACTGGCATAGCGCAGTGTTTCCTGCTCGGCGGGGTTCATCTCGTCGAAATGCCGTCCCGCCGTCACCGTATTGAAATCCGGCATATTCGCGCCGAAAAGTGAGGTAGAGAGCAGCTTCAAACCGCTGTCCGACAGCCCGCGAAACTCAAACTTGCTCTTGAGCGTGAGCTGCGCCGCCGCGATGGTGTCATAGCAGGGCTCGCATACAACAATGCCCAGCGCATACAGGAACATCGACTCAAAGGACAGGTTGTGTGCCACCTTAACGACATCGGGGTTTTCAAACACAGCGGTCGTGAGATACTGCATAAGCTCATCGCGGCTCTGCACATTTTTTCCGACCTTATGGGCAATAGGCAAATATATCGCGCTACCTTCCAATACCGAAAGGCTGATGCCGACGATGTGCGCCTTGTGCGCGTCCAGCGCCGCCTTTGGCTCGTCCCGCCAAGCATCGTCAGGCGCAGTTTCAAAGTCAAACGCAATAACGCCCGCGCCCTTGATATACTCGCGCAGCTCGTCGGGTGTATATATAAGGTTGTAATCCATATTCATGCTCCTATCTGCCGCTATAGGTCGGGCAGCAGCTGCCACCCGACCTTGCGGCGGTGTGTTTAGGCGAGAGGCTCAATGACCTCGCCGGTTTCGGGGTCAACATTGACGGCGGGTGTATCCGCAGCCGGTTCGGTATCGTAGCCGACGCGAGTGGAGAAGGTCTTGACCTGCTCGGTCAGCCCTGAGATGAGCGCGTACTCCTCGGCAGTCAAATCGCGGTCGACCGAGAACTGCGCCTTAGAATAGGCGATGCCGCTGTTGTTGGTCGCCTTCTTCAGCGCGAACTTGGTGACCACGGCGTTGGACTTCTTGCCCTTGGAAAACAAGCGCATGATGTAGCGGGTAAAGTCCTTGAGAGAGCCGGTCGGCAGTGAAAGTATCATCGGGAAAATCTCGCCTTCTCGCAGCAGATAGATACGGCGGCGGTTCTTACACGCCTTGGCACCGTTCTCGCCGGAGCCGAATTTGTTATACGGACACTTGGTGCAGTCGCCGCCGGGGGTGCCCTCGCCGATAACACCGTCGAAGCTGCCGCAGTCGGGAGGATTGGAGCCGCCGGTATACTTGTCCGTGTAGTAAGCATACAGCGGGTGATGATGCAGGATGACGGCGGAGAACTCCTTGACCGTTTCGGGGCTGTCGGGGTTTTCGCCGGGTATCTCGAACACCGTCATGCCTCCGGCAGGGATTTTGATTCTCTCAAAGCTGCCGGACAAGCCGGAAAGCTCCTCAGAGAGCGCGTCGTTCAGATTGAAGTCCTTCAGCGCCATAAACGCGCTGTTCGTAGTGGCAAGAGCCTTGTTTTCGTTTTTCATGGTATCATTCCATCCTTTCGTTATTTACGGGTCGCCTTACGGACGCCCACAGTCGTTTTTTCGAATACGCTGACCAGCCCTTCAAGCCAGTCGGGTAACACATCGCCGTTCTCGGATATCTGCTCCCGCACGAAAGCTGAGAGGGAGTTGGCATTGACGGTCTCGTAAACCAGTCCTCCGTAGCCCTCTGCGCGAAGCGCCTTAAAGAGCTCGTCCTTACGGTCGGCGGTCGCCGATGCGCGGGTTGTATTGGTGAGGCAGAACATCGTGCCGGAGCGGGTGAAGTTCTGCGTTTCGGTATCGGTCATGAGCTGCGCGAGCGCAGAGTCGGTTTCATCAAGTGCGGCGTTGAGTTCCTTAACGCGCTGCTCGGTATCCTTTTTCTCGTCCCGCAGAACCTTAAGCCGGTCTGCGAGTTCAAACATTTTCTCAGAATTGTCCATTGCGATAAGCTCCTTTACATGAATGGGTTGTTGCCGTAGCGGTAGTCGTCGACCAGCGTCTTGGCAAGGTTTGCCTTGTTCTTCAGGGCTTTGAGCACCTTTTCGTCGACCGTGCCCTGCGCGGCGAGGTAGATGTAGGTGCAAGGCATACGCTGACCGGCGCGGTGAATGCGGGCTTTACACTGCTCGAAATTGCTCATGCTGTAATCCAGCGAGTAAAACACCATCGTGCTTGCCGCCGTGAGCGTCAGCCCCAGACCGGCGGTTGCGATCTGCCCGACAAAAACGGGGACGTCGGGGTCGTTCTGGAAACGGGCAACCTGCTCGTCGCGGTCTTTCACGCCGCCCTTGATAAGAGAATAATTGACGCGTTTCTTTTCAAGCATGGCGCAGATTGCGTCAAGCTCCGGCACGAAGCGAGCGATAACGACGAGCTTGCGGTTTTCCTCGATTGCCGCGTCGAGGATGTCCTCCAGCACGTCGAGCTTTGCCGTTGATACCTGTTCTGCGGCGCTGCTCTCGTCGCTGCCGATGAAGCCGCCTGTGAGCTGCGATAGCCGCAGCAGCTTGGTGAGCACGTTGGTGATGGTGACCTCACCCTCGGATAGCTCTGCGTAGCTCTCCTGCACAAGGCTCTGATACAGCTTTGCCGCCCTCGGCTCCAACTCGACCTTGCGGATGATATCCGTTGTAGATGGCAAGTCCAAACACTCTGCCTTCGTCGCTCTGAACGCGATGGAGTGCATCCGCCGCGTCAGCTCCGGCTCCATCGACTTTTTAAGCACCGGCGTATGATTGCCGTAGCCGGTCATGTAAAAATAGGTGTTTCGGAAGCTGTAAAACGACTGTCCGAAGATGCGTGGGTCGAGAAACTTATACTGGCTGAACACGTCGATTGCCTTATTCGTGACCGGCGTTCCCGTCAGAAGCAGCCGATATTTTGCCGCTGCGCCCAGCCGGTGCATCGCCTTGGACGCCGAGATGTTGTGCGTTTTGATTTTGTGCCCTTCGTCGGCGATGATCAGGTCGGGGTGCCATGTAGCAAGTTCCTTCTCAAGCCGCCACGCTGATTCGTAGTTGATGACAGCCACCTGCAGCGCGTCGCCGGTCATGTGCCGGAGCGTATCTGCTTTCTTTTCGCCGCTGCCCTTGAGCACGGCGAGGGTGTAATCAAAGGCGGCAAACTTGCCAAACTCCTCGTCCCAAACGCCGACGACCGAGAGCGGCGCGACGACCAGCGCTCTTTTGATTCGTCCGGCATTGTACAGCGCACCGGCTGCGGCGATGGATACCAGCGTTTTCCCTGTGCTAACCCATTTCCATAAGGAGAGCCACGCTCTGACTTCTGGAAATATTCATTTACATCACCTGCCTTTCTTCTTCCCAAAACCGTGTACTTTGCAATGCTCCGACTGCGACGGGAGCACCTCAATGTTTGCGGGGTCGTTGTTGAGTTTGTTGCCGTCGATGTGGTGGACGACCTCGCCCTTTTTGAGCGGTCTGCCGAGTATGGCTTCGGCAATTCTGCGGTGCGCGTGTTTGCCGAGTAGCTTGGGATATGCCTTGCCCTCGCCGGTACCACGGAGTTTGCGACTCCGCTTAACACGCGACTCCATTACGCCGCCGGGCTTGTTCATGGGGTTATCCGTGCGGTTGTACTCGGTCATTCGCTGCGAGTTCCATTTGTAAAAATGCGCCCGGCAGCAGAAGTTGTTTTCACGGATTTGGCTTTCCGACCGTTGAAATGCTTTCCCGCACAGGGCGCATTTCACCGTGACCTTTGTCATCGGAATCACCTCCCGTCGAAACCAGACCGAACAGCCCGCATACGAAATTGAAAGCGTCGACCTGATGCGTATAGGGCTTTACCTTGATTGGCATTGGTAGCAGCGGAGCAGTGTCTTTTTTCATCGGAGCTCGTCACCTCCGGGCAGTTCCGTGATGGAAACGCTCTCCACGGTATCGCCGGGAACGATGACCATTACCCGACGCTTTTCGCCGAACAGGTAACGGAGCAATCGTTCCCGAAGCGCTACACGCTTGCATCTGACGACGCCGTCTTCGGTGGGCTTCTTTGAAACGCTGATCTTTAAATCGTGCTTCATCTTTCATCCGTCCTTTCCGAGGGACGGTTTTGTGTGTCCCTCGGCATACGGAGAAATGAGGGGTGTTTTGGGGAGGTACTCAGAACACTTTTTTGATTTTTTTCTTCGCGCTGTCGATAGACTCGCGGACAGCACGATGATCTACGCCCTCGACTCGTGCGATTTCACGCAAGGAAAGCCCGTCCGCCAGCATAAGCAAACGCCTTTGCTGTACCGCCGTCAGCGTTTTCATTGCAGCATAGAGGCGCTTGTTTCTTTCCGTTGTCTCCACTTCCGTTTCGGGAGTGTGGTTGTCCCCGTATTCCTTCCCCTCAAAGAGAATGGCATCCAACGAATAACAGTGATAACGTTCTTTGCGACTAAGGTTGTCCTCCTCGCGCCGCGATGCCGTGATAAATGCGCCAAACTCTTCGTCGACCTCGACCTCCGAGGTTGTTCCGTCTGCAAAGTTCCATTGAATTTTCATTAAAATGACCTCCGTTTTCGTTGTCTCGAAACGGAGGTCTGTAGCAGCTGGCTGAAAAATGGCAATAAGATACCATACCGCAGTCCTTTACAGATTTCTCCGTTTCGGATTGCAGCCTTCCTTCCAGTGGTCAGCTGTTGTATTAAGTTGTAAGCTGTGTTGTGCTGGAACGACTGTGGCCAGCAGCCGCGCAACGCAGCATCTATATCATCCGGCTTTCGCAAACATTGCAATGCGTCAAAGAAAATTATTTCGCGTTTGCTAAACAATATTGAATTTTGCGAAAACTTGTGATATAATACGTAAAAGCGGCTCGTATTGGGTGCTTTGCCGTACCTGTTACGGGCCCTTCTTACAATGAAAAGTATAGTATAATTTCGATTTTGACAGCCTTACGGTTGGATTCTATCGGATACGCTTGGATACAAAACGGGAGGAGAATACGCAGATGACATTCGATAAATTTGCTGAACGGCTATATGCAATTATCGGTGGTGGGAATACCACAGCTACATTCGCACTTGAGTTATTCTGCAATATCATCGACTATCCAGAGACGTTGGAAGACGAGAATCCTCTCAATGAGCAATTGGTGTCAACGTTCAAGAGCTATTACAACGGGACACGTTCTATCAGGGGCTTAGCAAAGAAAGTAAATGCCTATATTGAAACAACAAAATTCGAGGCGTATATAGACTCCTTCACGGATGGCGCACAAGCCAACATTTGTAGCAGTTTTCAAGATCAATGCCCTGGCATGACTACCTTTACTGTTGGCAGAGAAATGGCAGCGCTATTTCAGCGCATTCTGTTAGAGGCCGTTAATACAAAAAAATCCACCACTGGCGTTTCCACAAGTGATGGCTTGAAAGATAAATATGGTGTGGGTCTTGTAATTGAATCAAACTGCATATGTCCTAACGGACATTGTGGTCATTCACTGCAATCAGAAGAACATGGTCAGACAATGCTTCTATATGAGGTTTTCCAAATAGATGACTCACGCCCGGTATCGTCTGATAACCTGATTGCGTTGTGCCCATCCTGCTTTGCAAGACTAAAGCAGAGCATCTCCACAGAAGAAATCGCCCGTCTTAAGCAGATCAAGAGTAAACTGACGCAAAACATCACAGAATCTGCAATTCTTTCTTCGGAGGCCGTGGAGCGCGGCGTTGAGAGAGTCCTTGAGAAAATCCTGATTACGCCTGATGAGGAGCTCGTCCCGCTTAACTACCAACCGGTGGCAGTTCGTCAGAAAATCAGAACTGCTTACAATCCACTGTATATAAGAGTGAAGGCGTATGTAACAGCCTATTATAACAAAGTTGATCAGTGGCTAAAACAGATGGATCAAGAAGGTAAGCAGCATTTCAGACCGTTTTGCAATAGCGTCAAGATCAATTATTTAAAATTGCAGAATAACGATTTAACTCAACCGGCTATATTTGAGAAGCTGGTTGATTGGATACAAAACAACACAAACGAGGACAGGATGGCGTGTGAAATCGTAATTTCGTACTTTGTCCAGAAGTGTGAGGTGTTTGATGCTATTACCGAATAAGTTATATTCTTATAATGAAAGTATCATATCCAGGTTTCCTATTGTGTTGCAAATACTGCGAACGTCCCCATGCGGTGTTTCCGAGTTATACATAAAGCTCCAGCGGGAAGTTACTGGGACCACCGAATTTATGGATATCCTCGATTGCCTGTACGCACTGGGAAAAGTCAAATACGATGAAGAAGCGGAGGTGCTAAAATATGTTGCTTGAAATAATGAGCACCGAGTTTGTTTCTAAAGGTGAAAAGCGAGGTCGTATACAGTTCAAAAAAGGCCTCAACACCGTGCGCGGAGGCAAACAGTCAGATAACTCCATCGGAAAATCAACCTTTCTGCTTGCCGTGGATTTCTGCTTTGGAGGTGACGCCTACTATACAAAGACTGATTCAAGAAGCAGATTTGCCGATGTGAATCATACCATCAACTTCTGCTTTTCCTTCAACGGTAAAAAAGAATACTTCTCGCGCAGCATAGTCACGCCAACGGAAGTGAGCAAGTGTGACGAAAACTATGTAGCGACGGAAACGATAAAAATAGACAAATTCAAACAGTACCTATTCGAAATGTACAACATTGATCGCCCATCCATTACTTTTAGAGATGTGGTCGGTCGATATATGCGTGTTTTCGGCAAAGAAAACTATTCCGAAAAATACCCACTGCAATCGCACCCTAAAGAAGCGATGTCTGTTGGTATAACTGCGCTTGAAAAGCTCTTTAACTATTACACGCAAATCGAGCGCTATAAAAGTGAGAGTCAAAAGAAGGAAGAAAAAAGAAAAGCCTTCGCAGCAGCCAAAAAGGAGGATGTTCTTCAGGTATATGTACCCTCAGCTCAACAGGCAAAAAACAACGAGAAAGAAATTGCTAGGTTAGAAACTGAGTTACAGGCGTTGACGGATTCTATTGATATTCAGATGACCGACGAGGACATGGACAATGCGGATGCCGTCCTTGCAATAAAGGGCCGTATTACGCAGCTTAAGAGAAACCGCAGCAGACTGCTTTCACAGCAGAACACGGTAAAAATCAATAACTGCGGCTTCACAATCACCGACGGCGACTATCGCGAGCTTTCGGATTTCTTCCCTGAGATTGACATGCAAAAGCTCACATCTGTTGAAGAATTCCACCGTAAAATTCATTCGATTTTAGCAGATGAAATGGCCGAAGAGGTCAGAAGACTCCAAACATTAATTGATGCGTTGGATGGCGAGATTGATGAATTACAGGTACAACAGCGCAATTTTGGCATTCCTGTCACAATACCACAGACTTTTCTGCAAAAGCACACTGAGCTTTCGCGCCGGATAGGCATACTAAAATCGCAGAACAAAGCCTGTGAAACATCGCAGACACTTGTTGCCGACGTTAAGGAAGCAAAAAAAGCTCTCGCTGATGTTGAAATGGAAGTCCTCAGTCTTATATCCTCGGCTATCAACGAACAGATGGTTCGTTATAACGATGCTATATACAATGGGACAAGGATGGCACCAATCATCCAATTTGAAAGCAGCACTAAATATAGCTTTTTCACTCCCGATGACGGCGGCATGGGTACGGCGTTTAAGAGCATGATTGTATTTGACCTCAGTATATTGAAGCTGACCCCGCTTCCTGTCATTATCCATGATTCACTTATGTTCAATCACATCGGGTATGAACCGCTTGAGAAAATAATGGAACTATATATTCAAAGCGGAAAGCAGATTTTTATTGCTTATGATAAACAAGACGCACCCACCCCGCGCGTTCAGGAGATTCTGGACAGCACCACAGTGATTCACCTCAGCGAGGATGGAAACGAACTTTTTGGTTACTCGTGGGCAAAGAAAACTCAGAATAGCAGCACAACTGAAAAGTAAGAAAATATGGAGGTCATACCATGCGATTCACCTACAAGAAGCTGTGGAAATTATTGATTGATAAGGAAATAAATAAAAAGACTCTCTGCCAAATGAGCAACATTAGTGCTACGTCGGTTGCAAAGCTCGGTAACGATGGGAATGTCAATACCTCGGTTCTGTTGAAAATCTGTACGGCACTTAAGTGTGATATTGGCGATATAATGGAAATCGTGCCAGATGAAAGCGCCGAGACGACAAATTTTCAAAAATAGAACGGGGGTAAGCGGCATGGAGATATTTAACAATACAACAAACGTGGTCAGAGATGACCTTGTAAAAACCATCGCCAAGGGCAGCCGTGTTTCTATTGCCGCCGCTTGCTTTTCTATCTATGCCTATCAGGAGTTAAAGGCGCAGCTTAAGGATGTTGAGTCGCTGCGCTTCATCTTTACTTCGCCGACATTCATCGCTGAAAAGACGCCGACGGAAAAGCGCGAGTTCTATATTCCACGTCTTCACCGCGAAAAGAGCATCTACGGTACTGAATTTGAGATTAAGCTCCGAAACGAGCTGACGCAAAAGGCAATTGCAAGAGAGTGCGCTGCATGGATTCAGAAAAAAGCCACCTTTAAATCGAACACCACCCGCGACGGCATGAACAACTTCATCAATGTGGAATCCGCCGCCGAGCGATATACATATATGCCTGTCAACAGCTTCACCACAGTTGATTTAGGCTGTGAGCGTGGCAACAATATCAGCAATATGGTAAGCCGCATGGAATTTCCATCAAGCGCTGCATTTATTGAGGTTTTCGATGCTGTTTGGAAAGATGCAGCGCGGCTTCAGGATGTCACGCAGTTCGTAATTGAGAGCATATCCGCCGTCTATCAGGAAAACACGCCGGAGCTTATTTACTTCATGACGTTGTTCAACATCTTCAGCGAGTTCCTTGAGGACATCACCGAGGATGTTCTGCCGAATGAAGCAACTGGCTTTAAGGAGAGCCTTATCTGGAACAAGCTCTATAATTTCCAGAAGGACGCTGCCCTTGCCATTATCAATAAGTTGGAACAGTACAACGGCTGTATCCTCGCCGACAGCGTCGGTCTTGGTAAAACCTTCACAGCACTGGCAGTGATTAAGTATTATGAAGGTCGCAACAAAAGCGTCCTTGTCCTCTGCCCGAAAAAGCTGAAGGATAACTGGATGACTTATCGCGGCAATTTAATCAACAATCCTTTAGCGAAAGACCGTCTGCGGTACGACATTCTATACCACACTGACCTCTCCCGCGATCGTGGCGATACCGTCATTGGACTGCCGATTGACCGTATAAACTGGGGTAACTACGATCTCGTCGTTATTGATGAAAGTCATAACTTCCGTAATGGTGGCGCTACCACCGGCGAAGACAATGATAAAGAAAACCGCTACACGCGGCTTATGAATCGCGTTATCCGCACCGGCGTCAAGACAAAGGTGCTGATGCTCTCCGCGACGCCAGTCAATAACCGCTTTTATGACCTGCGCAATCAGCTCGCGCTGGCATATGAAGGTCACAGCGATGTTATCAACGAGAAATTGAACACGAAGACTGATATCGACTCCGTCTTCCGTCAGGCCCAAAAAGTCTATAACGCATGGACGAAACTGGAGCCGGAAGAACGCACGACCGACGCTCTTCTAAAACAGCTCGATTTTGACTTTTTCGAGGTGCTGGACAGCGTGACAATCGCTCGCTCTCGCAAGCATATCCAGCGTTACTACGATACAACGGAAATAGGCAGCTTCCCGAAGCGGAACAAACCGATCTCGCTTTATCCGAAACTGACAGATAAGCCGGACGCTATCAATTATCAGGAGATATACGCGCAACTGATGGAGCTTAACCTCTCCATCTACACGCCATCGAAATACATTCTCGCAAGCAAGATAAGCAAGTACATCGACCCGGATTCCAAACACGCCCAGACCATTTCGCAGAGCGGGCGTGAGCGCGGCATCCAGCGTCTGATGAACATAAACTTGCTCAAGCGTATGGAAAGCTCCGTCCATTCTTTCGAGCTCACCGTCACCCGCATCTACAACGCCTATTACGATACGGTGCAGCAGATTGACGCATTCCAGCCGGGGGCGTCCATATCCGTGCAGGATGTTGCCAACACCGACGATTTCGATCTGGATGACCAGAACACCGATATGTTCAGCGTGGGCAAGAAATTTAAAATCGAACTGCGTGACATGGACTATGTTTCATGGCGGCGTGACCTGCAAGCCGACCTTGAAGTGCTGGAGCTTCTTATCCTTATGATTGAGGATATCACGCCACAGTACGACTATAAGCTGAACCAGCTCATTCACGTCGTCTGCGACAAAATCGAGCATCCCATCAACGAGGGCAACAAGAAGGTGCTGATTTTTACTGCCTTTGCGGATACGGCAGAGTATCTGTATGACCACCTTTCCACGGTCATTAAGGACAAGTATGGATTAAACACGGCGCTTGTCACGGGCGGCATTGACGGCAGAGTAACCATTCCGCGCTTCCCGTGTGACATCAACTCCGTTCTGACCTGCTTCTCTCCGATCGCAAAGGAAAAGGTGTTGACCATGCCGAAGGACAATAACGTCATCGACATACTTATCGCGACCGACTGCGTCTCCGAAGGTCAGAACCTGCAGGACTGCGACTACTGCATCAACTACGACATTCACTGGAATCCTGTCCGCATCATTCAGCGGTTCGGACGTATCGACCGTATCGGCAGCCGCAACGCCGTCATTCAGCTTGTGAACTTATGGCCGGGTTTGTCGCTGGACGAGTACATCAACCTCAAGGAGCGCGTCGAGGCCCGTATGCGTATTTCCGTCATGACCTCCACGGGCGACGACGACTACATCAATCAGGAAGAAAACGGCGACCTCCGTTACCGTCGCGCCCAGCTCGAAAAGCTGCAAAACGAGGTCGTCGATCTGGAAGAAATGAACTCTGGCATCTCCATCATGGATTTGGGATTGAACGAATTCCGCATGGACTTGCTTGCCTATATGAAAGAGCACCCAAG
>Ga0160425_1003364_pt1 | contig 11769 bp, 9 predicted proteins | sample BioMet8_FD_108193 | JGI IMG/M metagenome (GOLD analysis project Ga0160425, IMG submission 108193) | Microbial communities from bioreactor (seeded with sewage sludge) at Lawrence Berkeley National Lab, California, USA - Biofuel... | ecosystem: Engineered > Bioreactor > Anaerobic > Unclassified ...
GATAGTATTTTGTCTGCCGTGAAAAAGCACTACAATTTGCTAGATGGGGGTACGGAGGTAGAGGAGTCTCTGGATACACCTATTGCCGATCTTTTGCCCAAGATGGTCAGCGACGAGATTAAGGCATCAGGTATTCAGCCCCAGCGGATGACTACCGGTGAGCGCGGCGTTATTATCGACAATCTTATGAAGGCCGGAGTTCACAATATGAAGGGTGCAGTTATCGAGATTGCTAAGCAGTTGCACATTTCCGAGCCTACGGTTTACAGGTACATCAAGAAGAATAAATAATATAACTATAATATAAAAGACAGATATGAACACGAATAAAAGTGCTTATATCTGTCTTTTGCAATACGTAAAAAACTAGAGCTGAGCTTCGGGGTCGGTGTCTCCATTGGTGTCTCCATTGGTGCCAGGCACTTTTGGCGACGTTGGCGACGTTGGTGGTGAAATTCGGGGTCAGTGTCTCCATTGGTGCCAGGCACTTTTGGCGACGTTGGCGACGTTGATGGCGTTCTTTGTGACGCATTATTGTATTATATGTTATAATTAATATATCTTCGCAAATAGAATGGGGATTAATATATGGCTGCAATGTTAGTAAAAAGTTTAATATTTTTGGGCATTATTTTTCTGGCCTTTGCCGCTAAGCGCCTGGGCATCTGCGGGAACAAAACCAGACTGTGGGTTTCTAAAATAATTTTCATGTTTACATTGCCGGCTACGATTATTACAGGATTTGCCTCATTTCACCCCAGAGCCGCTTTCTTTTCTATGTGCCTGCTGGGATTTTTGTGTGATTGCCTGCTTTTGGCCATCGGCCTTTTTCTTTCCCGTGGGGAACAAAGAAGCAGAAAAATAATGTACGGACTTACATTGTCCGGGTATAACATTGGCTGTTTTGCTCTGCCTATGGCTCAGATGATTTTAGGACCGGAAGGCATCGTGGCAACCTGTATGTTTGACCTGGGCAATTCTCTGATGTGTGCCGGGGGAACCTATACTTTTTTAAACAGCTATTTAGCCGAAAAAAACAGGGGAGAAAAGCCTACTCTTTGGGGCAACTTGAAGACGCTTCTTTGTTCCTGGCCTTTTGATACATATTTAATTATGTTGATTATAGCCTTGCTGAATATTAAACTGCCGCCTCAGCTTTTGGCAGTTACGCGTCCTATCAGCCAGGTCAATGCCTATATTTCCATGTTTATGCTGGGATTGTTTATGGAATTTAAGACTTCCCACGGGGGATTTGGCTTAGTGGCTAAAACGCTGTTGGCAAGGTACGGAGCCAATTTTTGCCTGGCGGTGCTTTTTCTTTTCATCTTACCTTTTTCTTCGGTTATGCATAAAGTCCTCTTTATTACTACTTTAGCACCGGTTTCGGCTCTATCAGCTATTTTTGTGGAAAAACTGCAAGGGGATTGGGAGACAACGGGACTGGCAGCCTCTGTTTCCATTGTGGTAAGTATGATTTTGCTGCCGATTATTATGGTAATATTGTGATGATGAAATGACTTTTCCTGAAAAACAGGGATATATCAGCAAGCATGAGCACTCTACTGCGACTTACGTAGTAAGTACGGGGTGAGGTCATATAAAAAATATAAGGAGCGGATAACAATGAAAAAAATAGGATTTATTGGCACAGGAATTATGGGCTCGTCAATGGCTGGACATCTTATGGACGCTGGCTATGAATTAAACGTATATAATCATACCAAGGCCAAGGCAGATGGCCTTGTAGCCAGAGGAGCTCACTGGTGCGCTACGGCCGGGGAATGTGCTGTAGGCTGCGACGTGGTTATTTCCATGGTTGGCTATCCTAAGGATGTAGAAGAAATTTACCTGGGCCAGGGGGGCATCGTAGAAAAAGCGGCCAAAGGGACTTATTTAATCGATATGACCACTTCTTCACCGGTTTTGGCTGAGCGCATTGCGGCAGAAGGTGCTAAAAAAGGTCTGAAAGTCCTGGATGCGCCTGTTACCGGCGGCGATACCGGAGCTAAAAACGCTACTTTGACAATTTTGGTAGGTGGAGCGCCGGAGGATTTTGCTGCTTTGCAGCCGGTTTTCCAAGCTATGGGGAAAAATATCGTCCTTGAAGGTGGACCGGGAGCTGGACCAAAGACGAAAATGTGCAACCAGATTGCCATTGCCGGGGCATTGGCCGGAGCTTGTGAGGCATTTACCTATGCCAAAGCCAGCGGATTGGATATTGAGAAAGTTTATGCGGCTATTTCCACAGGAGCGGCCAGCAGTGCACAGATGACTAACGTTTTGGCCAAGGGCCTGAAAGGCAATTTTGAACCGGGCTTTATGCTGAAACATTTTATTAAAGATATGGGCATCAGCGCTGACACCAGTAAGGATTACCATATTGAGCTGCCGATTCTTCAGCAGGTGCTGAAGGAAGCCAGAACTTTGGAAGCAGAGGGCAAAGGAACAAATGGCACACAAGTTTTGATTAAATACTATAAATAAATTTTACTTTTTTTCCTAAAAACATACTTTTGTCATATTTTGGAGTAATAATCTAAATATAAGGTAATAATAAGCGTGCCAAAGAGCAGTGCTGATTGTACCGAAAGAAAATTTGAAGGGATATGATTTATTATGTTAAAAAGTATGTCTAAAAAAGTATTGACCGCTGTTGTTTTGGCAAGTATGACTTTTGGCTCTGTTCCTGTGTTCGCAGCAACCATGAGACCTCCTATGGGTCAAGAACAAGAACAAAGACAAAATATGCAAAAACCCGGAATGGGCAATGAACAAAATCCTTCCGAAATGAAGAAAATTAATAAGCATAACAAGAATAACAAAAATGAAATGCGCAAAATTGAAAAAGCCAGAAAAAATCAGCAAAAACAAGAACAAAAGATGAGAAAAATTCAACATAACCAGCAGAACAAGAACCAAAACAAAAATCAGAAAATGCAAGATATTAAAAAGAGACCACAAGGTCAACCCCAAAATCAACAAAATCAACAAGGACCTAGATTCTAATGTACACACAGGACGGCTGTGTTTGGTGCCCATTACAGGCACCGGACGCCAGACCGTCCTTTTTCACGTCACCAACGTCGCCAAAAGTGCCAGGCACCAATGGCGACAAAGGGTCCAACGTCCCCAAAAGTGCCAGGCACCAATGGGGACAAAGGACCCAACGTCCCCAAAGTCCCCAACGTCACCAAAAGTGCCAGGCACCAATGGCGACAAAAGGCCCAACGTCACCAACGTCACCGTCCCCAAAAGTGCCAGGCACCAATGGGGACATTAATGGGGACAATTGTACAAATTACTTGCACCTAGGGCCTAACTTTGCTAAAATTAAAGTGTTAGGGTATAAAAAATTGCGAAAGAGGTAGATAAGATATGAATTATGCAGAAGAATATCAGAAAAAATTAACGTCTCCCGAAGAAGCAGTTAAGATTATAAAATCAGGTGACTGGGTGGATTACGGTTGGTGCGCCAATCATCCCCTGGTGCTGGATAAAGCATTAGCCGAGAGAATGATCAAAGAGCCGGATCTGACCGACATTAATTTCCGTGGCGGCGTGGCTTTGTGGACTCCGGAAGTAGCGAAGATTCCCAATGCCCATGAACGTATGACCTGGAATTCCTGGCATGCTTCCGGCTACGAAAGAAAATTAATCGACAAGGGCATCGGTTACTATAGCCCTCTGAGATTTTCCGAGTTGCCCAGATATTATCGGGACAGCATTAAGCACGTTGACGCAGTATTTATTCAGGTTGCACCAATGGATCAGCATGGTTACTTTAACTTTGGTCTGAGTGCTTCCGATATTAAAGCTGCTATTGACGTGGCTGATAAAGTTGTGGTAGAAGTTAATAAGTACATGCCTGTTGTGTTGGGTGGTCACGAAGTGAGTGTACACGTTGACGACGTTGACATGATTGTGGATAATGGCGGAGCGGAAATAGGTCAATTGCCCAGCGGCAAACCCAGCGAAGTGGACGAAGCCGTTGCTAAACTAATCGTTCCGGAAATTCCTAATGGTGCTTGCCTCCAATTAGGTATCGGTGGTATGCCTAACGCTGTAGGTGCAATGATTGCAAAATCTGACTTGAAAGATTTGGGCGTACACACAGAAATGTATGTAGATTCCTTCGTGGATATTGCTGCTGCCGGAAAATTAACCTGTGCCAAAAAGTCTTTAGATAAAGGACGTCAGGTATTTACCTTTGGCGCCGGCACTCAAAAGCTTTATGATTATGTGAACAACAACCCTGCTGTGATGGGTGCGCCCGTTGACTATGTTAACGATGTACGTGTTGTAGCTCAAATAGATAACTTTATTTCCATCAATAATACTATTGAAGTAGATTTAACTGGGCAAGTAGCTTCCGAAACGGCTGGAACCAGACACATTAGCGGTGCCGGCGGACAGCTGGACTTCGTTTTGGGTGCTTACCTGTCTAAGGGTGGCAAGAGCTTCATCTGCTGTTCTTCCGCGTTCACTAATCACCAAGGGGAAACCAAGAGCCGTATTGTTCCCGTGCTGACTACCGGTGATGCGGTAACCGCCACCAGAACCAATATCCAGTATTTCGTAACTGAATACGGTATTGTCAATCTGAAGGGTGCCACTACCTGGCAAAGAGCTGAGCGTTTGATTTCCGTTGCTCATCCTAAGTGCAGAGAGGGATTAATTGCTGAGGCTGAAAAATTGGGCATCTGGAAAAACTCCAACAAGAGATAATAAAATAATTAAAAAGGACCTGCTTTCGCAGGTCCTTTTTTGTATGTAGCACCACATCGCCGCAGCACCCGAACTCAGCTCTGACACAGGAGCTAGCGCCAAACCGTCGCCAAAAGTGCCTGGCACCAATGGGGCGCCAATGGTACCACCACGGCGCCACTAATGGCTAGTGGCTCAGTTCTTGCAGGTCATAGGGGGTTTCTTGGTACACGAAGTTCAGCCAATTGTTATAGAACAAGTGGGCGCAGCTGCACCAACGAAAAATAGGACGCTTGCTGTCATCGTTGTCGGGATAGTAATTCAGCGGCACCTGAATATCCATGCCTTTGTTTTTGTCCCGGTCATATTCCCAGGCCAGAGTTTCTCTGTCGTACTCGAAATGCCCCATGACAAAAAGCTGCCTGTCCTGGTGGGCAGAAACAATATTAATGCCCATGCTCCGGGAACGAGAAAGAACCGTCAACTCCTCATTGGCATCCACCGCAGCATCGTCGATAACCGTGTGCCGGGACTGGGGAATATAGTACTGGTCGTCAAAACCCCTAAATAGCTGGTTATCAGGATGGGTAAGAGTATAAGGGAAGATACCGAAAATCTTTTCCGGTACTTCGCTTTTTTTTATGCCATAGTGATAATACAGACCGGCCTGGGCACTCCAGCAGAAATCCAGCTGAGCAAAAACATGGGTTTTGGCCCATTCAAAATACTTGCCCAATTCCTGCCAATAGGCCACATCTTCGAAAGCAATTTTCTCCACAGGAGCCCCCGTGCTGATAAAACCATCGTAATATTTGTCCTTAATATCAGCAAAAGTAACATAACATTGATGGAGATAATCGTTGTTGGTGTGAGTGGAAGTCCGGCTGGCGGGACAGGCAAAATCAACCTCAACCTGCAGGGGAGAATTGCCCAAAAGCCGCAAAAGCTGAATCTCCGTAGGCTTTTTCAGAGGCATCAAGTTCAGAACCAATATTTTCAAGGGGCGAATGTCCTGATGAAAAGCCCGGGAAGACTCAATAGTTATAATTCCTTCTTCTTTTAATTTTTTCTTAGCAGATAATTGTTGTGCTACTTTTATTGGCATCGTTGCCTTACTCCTTTTTACGCATTTTTTAAAGCATTGGTCAAATCTTCAATTAGGTCATCAGCATTTTCCAGACCAAGGGAAATTCTTACCGTACCAGGTTCAATGCCGCAGTCATGCTGGGCTTCTGCACTGAGCTGCTGATGAGTGGTAGAAGCAGGATGGGTGAGCAGGGACTTAGAGTCACCCAAGTTCGCCAGGTCGGTAAAGATTTGGGCACTGTCAATGAAACGACGGGCGGCCTCAAAACCACCGGCTAGTTCAAAGGAGAACACAGAACCTGCTCCTTTGGGGAAGTATTTATCGGCCAAAGACTTGTAGGGTGAGCTGGCAAGACCGGGATAATTAACCTTTTGGACCTTAGGACTGGTCTCCAAAAATTCTGCCACCTTTTTAGCATTGGCAACATGACGCTCCATCCGCAGAGAGAGGGTTTCTGTCCCTTGCAAAAGCAGCCAAGCGTTAAACGGACTGATGCAGCCCCCAAAGTCCCGCAAAGCCTTACAGCGGACTCTGCTGACAAATCCGGCAGGATTAGCATGGAAGAAGCGGACACCGTGATAGGAGGTGTCAGGGGCAGTAATCTTGGCAAAGCGGGGAGAGCCTTCCCAGTCGAATTTGCCGTTTTCCACAATAATGCCGCCCATTACTGTGCCATGACCGCCGATAAATTTAGTGGCAGAGTGGACGCTGATATCGCAATTGTGGGCAAAAGGACTGAACAAATAGGGAGTCGGAAAGGTGTTGTCCACGATAACGGGGAGCCCGTTTTTGTGGGCAATTTCTCCAATGGCCTCAAAGTCAGGAATATTCGTGGCCGGATTGCCGATGCTTTCGATGTAAATGGCCTTGGTTTTCGGTGTGATGGCCTTAGCAAATTCCTCCGGATGGTCGGAATTAACGAAGTTAACTTTGATGCCCAGATTAGGCAGAGTTTCATAGAATAATTCATAGGTGCCGCCGTAAACAGTGGAGGCACTGATGATTTCGTCACCGGCGCCGGCCAGGTTCAAGATACTGTAAACCACAGCAGCCATACCGCTGGACACGGCCAGGGCAGCAGTACCGCCCTCCAGGGCCGCAATACGCTTTTCGAACACATCCTGAGTAGGATTAGACAAACGGCTGTAAATATGACGAGGATCCTTTAAAGCGAAACGGTTTTCACCGTCCTGGACACTGTCAAAAGCATAGGCTGTGGTCAAATAGAGAGGAACGGCACAGGCACTGGTTGTAGGGTCGGGAGCTTGTCCCGCATGTTGTTGCAATGTTTCAAACGCATAATTTTTACTCATAGTATAGCCTCCTAAAATTTGTATAAAAAAAACTTCCGTCCCCTAATACAAGGGACGGAAGTACCGTGATACCACCCTAATTCATCCGGCCTTTGCAGGTCGGACCTCCTCAGGTACGCAGGCCGGAGCCATTAATACCTTAGCGCTGTAACGGGCGCCCCCGGACGGTCTAAAAAATTCGACCAATCTGCTCCAAGGCCATGTTCGACAAAGTATCCTGTTCTCTCTTGCACCTGGGTGAGAGCTCTCTGTGCCATTTTACTTTGTTTACTCTTCTCTTCATCGCAAATATTAATTTAAGTATGACTATAACAAAAAAAATAATAGCAGTCAAGAAAAAAATAAAAAAGTGCAGGAAAAAATTATACACTAAGCAAAAGTGTAAACAATGGTACACCAATGAAGCGTCGCCAAAGTTGCCAAAGCTGTCGCCAAGGCTGTCGCCAAAAGTGCCAGGCACCAATGGCGACAAAGGACCCAACGTCACCAAAAGTGCCAGGCACCAATGGGGACAACGGCACCAACGTCGCCAAAAGTGCCAGGCACCAATGGCGACAACGGCACCAAAGTTGTCGCCAAAAGTGCCAGGCACCAGTGGGGACAACGGCACCAACGTCGCCAAAAGTGCCAGGCACTAATGGGGACATTAACGGTTGATGTGCTTGACGAATAGGTAAAAGCAGGTGGTAGTAGTTACCGTGGCAAGAACATCGGAAATCGGTTCAGCTAGTAGTACCGCAAAAACCTTGTCCTGAAAAAAATGGGGAAGGAGCCAAATCAAAGGAACCAAAAGCACAATTTTTCGCAAACAGGACAAAACCAGAGAAATTTTGGCTTTGCCCAGAGCCAAAAAAGTTTGCTGACAGGCAATCTGAGCACCGAAAATCAGCATACCAACAAAGAACACACGAATAAAAAGAGAGGTGGTAGCAATCAGCTCCGGATCACTGTTAAAAATCCTTACGAAAAAAGCCGGGAATAAAAGCACTAGGCCGATGAAACAGATGCTGTAGGTTACGCAGCATTTGAAGAGCAGCTTAAAAGCGGACTTTACACGCTCGTAGTTTTTGGCTCCGTAGTTATAGCCGATAATGGGCTGAGCACCCTGACACAACCCCATAACAGGGGCATTGTTAAATTGAATAATACTTAGCATAATGGTCATGGCACCGACGGCAATATCACCACCGTAACGGGACAATGACGTATTTAGGCTGATTAGAGTCACACACTCCGTGGAAGCCATAATAAAAGGAGAGATACCAAGACTGATAATCGAAAGAAGAATTTTTATATCGAGAGGGAGATTCTCTTTTTTTATGTGCAGAAAAGTTTTTTTGCCGGTTAAAAATTTACAAACCCAAAGAGCTGAAACAAGCTGGGACAGAACCGTGGCAATGGCAGCACCTTGCACACCCCAACCAAAACCGAAAATAAAAATTGGGTCCAGAACAATATTGCAGATAGCTCCGATTGTTACTGTCGCCATACCGATTTTCGTAAACCCCTGAGTATTGATGAAAGGGTTAAGACCCAGGGACACTTGGACACAGATAGTACCTAGTACATAAATTGACAGGTAGCTGTCTGCATAGCCGATAATAGCGTCGCTGGCTCCAAACAGACGGAGCAGGGGCACTTTCCAAATGGTAAAAATTATAGTAAGAACGATAGAAATGCCGATAAGGGCAGTAAAAGCATTACCAAGAATTTTCTCTGCACCCTTATTGTTCTTTTGCCCCATTTTAATAGCAGCCAAAGGTGCACCGCCCATGCCGATTAAATTGCTGAAGGCGGCAATCAGGATAATAATGGGGAAACTGACCCCAACGCCGGCCATGGCTAAAGTTCCGTCCGGCAGCCGACCGATAAATATTCTGTCCACAATGTTATATAGGACGTTGACGAACTGGGCCACAATCATAGGAATGGCCAGAGAGAAAAGCAGTCGGCCCATGGGAGCATGTTCTAGTTTGTTAATACGTGGTGTCTCTGTTTGTACAGTCATGGTTAGCCTCTTTCTTTGTGGTTTTGCAGTAGTGATATTTGTGCGCGGTGTTCACGCTAAAACGTGGCCAAAAGTGTCGCCAAAAGTGCCTGGCACCAATGGGGAAACGTGGCCAAAAACGTCGCCAAAAGTGCCTGGCACCAATGGGGAAACGTGGCCAAAAGTGTCGCCAAAAGTGCCTGGCACCGATGGGGAAACATATGTCCATTATAACATAAAAAAATACTGCTATACCGGATTCACCGATATAGCAGTATTTTTTTTACTTAGAATTCTTTCATGATGCCAATCTTGTCGAAGACTCGGAAAACCAAGCTCATGCAGACTGCTACCAGTGTGGCAAGCACCATACCTTGTACTGTAATGGTGCCAAAAGTAATCTTGGCTCCTGACAAACCGATAATCATAATTGTACCGGTCATAACCATATTGCGAGATTTAGTGAAGTCTACTTGTCTGTCTACGAAAATTCTAATACCGGAAACAGCAATGACACCGAACAACAGTAAGCACACACCGCCCATAACCGGGGAGGGGATACTGCGAATCAATTCGCTGAGTTTGCCTACGAAAGACAGGAGAATGGCACATACTGCAGCACCACCGATAACCCAGACACTATACACTCTAGTTAAGGCCATAACGCCGATATTTTCCCCATAGGTAGTGTTTGGAGTACCGCCAAAAGCACCGGCCAAGGACGTAGCAAGACCATCACCAAGCAGGGTTCTTGTGAGGCCGGGGTCTTTCACCAAGTCGCGGCCCACAATATTGCCCGTCACTATCAAGTGACCAATATGTTCAGCCAAGGTAACGAGTACGGCTGGGGTGATAATCATAATAGCGTTTAAATCAAAAGTAGGAGCACTGAAAGTGGGTACTTTAAACCAGGGAGCATTCATAACGGGGGTAAAATCCACCATGCCCACACAAACAGCTGCAACATACCCGCAAACAACACCGAATAAAATAGGAATAATAGCCAGGAAACCACGGAAAGCCACGCTGGCAATAATTGTAACAGCTAAAGTGAAAAGGGCCACGCCGATGTGTTGAAAATTTGGCGTTTTATCAGTAAGACCGGCCATAGCAGCAGCAGTAGGAGCCAGCTCCAGACCAATGATGGCTACGATGGCACCCATGGCTGCCGGCGGAAAGACAACGTCAATCCAAGCAGTACCTACTTTTTTAATCAGGAAAGCCACAAGAACGTACACCAAACCGAAGACAATGAACCCGCTCTGTACTGCAGAATAGGGCGAACTCTGGAGAACCAAAAGCACCGGAGAAATAATGGCAAAGCTGGAACCTAAATAAGCAGGAACTTTACCTTTGGTCAGGAAAATAAAAAGCAAAGTGCCTACACCATTAAGAAAAATACAGGTAGTGGGATCCACTTTGAACAGGAAAGGTACTAATATTGTTGCCCCAAACATGGCAAATAGGTGTTGCAGACACAATGGCAGGAACATAGGCAAAGGCGGACGTTCCTCAACTTGAATAATGTTATTTTGCATAATTTAGCCCCCTAATTAATTACTGTGTATATTTTACAAGGTTAGCAGACAAATGGCAAGGACAAATAAGTGTTACATTTGGTACAGTTGTTATTGTAATAGATTTGGGAGGGAGGGAACTTGGCGTGGCGCCGCCCCGCCAAATAGTTCTTGGCGGAAATACGGCCTATGAAATATTCTTTGCAATTAGGATAATTATCATGTAATTAATTAAAATCTAGGAGGTTTTATCATGAAGAAAGAAGATGGTAATGGTTTTAGAATAAGGCAAAGCAGGAAAACAAGCAAAATTGTAGTAGGTTTACTTTGTGGTAGTTTTATTTTAGCTGGAACAATTAACAATGCATGGGCACAAAGCAAGCCTGATACTAACGATGCTAAGGGAAAAGATGCAGTGGCAATAGGTAAACATAATGATGCAAAAGGCGATTATGCTAGCGCTATCGGAAGCTGGAATAAGGCTTTGAACAACGAAAGTAGTGCTGTTGGGTACAAGAACACTGCTGCTGGACATAGAGCAACAGCTTTTGGTACAAAAAATTCAGCTTTGGGAGACCATGCTTCCGCATATGGAGCACATAATGTTACTTTAGGAAATTATGCTACGGCAATGGGTCACAATAACGAGGCAATAAAGGATTATGCTCTGGCTTTAGGTAGATTGAATTTGGCAAAAGGATTACGTTCAGTAGCTATTGGCTCAAACAATAATGTCTACAGTAATTATTCCCTGGCATTAGGAATTAATAATGCTGTTTTGAAGGAGCAATCTTATGCTATAGGAGCAGAAAACAGTGCTGAAGCAGAGAAATCAGTGGTATTAGGCCTGAAAAATCGGGTTACCAATAAGGCGACTAATAGTTTTGTTATAGGAATAGATTCAATTGCCGAAGCTGCTAATACAGTTGTTATTGGCATGAGGGCTAAGGCTAACCATGTCAATAGCATGGCGTTAGGGGCTGACTCGAAAACCGGCGATGTACACGCAGAATGGGAGAGCAGAAACCTATGTCTTGATATAGGCAGGGAAAGGTATGCATATGCATATGCTGGGTTGGCCACTCCGCGTAATGGCTCGGTTAGTATTGGTGATGTGGTGTTGTCCGGCACATTAATTTAGGCAGCATTCGTCACTTTAAA
>Ga0160425_1003370_pt1 | contig 11758 bp, 8 predicted proteins | sample BioMet8_FD_108193 | JGI IMG/M metagenome (GOLD analysis project Ga0160425, IMG submission 108193) | Microbial communities from bioreactor (seeded with sewage sludge) at Lawrence Berkeley National Lab, California, USA - Biofuel... | ecosystem: Engineered > Bioreactor > Anaerobic > Unclassified ...
ATAAAATAAAAATCCCGGTGATAACGAATATCAACAGGGGAGATATGCCGCAGATGCTGAAATATGATGTGCTGGCTGCAGATATGTATAATCTGGCATTCGGCAATGACATGTATATGCGCAACGATCATGTCATGAAGCCGTACATAAAAACAGACGGAGAACAGAGCGGAAACCGTTCTGCACGGTGATCTGCGCTGAGCGGCTCGGATCTATGCGCAGGGGGAACTCTTTTGGATATATACAAGGTAACTCTCGCGCATATGCGCAGAAATAATTCTCTCATACTTATGCTGGGGATGATTTCTTAAAATTGATCATTTATGAGAGGCGGTAGCTATCAGGTCAGTGCCCGGGCAGATAAAATCACTGATGAGTACATCTCCGCAAGAGACAGGAGCTTCGGCAGTAAATCGCCGGAGTTTTTTCATGGCATCGACTAAGGTGCTTTTGGGTATCGGCCTGCTCGTCCTTACGCTGACAGAGATATATCCTTCTGACGAACCGGTGAGCGTCACAGTGGAAGTCAGAGTGCGCACAGGAGCAGTCAGTTCGGTTTTCGCGTATTCCAGGCCCTTCGGACATTTATATCCGGAGAATTCGGGCTCGGCAGCATCTGTATAGGATATCTCACAGCTGTTGGGACAGAGTATGCATGTCAGCGTCATGCTGTTTATGTCAGCCGCAGCTGCGGCTTTTCTGCGGGCGACGTCTCTGCGGTTCTCGGCACGCGTCCTGCTGATATTTCTTAAAGTGTAAGGTGAAGAGAGGACGGCTGCGTCTGCAGGATCGGACAGGAACTTCGCTGCCTGCACTGCGGCTTTTCTGCCGTTCTGCGTCACATCATCAGCCAGGCCGTGCACATAAAGCGCGTTGCCGCATACGAATATACCGTCGCCGCAGCAGGATGCATCATCTTCCGGCTCTGCTGTCTGTTTTGACATTTCTTCGATTACAGGTTCGAGGACGGCATTTTCAGGTTCGAGCCCGGCGGAGAGGACAAGGGTATCGCATCTTATCGTCTCTTCAGTTCCGGGAAGCAGAGAACCGTCGGCAGCAACTTCCATGATCTTTACAGCTGATATGCGTCCGCTGCCGATTATATCTGTCACTGTGGCAGAACAGCGCAGCGGTATGTCATAGTCGTCCAGACACTGCCTGATGTTTCTTTTGAGACCTCCGGGAGTCTTTTCGCGTTCTAGTACGCATATGACATGCGCTCCCTCGAGGGTGAAGCGTCTGGCCATGATCAGGCCTATATCGCCGCTTCCAAGTATGACGATATCACGGCCGGTCATCAGGCCTTTGAGATTGATCAGATTCTGTGCTGTCCCTGCAGTCCAGATCCCGGACGCTCTTGAGCCCGGTATCATCATGCTGCCGCGGCTGCGTTCGTGACATCCCGAGGCGGTTATCACCGTACGGGCAGTTATGGCAAAGGGACCTTCAGGACCCTCGGCCCTGACAAGGTATTCGGGCGTTCTCTGATGCTTTGCAGCGGCCAGGTTATCAGGGAGAGGTTCGCGGCAGGACCGGATATCATCTGTCAGCGGCGTCACTGACATAACAGTGACAGAAAGCCGCACATCGATATTCTTTTTCCGTATGCGCCGGTCGAAGATCTCGGCGTATTCCGGTCCGGTGATATTTTTACCGAGTATCATAAGTCCGAAGCCGTCATGTACGCACTGCGGCAGGATGCCGCCGGTGCGGGCCTCTTTTTCAAGTACGATGATATCGGTTACGCCGAGATCATGAAGTTTTTCTGCAGCAGCCGTTCCTGCAGGTCCGGCTCCAATGACAACAGCGTCTTTTTTGATGATCTTCATCTGATCCTCCCTGTGAACATGCCGCTGCCGGGGTAATCCTGCTGCCAGGCAAGCGGATCGATATCCCTCTTTTTCATGAGCAGATCGATGATGGCAGAAGTGCAGAAACCGCCCTGGCAGTCGCCCATTCCAGCCCTGGTGCGTATCTTGATGCCGCGCAGTGTGGGTCGCGCTCCCAGTTTGATTATCTCATCGAAAGCGGTCAGTATCTCCGCGCCTGTCACAGATTCGCATCTGCATATCATTCCCAGTCTCGGACCTGTATCGCGGATATCTTCTGCTGCGCTGTCCGCTTCAGAAGTACTGCGGGACATACCGTCAGTTCCATGAGGACCTGCAGGTGCTGCATACGGCCGTATCCTTGAAATCCCGAGCATTCTGCAGATATATCGCGCTATAGGCACAGATGAAGTCAGTCCCGGCGATTCGATACCGAACAGGACAATAAAATTATTATGGTTATCTATAGAAAAGTCCGCATAGCCGCCTTTCCCGGTAGCTTTAGGTCTTATTCCGGCGAAACTTCTGATGATATGGGAAGTTTCTATGGCAGGGCAGAGCCTGTGTCCCTGCAGAAACAGGTCTTTCATTACTTTTTCGGTCGTTTCGCAGCCTGCACCGCAGCCGAAGCCTGCGCCGCTACCGTGTACTGAGTCGCCTTGAGCACAAGTGCTATCGATGTATTCCGCGCTGGGACCTATCATGAGATTTCCGTCTATCGTCGGAGTAAGGTGCACTCCGAGTCCGCCTTCGCGGCTGGAGGGAACGGGATAGACAGGTATTTCCGGTGCTCCGGGAAGCTTTCTGGTGAGAATGTGATATTCGCCGCGGCAGGGATAGGTCTCATATCCGTCAAGGCCTGCAAGCGAGCAGATATGTGACGCTCCCAGTCCGGCGCTGTTGATGATGACCGGTGCAGAGAAAGAATCATCGACGGTATATATATGATCCGCAGCTGTTTTGCTGTTATTTGTATTTTCATGCGCCTGGTGACAAGTGACAGATCGGACTTCATGGTCGAAGACGAACTCGGCTCCGGAGGCCTGCGCAGATCTGGCCAGAGCGATAGTATATTCGAAAGGATCGAAGATCCCGGTCATAGGACTGTAGAGAGCCGGTACTTCTCTGCCTGTTTCGTCTTCTTCAGTGACGGTCCAGCCTTTCTCCTGTATTTCCAAGCCTTTGACGCCGTTTTTCTGCCCCTGGTCATAAAGCTTTTCCAGGCCTTCACGGTCTTCGGGATGCAGGGCAACGACTTTTTTGCCTGTGCGTTTGAATTTGATTCCCAGGCGGGCAGCTTCCTGTGAAAACCCCTCATTGCCTTCAACGCAGAAACGCGCCATCAGAGAGCCGGGAATGTTGTTGAAACCGGCATGCAGTACGCCGCTGTTGCGTCCTGATATGCCGAAGCAGGTATCTGCCTGTGCTTCCAGTACCAGTACACTGAGACCGCAGCAGGCGATCTCGCGTGCTGCAGCGTTTCCTACGGCGCCTGCGCCTATGATTATGACATCGAACTTCTTCATGTTTTTGATTATACACCTAAAACGGCCGGGGATAAACCTGCCCTTGAAAAGTGGAGCTTCAGGGCATATAATTAATGTGTTTAGCGGCACTGCAGCCGTATATTAAAGCTGCAGAAAAACCGCCGGCATATACATATACAACAGTAATTATTATGAAACTGAAATACGATCACTACGGAGGAACGAATAATGAAGGTATTAGTTATCAACTGCGGCAGTTCATCACTGAAATATCAGGTACTTAACATGGAGGGAGAGATCCTCATGGCCAAGGGTCTGGTTGAGAGGATAGGAATGGACGGAGCTGTCATCACTCATGAAAAAATCGGTGAAGAAAAATGGAAGAACGAAGTGCCGATGGAGAGTCACAGGGAAGCTATAGCACAGGTGCTGGCGGCTATCACAGATGCCGATCATGGTGTGCTGAAAGATATGTCCGAGCTGGGAGCTGTAGGTCACAGAGTAGTGCATGCAGGAGAAAAATACTCAAAGAGCGTGCTGATCGATAATGAAGTAATGAAGGTAATGGAAGAATGCGTCAATCTGGCGCCGCTTCACAATCCGCCCAACATACTCGGGGTCAACGCCTGTAAAGAACTGATGCCGAACACGCCGATGGTAGCGGTATTCGATACGGCTTTCCACCAGACTATGCCTCCGGAATCATATATTTATGCCATTCCTTACAGATTCTATGAAAAGTATGGTGTAAGGAGATACGGATTCCACGGAACGAGCCACAGATACGTTGCCAGCAGAGCAGCGGACATACTCAATGTAAATCTTGAAGATCTCAAGCTGATCACCTGCCATCTCGGCAACGGGGCTTCAGTATCCGCTATAAAAAGAGGCAAATGCATAGATACATCAATGGGCTTCACGCCTCTGGAAGGACTGGTAATGGGCACCAGATCGGGAGATCTGGATCCGGCAATAGTTACATTCATGAGGGAAAAAGAAAATCTCAATACCGGCGGTGCAGACAAGATACTGAATAAGGAATCCGGAGTCCTGGGAATATCAGGAGTCTCCAGTGATTTCCGCGATCTGGAAGCAGCTGCAGAAGAGGGCAATGAGAGAGCACAGCTGGCCATTAAGGTCTTCGCACATAAAGTTCGTTTCTACATAGGTGCATATATTGCCGAAATGAATGGCGTCGATGCCATCGTATTCACGGCCGGAGTCGGCGAAAATGATATAGGGATGAGAGATGTCATCTGCAACGATCTGGGAAATCTGGGCATCAAGCTCGATATGGTCAAGAACAAGACCAGAGGCAAGGAGACTATTATTTCCAGAGACGATTCAAAGGTGAAGGTCATCCTTATCCCGACCAACGAAGAACTGGCAATAGCCAGAGACACCGTGAAGATAGTGGAGGCATTGTAAATAGTGGTTGACAACGGGCCTTTCATAGTTTTATAATACAGAAGTTGCCGCATCGAAGAAAGCAGCGGGAACACAGGATGAACATCGCATTTATCCTGGGGAATACCATAGAAGCGCAATAAAGAGAGATTCTCTCTAAGACCATAGAAACCGTTAGAAGGAGGTGTGAGAAATGGCCGTACCAAAGAGGAAAACTTCCAAAGCAAAGAGAAACAGCAGACAGACTGCAAATATGAAGAAAACTGTACCGGGAATGTCTGAATGCCCTCAGTGCCACGAACCCAAGCTTCCGCACAGGGTTTGTCCGAACTGCAACTATTATGACGGTAAAGACGTCATGGCAGGGAAATAGTTCTGACCGATATTTTCGGCATAACAAGATTCATCGATCAATACAGTGGACGTACAGAAATGTGCGTCCTTCGCATTTGCAAATGCGTCTCAGTAAAACATGTATGCATGCGGACAGCATGCTCATTCATACAATTGTTATCTCAGTTTCAGGAAAACAAGAATCATCATAATGAGAAGATACAGAATAAAGAAGGACAGAAAAAGCAGGATCATCAGGATATCGCTTTGCATATGCATGGCGTTTTTTGTGACCGTAACAGTCAGTTTACTGAAAAACACCGTTGATCATGAAATCAATAAGGAAGCGGATTTTGCCTTTGCCAAAAACAGCATAACGATCAGAACAGGCAGCAGGGCAGACCTGAAGATGAGGTACAGTCCGGCCGGCGCAAAAAAGCCGGTATTGGAATACCTGTCGGGAAACAGCAGAATTGCTTCTGTGAACAAAAATGGCAGTGTGAGCGGCAAGAGTCCCGGAACAGTCAAGATAGCGGCTGTTTCTCAGTCAGGCGGAGTTAAAGCAGTATGTACAGTAACGGTGAGGAAAGTTGTCAGGGGAAAGGCGATATTCCTGACATATGACGACGGCCCCAGCAGCAATGTCACACCCAGACTTCTCGATGTACTGAAAAAGTACAATGTGCATGCAACATTTTTCATTGTAGGATATGAAGCAAAAAAATATCCCCGGATCGTGAAGCGCGAATACAATGAAGGGCATACTGTGGGGATACATACATATTCACATAAATACAAGAAAATATATGCCAGTAAAAAGGCTTTCTTCAAAGATTTTGAAAAGGATGAGCAACTACTCAAAAAGATAACCGGGAAAAAGCCGGCATTCTGCCGCATGCCCGGTGACAGCGACAACACTTTCGTGAGCAGGAAAAGAGCCCGTGCTATAATCAGAGAAATGAAGCAGCGGGGCTACACCTGCATAGACTGGAACGCAGCCAGCTATGATGCCATGGGAAGAAAGTATTCCGTGAAGAAAATGACACGTATGGCGATCAGGACCATCAGGGAAAACCGGCAGTCAGTTGTGCTGATGCATGACGCAAAGCCTAAGAAGGCCACGCCCAGGGTCACGGAAAATGTGATCAGATATTTCAAGAAACGCGGATATACCTTCGAGGGACTGGATGGATACGAAGGCAGAGACATCCTGTTTATCAATAAATAAGGCCATCCATGGTCGTCTAGTGCGGTATATGCAATAAAAGAGGCTGTTCATCAGGGAAATTTATTATCCCATGATGACAGCCTCTTCTGATCCATTATGTGTCATGCCTGCTGTATGATATCATCCTTGCATCATGTAATGCAATAACAGTTTTATGATGACAGCAGTTATTTGATAAGTACTTCAGCGATCTGCACTGTATTCGTGGCCGCGCCTTTTCTGATATTGTCTGCCACTACCCAGAGATTGACGCCGTTCTCGACAGAGAAGTCACGCCTTATCCTGCCAACATACACTTCGTCAGTGCCTGCTGCATCGCGGGCCAGAGGATATATATCATGTGCCGGGTCATCCTGAACGATGATGCCGGGGAAATCCGCCAGAGTCTGTCTGAGTTCATCAAGATCGAACGGCTTCTCAAATTCTATGTTGATGGATTCTGAATGGCTGTCGAATACCGGAACTCTTACAGTTGTTGCCGTTACTTTGATGCTGTCGTCACCGAGTATTTTGTGAGTCTCGTTGATCATCTTCATTTCTTCTTTTGTATACCCGTTTTCTGTAAATACATCGATCTGCGGTATGCAGTTGCCTGCTATCGGATGTGAATAAGCCAGATTTGTATCGTTGCCGGCCATGCCGTTTTTAAGGTCTGTGATGCCCTTGACGCCGCTTCCCGATACAGCCTGATATGTCGAATAAATGACTCTTTTGATCCTGTATTTGTCATGCAGCGCCTTGAGGGGCAGCATGGCCTGGATAGTAGAGCAGTTCGGATTGGCGATGATGCCTTTCTGTACTTTCTTCACATCTTCAGGATTGACTTCCGGTACCACCAGAGGTACTTCGGGGTCCATTCTCCACTGACTCGAATTGTCGACCACAGTCACACCGTGTGCTGCCGCAATGGGAGCGAATTTTTCGGATACTCCGCCGCCGGCCGAAAAGAGGGCGATATCGATATCCTTATCGAACGAATGCTCGGTCAGTTCCTCGACGATATAATCTTTGCCTCTGAAATTTACTGTTGTACCGGCGCTTTTTGCAGACGCCATGATATATAAATTTTCGAATGGAAAATCTCTTTCTTCGAGAACTTTGAGGAATGTTGTCCCAACGACACCCGTAGCGCCTACAATAGCTATGTTTGGTTTTTTGTTCATTGTTTTCTTCCTCCTTCATGTAAAAATATAGAATGCAACGATTATACACCTTAAAGCCGCATATCGCAAGGGTTGAGGCCATGATTGGGGATTCCTTACAATTCTGTCATAAATATGCGGATGAGGCATAAATGTTGTGCAAAGAATGAAATCGGATTCCGTATATGGTATAATATTTGTGTTTTTTAAGGAGGTAACAGCACTTGGCAACACTTACATATTTACAGGCAATAATACTCGGACTGGTACAGGGTCTGGCTGAATTCCTGCCGGTCAGCAGCAGCGGACATCTGGCACTGCTGCAGTATTTTTTCGGCATAAAGGGCGACAGTGTGCTCATGTTCACAGTCATGCTGCATATGGGAACGCTGATCTCTGTTTTTGTCATATACTGGCGTGACATAATCAAACTGTTATGGGAGCTCTGCCGTACAGTCAAGGATATCTGTACCGGCAAGGGTCCGCGCATCAATATCACAGAGACAAGGCGGCTCGGATTCCTGATAATAGCTGCTACTATACCTACGGCTGTCATGGGGCTGCTTTTCAATAATACATTTGAAAAATTCTATTCTTCACTCACAGTGATAGGTATAGGACTGCTTATCACCGGTACGATCCTGTGGATAGCCGATCATATGAGAAGCAATACAAAACTGATACCGCAGACAAAATTCAGGTATGCGTTTTTCATCGGCATCATGCAGGGCATCGCGATAACACCGGGGATATCACGGTCAGGATCCACTCTTTTCGGAGGACTCGTAAGCGGACTCGACAGAGCGTATGCAGTCAAGCTGGCGTTTCTGATCTCGATACCCTCGATACTTGGTTCGTTCATCATGGAAATGCCTGATGCCGCCAAAGCAGGAGTGCAGCCGGGGACCATGGGACCTATGATCGTCGGAGTCATCGTGGCTGCTGTGTCAGGGTTCGTGGCAATAAAAGCGATGATAAAAATAGTATCCGGGAAAAAGCTGTCGATATTCTCATTCTATACATGGGCCGTAGGTGCTTTCGTTGTCATATATGCTCTGTTCATTGCCTGATTATGCAAAGATCAAGCAGGATAACGGACAGCGGTTCAGACAAAAGTAAAAGAAACAGGGAAAACAGGTATAAAAATGGCGGGGAAGAAAAAAAGAAGCAATGCGAATAAAGAGACTCAGGCGATAAGTCTGAGCAGCATAAGGGCAGGTGAAAGAAAAACCGGCAGCCCGGCTTCCGGTACGGCAAAAAAGAAAAACAGCAGTTCTGCTGCCGGAACGGCAAAAAAGAAAAACAGTGCTTCAGCCGCCGGAAAAAAGAAAAAAGGCAGCGGCAAAGCCGATCCCGGCAGAAAAAACAGGGAACCGGATAGGACACTGACCAGAAGACAGCAGGAAAGAGAAGACAAACGTCAGCAGAAGGAAACCAGAGAAAGAGAAACGGCTGAGCAGCTGATGGAAGAATACGACTATCACAGAGTAACTGATATTATCGCTGCAGTGATACTCATAATCATCGGAGCCGTGCTGATATTGCTGCTGCAGACCGGTATCGTCAGCAGCCTGGGCGAGCCTGTATCGAAGGTGATGAAGGGTATTTTCGGATTCGGTGCTTATTTTCTGCCGTATATACTGATCATTTTTGCCGTTATAATACTGGGCGAACTGACTGCGCCGGTAAGATTGAGGACATTGATCATGATATTTGTTATCTATCTTGGTACGGACGTGATCAATGCGGCGAGATATGCAGGAGACATCAGTCAGAGTTCGAATGATCTTAAGCAGATATACAACGACGGCGTCCTCATGATGAACGGCGGAGTTTTCGGTACTTATGCCACGTCATTCATAGGCGGAAAAATGGATATGATCGCGATATACATCGCAGCTGCGGCAATAATTGCGATATGTCTCATGTTTATTCTCAATACTCCTCTTACGAGGATGCTGGAGAAGCACAGGCTGAGAAAGCTTGAAGATGAATACAATGAAGATTACAGTGATGCGGATATGTACAGAGAATCGGACGATGACGATACTGGTGCCGTATACAGAGAATATAAAAAGGAAAAAGACAACGGCAACGACGCTGTCAGAAGGCTGGAAGAGGCGCAGATGAAGATAGACAGCGGGTATATGAGTACTCCTTCAGAAAAAAGAGCAATAAGTTCCGATGAAGCTTTTTCTGACGGTGATGCTTCCACGGGTCATTCTGCCGGAGCGGGCATGAAGGCTGCAGAGGTTTCCGGGCGGAAGGTATCGACGTCAGCAGATGATGCAAAATACCGTATACCCGTATCGGGCCGCGACAGGCTTCCGGATAACCAGAAAAAAATACTGGATATGGTTAAGAACGACGGTCTTTTTGAGACAAAAAATTCCAGACCGGGATTCGGCCTGGATGAAGATGAACCGTTCAAAGCGAAAAAGACAGGAGCGGCTGCAGCAGGACTGGCTGCCGCAGCGGCAGGAGCCGCCGCTGCCGGGGCCGCCGCTGCCGGGGCCGTTAAAGATAAAAAGGATATCGATGATGAAATAACAGATATGCCCAAGCGCGGCGGCAGATACAAGCTGCCTCCGCTAGATCTTCTCAATGCGCCTTCCGGCACTGCCGGTAAAAAGGGACTCGGCAGTGATCTCAATGAGAAGGCACAGCTGCTAGAACAGACATTGAAGAGCTTCGGCGTCGATGCCAGAGTCATGGATGTGATCGAGGGCCCTGCTGTAACAAGATATGAGATCCAGCCCGCCATCGGCGTGAAAGTGAACAGCATAGTAAGACTGTCGGACGATATTGCTCTCAATATGAAAGCCAAGAGCATCAGAATAGAAGCACCCATACCGGGAAAGGCTGCTGTCGGCATAGAGATCGAAAATGAACATCGCGAGATGGTAACTCTGAGAGAGATAATCGGTTCCTCTGAATTCAGGAACCATAAATCGAAACTGGCCTTTACTGTTGGCAGGGATATCGGAGGCAGGCCGATCATCGCCGATCTCCGCAAGATGCCCCATCTGCTTATAGCCGGTGCGACAGGTTCGGGAAAAAGCGTATGCATAAACACTATTATAGCCAGCATTCTGTATAAGGCGCGGCCGGAAGAGGTCAAGCTGGTGCTCATCGATCCTAAAATGGTAGAAATGGGCAGCTATAACGGCATTCCGCATCTGCTGATCCCCGTGGTCACGGATTCCTCAAAGGCTGCGGCTTCGCTCAACTGGGCGGTGGCAGAGATGACAGACAGGTATAAGAAATTTGCCGCCGAAGGCGTCAGAGACATAGGTTCATACAATTCATCAAAGAAGGCGGCACGGCAGAAAGACGAGATGCTTCCCCAGATAGTAGTGATAATCGACGAACTGTCAGACCTGATGATGGTAGCCAGCTCACAGGTCGAAGACGCCATCTGCAGACTGGCACAGCTGGCGAGAGCAGCGGGGATACATCTTATAGTTGCTACGCAGAGACCGTCTGTTGATGTAATAACCGGACTGATCAAGGCCAATATACCCAGCAGGATTGCGTTTATGGTATCCAGCCAGATTGATTCACGTACTATAATCGATATGACGGGAGCAGAGAAACTCGTAGGAAACGGCGATATGCTGTTCAAACCACAGGATCTCAATAAGCCGAAGAGAATCCAGGGGCCTTTCGTATCAGAGCAGGAAATGCATCGGATAATGGAATACATAAAGGCCCAGGTAGAAGATCCGGATTACAATGAAGAAGTCATGGAGCAGATAGAAAAGGGCAATTCCTACAGCGGAGAGGATGAGACAGACGAACTGTTCTCCGACGCCGTAGAAACAGTAGTAATGGCCGGACAGGCTTCGGTTTCGATGCTGCAGCGGCGGTTCAGGATCGGTTATAACAGGGCTGCCCGCATAATAGACAATATGGAGACCCGCGGCATCATTGGCCCGCAGGACGGCTCGCGGCCTCGTCAGGTCCTGATGACAGAAGCTGAACTTGAAAAGGCAAAAGAAGAAGGATTTTAAATTTGAAAATTTATATAAAGACACTGGGATGCCCCAAAAATTTCAATGACAGTCAGGCAGCAGCCGGCATACTGGAAGCGGCCGGTCATTTCATCGCTGAAGATCCTGAGGATGCCGATGCAGTGATGGTCAATACCTGCGGCTTCATAAACGATGCCAAAAAAGAATCGATAGAGGCAGTCTTTGATATGGCCAGGATCACTTCTGGATGTTCTTCATCGGATAACAGCGGCGGCGAGGGATGCGGCAGAAAGCTGCTCATCGTCTCGGGATGTCTGTCGCAGCGTTACGGAAAGGAACTGTTTGCTGAAATGCCGGA
>Ga0160425_1003372_pt1 | contig 11757 bp, 13 predicted proteins | sample BioMet8_FD_108193 | JGI IMG/M metagenome (GOLD analysis project Ga0160425, IMG submission 108193) | Microbial communities from bioreactor (seeded with sewage sludge) at Lawrence Berkeley National Lab, California, USA - Biofuel... | ecosystem: Engineered > Bioreactor > Anaerobic > Unclassified ...
GACGTCTCCGTCGATACCGTCCACCTTCCCGCTCTTCGAATACTGCCACATCTGGAAATCGTAGTAAAAATCCGGCGCGTCGGCGTACTGCGCCAGCCAGAAAACATAGTCCTGCAGCGCGGGGAGATCGTATTCCTGATACCCGATGTTCTGGTTGAAGTAGACGCCGGGCGTGTAGCCCGCCGCCTTCACCGCCCCGCAGAAGGTCTCGGCGCACTTCGTCAGCGTCGTCTGGTCCACGCTGTCGGTGCGGCCTCCGCCCTCGATGCTCTCCCAGTCGAACACCACCGGATAGGTGACGTCCAGGCCCTTGATGGCGCCGAGCGCGGTTTTGGCCTCCTCGGCCGCCTCGTCGGTCGTGATCGCCTGCGAGAAGAAATACACGCCGACCTTCAGCCCGTTCGCGAGCGCGTTCTTTACATTGCTCTGGAACTTTTCGTCGAGCGAGATCGTCCCGTCGGTATAACCCCGGTAGCCCACGCGGATCATCGCGTACGTCACGCCCTTCGCCGCCACGGCCGCCCAGTCGATGTCGCCCTGGTGCGCGGACACGTCCACGCCCGTCTGCGAGGCCTGCGCGCCGGTATAGCGGATGAAGCCGTCCTGCGAGGAGAAGCACGTCAGGTCGTAGGAGTTCTTCGGGAGGCCCGCGGCGGTCTCCGTCCCGCCCGACGCGTCCTGCTGCGAGGCGCCGTTCAGCCGCTTCGCGACCAGCTCCGCCCCGGCCCAGAGCGCCGCGAACGCCGCCGCCACGCATAGAAAGATCAGCACCCGGCCGAAAAAGCCCGGCCCGGAGCGCCGTTTCGATTTTCTCATATCGCGCCCTGCCTTTCCCGGACAGTATATCACAGCCGGCGCGTTTCGCCAAGTTCTCTTTTCCCGCGACAAAATCCTTCGGCGCTTTACAAATATCCATTGTGCATTTCGCGGAAATATAGTAAAATGTAATCAATAACGATATAAGGGGGTCTCGCCATGGCAGATCAGGAATTTGAGCGCGACGAACAGTTGATCGAAGCGCGCAGGCTCAGGCGTATGGAGCTCCGCCGCAAGCGCAGAATCCGTCAGCGCATCACCTGGGGCGTTGTGATCGCGGTTCTTGTGCTGATTATCGTTCTGATCGTCAAATCCTGCGGCAAGAGCGCCGCGCCCGCCACGGCGACGACGGGCAAAACGACGGAGACCCAGGCTGCCGAAACGCAGGCCGCGGCCTCGCAGACGCCGCAGAAGGCGACGCTGTCCGCCGTGGGCGACATCATGGTCTACGACGACCAGCTCGCGGACGCCAAGCAGACGGACGGAAGCTACAATTTCCTGCCCGTTCTCGCGCCGGTCTCCCAGCTGCTGACCGCGTCGGACCTGACCGTGGGCAACTTTGAGGCGAATTTCGCGGGCGAGCCGTACACCGGCAAGCCCAATTTCAGCGCGCCGGACGCCCTGGCCACCACGCTGGCCGGGCTCGGCTTCGACGTGCTCCAGACCGCCAACACCTACAGCATCCAGAACGGCCTCGTCGGCCTGAGCCGCACCGTCAACACCATCCGCAACGAGGGCATGAACGCCCTCGGCACCTTCGTCTCCGCCGACGACAAGACCGCCAACGAGGTCGCCGTCCGCGAGGTCAACGGCATCAAGATCGCGTTCATCGGCTTCACCAAGGGCGTGAACAACGTCAGCCTGCCCAGCGGCGCGGACTACGCGGTCAATCTGCTCTACAAGGACTACGCCACCAACTACAAGAACGTCGACAGCGACGCCATCAAAGCCGTGATCGCCGCCGCGAAGGCGACGAATCCGGACGTGATCGTGGCCATGGTCCACTGGGGCAGCGAATATGAGCTGACGCCCAGCGACACGCAGAAGAGCATCGCCGACCTGATGTTCCAGAACGGCGTGGACGTGATCCTCGGCACCCATTCCCACGTGGTCGGCCCGATGGAGAAGAAAACCGTCACGGTGGACGGCAAATCCAAGGACGTGTTCATCGCCTATTCCCTCGGCAACTTCATGTCCAGCATGAGCAAGGACTACACGCGCGAGGGCGCGGTGCTGAATCTGGAGTTCACCAAGGACACCGCCGGCACGACGATCACCGGCATCGACTACGTTCCCACGCTCTTCACCGACAAGGGCGAAAACGAGACGAACCGCTTCGAGGTGCAGAACGTCTACACGGCTCTCGCCGCCCAGCCCGACGCCGCCGCGCAGAAGACGCTCGAGCAGGCCGTGAAGGACCTGGCCGACCACACCGGCTCGACCTTCGCCCGCGCGGCGGACGCGTCCGCCGCCGAAACGACCGCGGCCGAGACGACGGCCGCCGGCAAGACGACCACTGCCGCCGGCAAGACGACCACTGCCGCCGGCAAGACGACCACTGCCGCCGAGACGACCACCACCGGCGCAAAGGCGGCGGGCTGATGAAGCGCAGCGGCTATATCACCTGGGACGAATATTTCATGGGCGTCGCCCTGCTGGCCGCCAAGCGCAGCAAGGACCCCAACACGCAGGTCGGCGCGTGCATCGTCAGCCAGGACAACATCATTCTCTCGACCGGCTATAACGGCTTTCCGAAGGGCTGCTCCGACGACGAGTACCCCTGGGACCGCGACGGGGACGACACGAAATATCCCTTCGTCGTCCACGCGGAGCTCAACGCCATCCTCAACTCCAACGGCAAGTCGCTCAAGGGCGCGAAGATCTACGTGGCGCTTTTCCCCTGCAACGAGTGCGCCAAGGCGATCATCCAGTCCGGCATCGGCGAGGTGATCTACCTCTCCGACAAATACGCCGACTCGCCCTCCACGCTGGCCTCCAAGCGGATGCTGGACTCCGCGCATATCCCCTATCGGAGACTGCACACCGAGCTTCAGACCATCGCGCTGGACTTTCAGATCGCGAAATAACAAAAAGCTTCCGTCTGCCGCCGGGCAGACGGAAGCTTTTTCGGCGCCGGACCTATTCCTTCCGCGCGGACTCCGGCCGCAGCGTGTCGCGGGTCGCGGCGGCGGAGCCCGCGAGCATGAAGATCAGGGCGGCGAGATATTGAGCCGAAAAACGTTCCTTCAGAAGGACGAACGACGCAAGCGCCCCGACAAACGGCGCAATGGCGTAGTACGCGCTCGTTTTCGCCGCTCCCAGCGTTCTCTGCGCCTTCAGATAACAGAAAATGCTCAGCCCGTAGGCGACGAAGCCGAGGAGCATGACAAGCGCGATATTCCCCGGCGCGGGCAGTCGCTCGCCCAGGACGAATCCGACGGTCAGCGAGCCGGCGCCGGAGCAGAGGCCTTTCACGGCCACGATCTCAAGGGTGTTTTTCGCGGCTATGCTCCTTGTGCAGTTGTTTTCCAGCCCCCACAGGACGGACGCCAGCAGAACGAACACCGACCCCCGCGAGAAGCGCAGGCCCGACGTCCCCTCAAAGGACAGTATGACGCTCGACACGGTCACGAGGAGGATCGCCGCCCAGAGGCGTTTCGAGATCTTTTCCCCGAAAAGCGCGAAGGCGATGACCGCCGTCGCGACGATCTCAAAATTGTTCAGCAGCGAGGCGTTGGCGGACGTCGTGTGCGATAAACCGTACATCAGGGAAATCGGCGCCAGAATATCCAGGGCGACCATCCCCGCGGCATAGGGGAGATCCGCTTTCGACAGCAGCGCCTCCCTACCCGTTTTTTTCGCGTTCGCCAGGAAGATCGCGCCGGCGCCGAAGCCCGCGCCGAGGTACAGCAGCCCCGCCATCATGGTCGCGGGCACGACCTTCAGCAGCATTTTTGAAAACGGCATGTTCGCCGCGTAAAACAGCGCCGCGGCGACCGCGTACAGGATCGCCCTTCCTCCGCTTCGCTTATTCCCTTTCACGCTATCACCTTCAAAATTCCGGCCCGTCGTCATTATACGGTCCAGTATAACAGAACGGGCCGGAAAATGGAACAGGGGCCGCCGCAGATCGCCTGCGGCGGCCCCTGTTCCTGACGTTTTTACAGCTCCGTCAGCTCGTCCCGCCGCACCTCGCCGGCGAAGCCGGACTTGCCCAGCAGGGCGGCCAGCTCCGCGGCCAGGCGCAGCCGCTCGGGCGTGTCGGCCTGGTTGACGACCAGCGTGCCGCCCAGGCCCTCCGCGCGCAGAACGGCCGCGACGCGCGCAGGCGTGGCCTCGTCGTCCTGTCCGGCCGAGGCGAGCAGGGCGAAGCGCTCGGGCCGGTGCGCGGCCGCCCGGATGGGCCGGCCGAAGCCGGACGCACCGACCAGCGTCAGCAGCCGATCCGTCTCGTTCGGGATCACGGGCTCTCCGGGCCCGTGCGCCTTGAGCGGGAGCTGCCGGGAGCCGTCTCCCTCCACAAGCACGAAATCCGCCAGGCGGCGCAGCTCGCGCAGCGGCAGGCGGGGCAGCGTCAGCTTGCCCTCCTCCGTCGGCGTGCCGACGCAGACCGCCCGGCTGCGGCCGAGCACGGCGGTCAGCTGCGCGGCGTCCGCCTCGCAGAGCACCGGCATATCCGCCGGGGGAAAGATCTTCGTCGTCGTACAGAAAATCACCGTTCCGGGGAGCGTCTGCGCGAGGCGCAGCAGCAGCGAGGTCTTCCCGCCGCTGCCGATCGCGCAGATCACGCCCGGCGCGAGACCGAGCCGCCGCCACATTTCCATCCGCCCACTTCCCTTTTCCCGAGCATAACACGGCGGGTCCGGTCCGTCAAGGCGAAAAGGCCGTTAAAAGCGGGACGTCCTTTCGGACGCCCCGCCAATGAGGGAGCGTGGACGCCGCGTTACATGGACGCCGGTTCGAGGCTGTCGACGTATTGCTGCATCTCCGCCTTGGACTGAACCGAACGGACGCGCGAAAGAATATCGCGCTGCGCCTCCCGGTTCAGCGACGCAAAATGATTCAGCGCGCGCACGTTCTGCGCAAGCGCCATGCCGAAGCCAAGCGGAATCTCCAAATGGCCGGGATCGTTTTGCATGTCTCTCACCTCGAAGACAGTATGCGCAGCGGGGCGGGAAATATGCGGCGGAAAAATTTATTTTTCGACGAGCGCAATCTTCTCGAAGAGCGGCGAGCAGACGGTCACGACGCAGCCGCGCAGGCGGAGCGTCGCGGCGTCGATGCCCGCGTCCGGCGGGCGGACGAGCCGGAAATTTCCGACCATGCCGAGTCCCGTGTATTTCGCCCACGCCTCCTTGCGCGTCCAGAGCGCGAGCAGCGCCTCGTCCCGGTCGGCCTGCGCGGCGAGCCAGCGCAGCTCGTCCGGCGCGCAGACGCGCGCGGCCAGACCGGGGCGGCGGGGCCGGAGCCGCTCGGCGTCCGCGCCGACCGGCGCCGACGAGACCGCGCAGGCGGCGAGGCCGTCGGTGTGCGTCGGCGAAAAAAAGATCGGGTCGCCGGGAAAATACGGCTTGCCCGATCCGGTCCGCGCGACGGGCGGCATCGGTCCGCCGCGCAGCTCTCGCCACGCCGCCGCCAGCAGCGCCCGCGCGGCGGCCGGTCCGTCGTTCTTTTCACAAACGGTATAGTAGAGCCGCAGCATCTCGCACCTCCCGGAATAAAAAAGGGCCGCCGCATACGCGGCGGTCCTTTTGTTCGTTGCCTGGATTACAGGGTGCCGTTGGCCTTCATGCGGGCGAAGCACTCGCTGCAGTACACGGGTCTGTCGGACTTCGGCTCGAAGGGAACCTTGGCCTCGCCGCCGCAGGCGGCGCAGACAGCGGTGTAATACTCTCTGGGACCACGGGCAGCATTCTTGCGGGCGTCACGGCAAGCCTTGCAGCGCTGCGGCTCGTTCTGGAAGCCTCTCTCAGCGTAGAACTCCTGCTCACCGGCGGTGAAAACGAATTCTTTTCCGCACTCTTTGCAAACTAGCGTCTTGTCTTCGAACATGTGGATTTTACCTCTCTTTTGCTAAATTGTTTCAGCCCTGAAAAATTGCCCCACAAAATGCTTGTTGGTCAGCCAGGGTTTGAATATGCGAACGGCCTCATGCCGTTTACGCCGGGGAATTCTGCCGGGAGACCTTGGCGCGGATGCGCTGCACCGCGTTGTCCACGGACTTGGGAGATCGCGAGAGAGCTTCTGCGATTTCAGTATAGGAAAGACCTTTCAGGTACAATGCGAGAGTCTGCCGTTCCAGCGGGGAAAGCACGGCGTCGAGCCGCGCGAGAAATTCGGCAAACTCCTCTCTGCCAATCAGCAGCTCCTCTGGGCTTTGCTCCGTGGGCGGAAGGTTTCCTTCCAAGGGCTGAGAATCCGGAGAGAGTGTGCAAAGAGGAACGGAATGGTTAAGCACCCGGTTGTTGCCCGTCTCCGCCGCGCGGATCGCGGAGATAAGACGGTTGCGGATGCAGACCGACGCGAAGGTACGGAATGCGGTTTCCCGCGAAGGATCAAACACGGACGCCGCATGGAGAAGGCCCAGCATGCCCTCCTGCAGGAGATCGTCCGCCTCGGCGCCGGCCAGAAAAAACGGCCGCGCGCACGCGCGCACCAAGCCGGAATACCGGCTCACCAGCGTCTCCAGCGCGGCGGCGGAACTGCCGCACGCGGCGCAGAGCTGTTCATCCGTCATCCGGCTCGCGTCACGGCAAAAATCCATGCTAGCGCTTGCTCCTTTTCCAGAGTATTATATGCAGAATCGTCTCATTTGTCAATAGTAATGAATTGTTTTTTGATTTCAAATTTGATTTTGTGCGTTTTCGACACTCTCCGCGATTTTCGCGGCGATTTTCTCCGCCTGCTCCTGCGTCCCGGCCTCGACCATGACGCGGATGAGCGCCTCGGTGCCGGACGCGCGGACCAGGACGCGGCCGTCGCCGTTCAGCTCGGCCTCGCCAGCCTCGACGGCGGCGCGGACGGCGGGATGGTCCAGCACGGCTTTTTTCCGCTCGTTCGCGGCCGGAGCGGCGACGTTGCGCAGGACCTGCGGATACTGCGGGACCGTCGCCGCGAGGCGGCTGACGCTCGTCCCGGCGCGGCAGGCGATCTGCAAAAACTCCAGCGCGGTGAGCTGGCCGTCGCCGGTCGGCATCCGGTCGAGGAAGATGATGTGGCCGGACTGCTCGCCGCCGAGCGCCATTCCCTTCTCCTGCATCAGCTCGCGGACGTTGCGGTCGCCCACCGGCGCGCAGAGGAGCTCCATCCCCTCCCGCTCGGCGTACTTCCGCAGGCCGAGGTTGGACATGACCGTGGCGACGAAGCCGTTGTTCTTCAGCTTGCCCTGCTCGCGGAGCGAGGAGGCGCAGATGGCCATGATGCGGTCGCCGTCCACCTCGCGGCCCCGCTCGTCCACGGCGAGGCAGCGGTCGGCGTCGCCGTCGAACGCGAGCCCCAGGTCGTAGCAGCCGCTGACCACGCGCTCGGAGAGCATCTCCAGATGCGTGGAACCGCAGCCGGCGTTGACGTTGACGCCGTTGGGCTGGTCGTTGATGTAGGCCGCGTCGATGTTGTAGCGGCTGAAGATGCGGCGGGCCGTCTTGGAGGCGGCGCCGTTGGCGCAGTCGAACAGGACGCGCAGGTCGGTGATCTCGGTGCGCACCGAGGAGGTCAGGTGGCGGATGTACGGCTCGGAGCAGTGGCGCCCGTCGAGCACCTGGCCGATGCCGCCGCCGGTCTCCACCGGGAGCTCGCCCTCGGCGAGAATGCGGCGCTCGATCTCGTCCTCCAGCGCGTCGGAGAGCTTGAAGCCCTCGGCGGAGAACATTTTGATGCCGTTGTACTGGTAGGGGTTGTGGGACGCGGAGATCACGACGCCCGCGTCGGCCGTGTTGAGCACGGTCAGGTAAGCGACGGCCGGCGTGGAGATCACGCCGAGCTGGATGACGTCCGCGCCGCCTGCGCAGAGGCCGGCCGTGACCGCGCACTCGAGCAGGTCGGAGGAAATGCGCGTATCCTTGCCGATGACGACGACGGGCTTTCTGCCGCAGCTGTCGCGCAGGCAGAGCGCGGCGGACAGGCCCGTGCGATAGGCGAGGCGGCAGTCAAGCGTTTCGTTCGCGATGCCGCGGATGCCGTCCGTTCCGAAAAGTTTTCCCATAATATTCCTCCTAAATGCTGAACTGCTGCTGTCCCGGCGCCTCCAGATGGAGGTGGTCGTAGGCCAGCTGCGTCACGCAGCGCCCGCGGGGCGTGCGCGTCAAAAAACCGATCTGCATCAAATACGGCTCGTAGACGTCCTCGAGGGTGACGGTCTCCTCGCCGATGGTGGCGGCCAGCGTGTCGAGGCCGACGGGGCCGCCGTTGTAGCTGCGGATGATGGCGGTGAGCATCCGCCGGTCGAGCGAGTCGAGGCCCAGCTTGTCGACCTCGAGGCGGCTGAGCGCGTGGTCGGCGGCCTCGCGGGTGATGACGCCGTCGTAATAGATCTGCGCGAAGTCGCGCACGCGGCGCAGGAAGCGGTTGGCGATGCGCGGCGTTCCGCGCGAGCGGGAGGCGATCTCCTCCGCGCCGGCGGGGTCGATCTCGATGCCGAGCAGCGCCGCCGAGCGCGTGACGATGCGCGTCAGCTCCTCCTTCGTATAGAGCTCGAGGCGGAGCGAGACGCCGAAGCGGTCGCGCAGCGGCGCGGAGAGCTGACCCGCGCGCGTCGTCGCGCCGATCAGCGTGAATTTCGGCAGATCGAGCCGGATGGAATTGGCCGAGGGGCCCTTGCCGATCATGATGTCGATGGCGTAGTCCTCCATCGCGGGATAGAGGATCTCCTCGACCGCCCGGTTGAGGCGGTGGATCTCGTCGATAAACAGGATGTCGCCGGGGTTGAGGTTGGTCAGCAGCGCCGCGAGGTCGCCGGTCTTTTCGATGGCGGGGCCGGAGGTGATGCGGATGTTGACGCCCATCTCGTTGGCAATGACGCCTGCCAGCGTCGTCTTGCCGAGGCCCGGCGGGCCGTAGAGCAGGACGTGGTCGAGCGGCTCGCTGCGCCGCCGCGCGGCCTCGATGTAGACGGCCAGGTTGCCCTTGGCCTTTTCCTGGCCGGTATAGTCCGCGAGAGTCTTTGGGCGGAGGGAAAACTCCGCCTCGTCCTGCGGCGTCAGCGTCGTGGTGATGATGGGCGCCTCAGGGCTGCCGGAAAAATCGATGCTCATGGATCGCCCTCCTTACTTGACCACCATGCCGCGCAGGCACGTGCGGACGATCTCCTCGATCGTCAGGTGCTCGATGTTGACGCCCTTGAGCGCGGCGCCGATCTCGGCCTGCGAGTAGCCGAGCACGGCGAGCGCCGCGCTGGCCTCGGCGGTCTTGCCGCCGCGCACGGGGACGTCCGCAGGTCCGGCGGACGCGCTGATTTCGAGCTGTCTGCCCGCGATCTTGTCCTTGAGCTCGAGGATGATGCGCTGCGCGAGCTTCTTGCCGACGCCCTGCGCCGCCATGAGCGACTTCTCGTCGCCCGTCACGACGGCGAGCGTGAAATTCTCCGGCGTGACCGCCGACAGAATGGCGAGCGCGGCCTTCGGCCCGACGCCGGACACGCCGAGCAGAAGCTGAAAGCAGTTCAGCTCGTCGCGGCTGGCGAAGCCGAAGATGTCGAACGCGTCCTCGCGGATGTTGCAGTGGGTAAACAGCTTGTGCACCTGTCCCACGCGGAGCTGGGAGAGCGTATAGGCCGTGGCGTGGCACGCGAAGCCCACGCCGCCGCAGTCCACGACGGCGAGGCCGTCGTCGATGGCCGTGATGGTTCCGTTCAGATAGTAAAACATGCCTTCACCTTCCGCTGCTTTCCATGCCCGCCTGATGCAGGAGCGAGGTATGCGTCCGCCCGTGGCACAGCGCCAGGGCCAGCGCGTCCGCCGCGTCGTCCGGGCGGGGGATTTTCTCCATTTTCAAAAGCCGCCGGGTCATCTCCATGACCTGGCGCTTCTGGGCGTTGCCGTAGCCGACGACGGCCTGCTTGACCTGCGACGGCTTGTATTCGAAGATCGGGACGCCCGCCTTCGCCGCGGCGAGCAGGATCACGCCGCGCCCCTGCGCGACGCCGATGCCGGTCGTCACGTTGTGGCCGAAGAACAGCTCCTCGATCGCGAGGGCCTCCGGCCGGGAGGACGCGATCAGCGTGGTCATATCGTCGAAGATCATCGCGAGGCGCTGCTCGAACGGCAGGCCGGCGGGCGTGGTGATCGCGCCGTACTGCAAGAGCCGCTGCTCGCCGCGCTCCGACGCGATCAGCCCGAACCCGATGGTGGCGAATCCGGGGTCGATCCCGAGGATGCGCATTATCCGAAAATCTCCCAGTAGCAGAGATTCAGCACGCCCAGAACCACGATGCCGCAGAGCACCCAGGCCATGACGACCTGCCACTTCGGGCGCGGGGCGTAATGGCGGTTCCGCTCCTCCTCTTCCACATGGAGCTGGAGCTTCTCCAGCTCCTCCTGATTCGGTCTCTCGTCCATGATCGGCCCTCCCTCCGGCATGTCTGTGAAAAATACCATATTTAAGTTATTATATCATATTTGTTTTCGATTGAACAGCGAAATTTTCCGCCCGCCGGGACGGGAAAGGCGCCGCCCCGAACGGGACGGCGCCTGCCATCGTTCAAACCTCAAACATCAGATCGCCGTAGGTCGGCACGGGCCACATGTCCTTGTCGACCAGCAGCTCGAGCTCGTCGACCGGCGCGCGCAGCGCGGCCATCGCGGGCACGACGCGGTCGTGGAACTCGCGCGCCATGCGCGCCACGTCGTCGTAGGCGTTGACCTCGGCGGAGACGCGCTCCAGCGCGGTCAGGGCGTTCTTCGCGGCGGCGAGCAGCGAGGAGCATTCCTCCAGCAGCCCGGCCTGCGCGGAGACGTCGGCTTCCGGGCAGGCGGCGCGGACGGAATTGACCGAGTTGGCCAGGCGGGTCGTGAAGTGGATCACGGCCGGGATGTAATGCTTGCCGGCCATGTGGACCATGGTCTGCGCCTCGATGTTGACGGTCTTGGAGTAGGTCTCGTACATGATCTCCGCGCGGGACTCGAGCTCCGGGCGGGTGAAGATGCCGAATTTCTCAAAGAGCCGGACGGTCTTGTCCGTGGTCAGCGCGGGGACGGCGTCCACCATCGAGGGAAGATTCGGCAGGCCGCGGCGCGCGGCCTCGCGCACCCACTCCTCGGAGTAGCCGTTGCCGTTGAAGATGATGCGGCTGTGCTCGATCAGGCTGCGGGCGATGACGGTCTTGGCGTCGTGCTCGAAGTCCCCGGCGCCCTCGAGCTCGTCGGCGGCCTCGCAGAACGCCTCCGCGACGATCGTGTTGAGCACGGTGTTGGCGTTGGCGATGGAGTCGGACGAGCCGACCATGCGGAACTCGAACTTGTTGCCGGTGAAGGCGAAGGGCGAGGTGCGGTTGCGGTCGGTGGCGTCCTTGCGGAGCACGGGCAGCGTGCTCACGCCGATGTCCAGCTTGCCGCCCTTGAGGCTCGCGGCGGCGACGCCGTTGTTGACGATCTGATCGACCACGTTGTCGAGCTGGTCGCCGAGGAAGATGGAGACGATCGCGGGCGGCGCCTCCTGCGCGCCGAGGCGCTGGTCGTTGCCGGTATTCGCGGCGGCCTGGCGCAGAATATCCGCGTGCTCGTCCACCGCCTTGAGAATGCACGAGAGGATCAGCAGGAACTGCAGATTGGTGTTCGGCGAGGCGCCGGGGTCGAGCAGCTTCTCGCCGGTGTCGGTGGAGAGCGACCAGTTGTTGTGCTTGCCGGAGCCGTTGACGCCCGCGTAGGGCTTCTCGTGCAGCAGGCAGACGAGGCCGTGCTGCGTGGCGACGCGCTTCATCGTCTCCATGGCGAGCTGGTTCTGGTCGAC
>Ga0160425_1003373_pt1 | contig 11753 bp, 12 predicted proteins | sample BioMet8_FD_108193 | JGI IMG/M metagenome (GOLD analysis project Ga0160425, IMG submission 108193) | Microbial communities from bioreactor (seeded with sewage sludge) at Lawrence Berkeley National Lab, California, USA - Biofuel... | ecosystem: Engineered > Bioreactor > Anaerobic > Unclassified ...
TAGTAATAGCATTACTCCTAGTTGAACCAATAAAGTTATAGTTGGCAGAGGTTAAATTGCCTGCATCTACAGTTAAATCATAAGTACCTACATTACTCGTCCTAGAGCCTTGAACAGCCTCTGTTATATAGGTCGTCATTCCTGAAATTCCCTTGGCACTAGTATCGCCGTTAACCAGGCCACTAATGGTATAGTCATACTTGCCGGTAATTCCTGCCCTATCGCCGTATACAACATGCCCTACTTTCTTAGGAGTTATTGTCAGAGCTGCCTTATTCAAGTTAACATTGCCTGTCCGGGCAACAACATCATAGTTCTTTAAAACCACATTGGGAAGTATAGTATAGGTCTGACCCACATCCTTAGTAGTACCATCATCATTGTACGCCGTATTAATATACTTAATCCCATCGAGCAGTTTAGCTGTATCGCCATTTACCAATCCGCTGTGCGTGCTGCCATAATCAACCTCACTGGCTTTCTGTCCATATGTCATGTCCACGTCATTTGCAGCTAGGTTCAAAATGGCCTTGTTCATAGTTACGGTACCAGCATTGGCTGTAACGTCATAATTTGTTAACATCACATTGGGAGTTACTGAGTACGTTGAACCTATGTCTTTAGTAGTGCCATCTGCATTATATGCAGTGTTAATGTATTTTATTCCACTGAGTACATCCGATGTATCACCGTTTACCAGCTTATTGACTGTATCAATGCTGTAGTCATTAATCACTTCACTTGCTTTCTGACCATAAGTCATAGTCACATGATTGGCAGTAATAGTTAATGGAGCTTTGTTCATATTGACAACACCGGTCTTAGCAGTAACATCATAGTTCTTTAATGTTACTTTAGTTGCTACCGTATAAATTGTGTCCACGTTTTTAGTAGTTCCATTATCACTTGTATAGATGTGATAGGCCAGCCAAGTAATGTAAGCAGCTCCAACGTAAGATAAGACATGAACATACTCTTTAAGAATAGAACCTATAAAATATGCGATAAGTGCAGAAACAGCTGCTACAACTATAAACCCCACGAATAAACCTCTCCATTGTCTTAACGCAACAGGTTTACCATATTTTAACGCAGCTGCCATAGAACACAGATTGGCAGGTCCGGGTGTTATAACGGTAACAAAACAATAATATAAAAAAGATGGAATTAATTCTGGCGGCATAAGATTTCTCCTTATTTTTTTTTTTAGTTTTTATCTTAATACCCGCCCAGTACTTTGTCAAACTATTTGTGCAAAAATATACACTTAACCTTATTTTCGTCTTTTATCTATCAGATTATGTTTCATACGCTACATTTTAGTTACTCAATTTTAGCCCATTGTAATCATACCATTTTACTTTGTCTTTCAATATCTGCCAGTCAATATTTTTAGCAAAAAACTTCTTAGCTTCAAACTCATGGGCACCATTTTCTTTCTTATTATAAAATTCCTTTACAGTAGGTTGACCTTGAGCATTAAAACTGAATTCCCTATCCAAGGAAAATTTTTCCTTTACTTTGCTGTTTTTCAACTCATACCCGTCATAGCAAATGACTCCTGTTCCCATTCCCCCTCCACACTCAATTTTATTGCCATAAAAATATATTACACTTTTATACATCTCGAAAGTAATACTTCGGATTTTGTCTCCTCCTGAACAGAATAATCCTCCATCTCCATTATTTTCATTACGAAGGTAAAGTTCTTGTCTACCATCCCCATCAATATCAATCAATGCATATTTAGTCGGCAAGCTAGTATTGTCACTTAAAATATTACTCTTCCCCCATATTTTTTCCACTGTAGCAATATTTTTACCATAAAATTTTTGTGCTGCATCACCCTTTGCCCCATAAGAAATACTCGGTAAAAAGGTGGCATATAACAATAAACAAATAACCATTATTTTATTCATTTAGCACCCTCCTCATATGTTCTAATCCTCTCCAAAAACATTTTTGGCAAAGGACAGTAAATATCTCTTTGCAGACAAGTTTCGGGCTCTTGCAGTCCAATATGCCAGGAATGCAAAAAATGCAATCCTTCCGGACCCGGTATCCCATACAAATTGTCACCTATAAGAGGATGCCCTATATAGGCACTATGAACCCGAATTTGATGAGTTCTACCGGTAAGCAAGGAAAATTTTACCAAAGAAAATTCCCCATAATTTTTCAGTACAACATACTCAGTGACAGCCGGTACTCCATATGTAAAATCTACTTTACGCTCAATAATGCTTCCTGGCTTTCTGGCAATAGGAGCTTCTATACGTCCTGTCAAAGGCGCCGGGCAGCCCCACACCAATGCCAGATATTCCTTGACCATTCTTTGCCGGCTAAGCACATAATGAGCAAAAGCATTTTTAGCAAAAAGCACTACTCCGGAAGTGTTTTTATCTAAACGGGACACAGGATGGATTCCAGCTTGTTGCCCTGTTCTTTCATAATAAGCAGCTACACGATTAGCCAAAGAACTACAGAAGAATTCGGTTGTAGGATGAACAAGAAGCCCGGCCGGTTTCTCAACAGCTAAAAGGTAAGAGCTTTCATATAAAACGTCAATCGGTTCATGTTCAAGAGCTAGAGTATTTGTCTCAACCGGTAGTGTCAATGACACCCTATCCCCGTCAGCCAGCAAAATATTGCCAGTAATATTTTTATCATTAACCAAAATGGCTTTATTGGTTTTCAGTTTTTTGTATGTAGTTCCGGAAATTCCCTGTTCCCGCAAAAACGTCTTTAAATGCAAAAACGGTAATTTGCCATTATAGATAAATCTCATTTAACTGCCCATCTTAATTTTGTGGAATGGGCTCTAGGGTTCCGCCTGCACTCCTCGGCAGATGGTCTGATCACATTTTCGGCAATCTCCGAAAATTCCCCTGATGAGTAAAAAGCTTTAAAGGCTTTTTTCACCAAACGGTCTTCACCCGAATGAAATGTTAGTATAGCAATACGACCACCCGGTTTCATTACATAAGGCAGTTTTGCTAGGAACGTATAAAGTACCTCTAATTCATTATTAACATCTATCCGCAAAGCCTGAAATGTCCTGGCACAGGATTTTTTTATTGCATCCTGTCGTTCTGCCTTAGGCAAGAACTCTAGTGCCTTAGCCACTTCTTCTCGTAATTCTTTAGTGGTCTCAATTGACATCTTTTTCTGCAAATCCTGCCAAATTACTTTAGCGATTCGCTCAGCATATGGTTCATCAGAATTCTCTGTAAGCATACCGGCTAATTCTTCTTCATCCAATTCTTGAAGTCGTTTGTCTCCTGTCACACCTTTTAAAGGATTCATTCTTAAATCTAAAGGGCCATCTGTTTTATAAGAAAAACCACGTTCCGGATTATCTAACTGCATGGAAGAAACCCCTAAATCTGCCAATAAAAAATCGAATTGACCCACTTCTCCTGCTAATTGATCAACTTTAGCAAAATTCATTAACTTGACAGTCAGAATATCTTCACCATAACCTGCCTTAGTCAATCTTTCTGTAGTTTTGGCCGATTCTATAGGATCCACGTCTGTGGCATAAAGATGCCCTTTCCCCTTAAGTTGTTCTAACATGGCCTTAGTATGGCCACCATATCCTAATGTAGCATCCATACCCTGTTGTCCCTGTTTTATTTCTAGAAAGTCCAAAATCTCTTTAACCATAATGGGAATATGCATACCTGCAGGTGTACTGCCTTTCCGTTCCACCTTGTTTATAGTATCAGCATATTTCTCAGGATTTAGTTCTTTATATTTTTCCCTAAATTCACGTGGATAATGGCCTTTATAATGAGGTCTTCTTTGATGAGGTGTTTTTTTTTCGTCCATAATTTTCTCCCATATTTTTTTACACATTAATTATATTTTACGTAAAGCATTTTTTATTCTTAGAGCCAAGATTTTGGGAGTTGTTGGTTTATAGATAAAGTCATTCGTTCCAAGTTCCAACAAACGTTCTTCTTGTTCCGTGTCACCAAACAAGGTATTGACAAGAATTGCTATATGATTCCAGGCATGATTGCTTCTGATTTTCTGTATCAGTTCTATGCCATCCATCTTGGGCATTTTAATATCCGTTACTATTGCCACAATACCGCGATGCTGTTTAAGCAGTTCTAAAGCTTTGTATCCATCCTCGGCCTCTAAAACATCATATTCTTTTTTAATTACAGCCTTAACAACGTTTCTATCAACTTCCATATCATCGACAATAAGTATTCTAGGTCGTTTAATATTTGTTTTTTCCCTTACGTAGCTTGACAAAGTACCATACAACAAATCTGCCTGAATAGGTTTACTTACATGGGCATTGATACCCACTTGTTTTTCGCTGCTAATATCGTCATCCATGGCATTGGCAGACAAGGCAATGATAGGAATTCTCGCAGCATCTTCTCTGGGCAAAGAGCGTATTACTTTGGTTGCTTCCAATCCATCCATAACAGGCATGCGAATATCCATTAAAATAGCGTCATAATAGTCAATTTCTGACTTCTCGAACATCTTCACACCAATTTGACCATTCTCTGCATGTTCTACAACCATACCTTTGTATTCCAACAAGCGTTTGGCAATATTTGCATTAAGTGGATGATCTTCGCACAAAAGCACTTTCCTTCCATTCAATGCAGAATTATCATTGGGAATAGCTTTTGTCTTCTTCCAGTCTTCAATCTGTTTATCAGTGGCAATACGCATGGGAAGAATGATAGTAATGGCAGTACCTTTTCCTACTTCGCTTTTTACAGATAAGGATCCACCCATAAGATCAATAAGGTATTTACAAATAGACATACCTAATCCTGTACCCTGCTGTGAACTGTTTCTTGTGGCATCCTCCTGAGCAAAAGGCTCAAAAAGATGAGGCAAAAATTCCGGACTAATTCCAATGCCACTATCTTTTATCACAATTTTGTCTGTTATTATTCCATCTTTTACAGATAAATTAGTAATAGAAAAATCTATTGTGCCATATTCCGGTGTAAACTTTACAGCATTTCCCACTATATTCATAATAACCTGTTGTATACGACCAACATCAATGAATAAGGTGCTAAAAGGCAATTCATCACTATGCATACGAAATTCTATGTTTTTACTTTGAACGTGTGGTGTAATCAGTTTAACAATTGTTTTGAATACAGTTCTGCCATCGCAGACTATAGGATTAAGTTCTAATTTGCCGCTTTCAATTTTGTTCATATCCAATGTATCATTAATAAGATTCATCAGATACAGTCCGGATATTTCTATTTCCAGCAAATCATTTTCTATGGTCCTGTCAGTCACCGAGGCTTTTAAAAGTGTTGTAAGACCAAGAATGGCATTCAAAGGCGTACGCATATTATGACTAATTCTCGACAAAAATACGGACTTTGCCTGATTAGCCTTATCGGCTTGGGCAACAGCTTCCTGAAGTTGTTTTTTTTGCTTTTCCAGCTCTAATACTAGAGTCGTATTATTTTGTTTATTCATTTTGATATACCCTCGCACAATTTTCTGAAGTCCTAATTGTTTTCATAAGAAAAGGCATCAACTATCTTTATATTATACCATACTTTCTACTTGGCGGTCTCCTTTCAAACAATATAGAGAACTTGCTTTTATAGGTAGAGAAAATAAGCCGCGGGAACCAATGTCCAATATTTTTCAAAAAAATTTTAAAACCTCTTGACAAAGTTATCTGTTACTGATATGATTACAGTAAATCAGTTACCAAAGCGGTAACACTTACGAATTAGGGAGGAGCATTATCATGAGGAAAATAGTTGCAAGTATTATTTTATTGTTAGTGGTCATTTTAGGAGGAACAAGTTTGTATCTTGCCGAAGCAAAGAACGCTTCTTTCCAGATTATTGATTACAAAAAAGCCAAGGTAATGATGGATAACGGCGGTGTTACTGTGGTGGATGTCCGCAGACAGGACGAATATGATGCCGGACATATTAAAAATGCTATCCTTGTTCCCAATGAATCAATTGGCAAAACTGAACCAAAATTACTTCCTGATAAAAATGCTATCCTTTTGGTATATTGCCGTACCGGCATACGTGCCAAGGATGCTTCTCAAAAGCTAGCCAATCTCGGTTACAAAAATGTTTACGATTTTGGCGGCATAGTCGATTGGCCCTACGAAAAAGTAAAATAAATAAGAAAAGGAAGATGCATGTTATGAATAGTGATTTTTGTGTTGCAGTACATGCCCTTGTTTATCTAAATCACCATAAACCTAAAATTTGTTCCAGCGAAGAGTTAGCGGAAAACATCTGCACTCACCCTGCCAGAGTAAGAAGAATTTTAACCAAACTTAACAAGAGCAATCTATTAGAAACCATAAAGAGCGGTCCAAAAGGTGGTTATCTTTTCACAGGTAATCCTGATAAAATCAATTTAGCTGATATTGCCAGCTCGCTGAATGTCACCTATATAGAGCCTTCTTGGCACAGCGGCAATACTGATATGAAATGTCTCATTGCTTCTGGCATGGGTGGTTTAATGGATACAATTTTTACTGATCTTAATGAGCGATGTCAAAATCGTTTGCAGGAAATATCTATTGCACAGATTGATACTTATTTATTCAGCAAAGAAAATAATAAGCAAAAAGGAGAAAAGCAGAATGAAAACAGTTAAAAATTTGATTATTGGCTTTGGCAAAGGTGGAAAGACTTTGGCAGGAACTTTGGCTAAGTCTGGAGAAAGCGTACTTTTAGTAGAAGCATCAGATAAAATGTTTGGTGGAACTTGTATTAACGTAGCCTGCATCCCTACCAAAGCCATGGAATTCAGTTCTCGTCTCTCTAAGACTCAATCAGGAGATTTTGCAGCAAAAGCTGCTCGTTATCGTCAAGCTGTAAAGGAAAAGTCCGCCTTGACAGCAGCCCTTCGACAAAAGAACTATGAAAAAGTCGTTAATGCCGGGGCAGAAGTAATTGTTGGCACTGCTTCCTTTAAAGATGCGCGTCATATTGACATTAAATTCCCGGATGGAAAAGCAGAAACTGTGGAAGCAGAAAAAATATTTATCAATACCGGTGCCCGTCCCTTTGTTCCCCCGATTGAGGGCTTGAAAGATAGTAAATATTCCTATACAAGTGAACAGTTGCTGTCTTTAGACCTTTTACCTCATCATCTAGTAATTATTGGAGGCGGCTACATTGGTTTGGAATTTGCTTCCTTCTTCCGCAATTTTGGCTCAGAAGTTACTATCATTCAAGACGGCAATGTTTTTATTCCTCGTGAAGACAGGGATATCGCCGCTAAAGTTCTTGCCAGCCTTGAAAACCGTGGTGTAGTTGTATTACGTAACACCAAAACCCAAAAAGTTCATGATACGGCCAACAATGCCGTATTAACTATTGAAACAAAAGAGGGAGAAAAACAGTTGTCTGCCGACGCCATATTAATTGCCACAGGTCGACGTCCCAATGTGCAAGGGTTGAATTTAGCTGCTGCCGGAGTAGAATTAACAGAACGTGGCGCAGTTAAAACCGATGAACACCTACGTACCTCCGTTCCTCATATTTGGGCAATGGGCGATGTAGTTGGCGGCTTGCAATTCACCTATATATCCTTGGACGATTTCCGTATTGTTAAATCCAGTCTTCTTGGTAAAGGTGAAAGAACCACGAAAAACCGTGGAGCAGTACCTTATAGTGTTTTCCTAGATCCGCCTTTTTCCCGAGTTGGGCTCAGTGAGGAGGAAGCTATAAAGGCAGGATATTCCATTAAAATTGCGAAATTACCGGCTATGGCCATTCCAAAAACTAAAATACTGCATCAACAGGAAGGGATACTTAAAGCGATAATTGATGCTAAAACAGATTTGATTTTAGGTGTACATTTATTCTGTGCTGACTCTCATGAAATGATTAACATCGTAAAAATCGCCATGGATGCTAAGCTTCCCTATACTGTTCTACGAGATGCAATCTATACACATCCTACCATGAGTGAAGGTTTCAATGACCTATTTGCTTCCATATCTTAATACACAAAAACCTCAGTTCACTAAAGAACTGAGGTTTTACTTTATGTTGAAGTTCAAAAAACTATATCAGCCTAAAATCTAACATTTTTTCAAAAGATCTATAACCCCTTGTTTATTCAGGACTTTACCATAGCTTATAACCTTCTCGTCAACAACAAGAGCAGGAGTTGTCATGACACCATAAGCTGCAATTTTGGCAAAGTCAGTCACATGATCTATTTGAACATTCATACCAAGCTCTTCAAGAGCTTCTTTAGTTGCCTTCTCTAAGGCATTACATTTTTCGCACCCTGATCCAAGTACCTTAACACTACCAATTGACATAATAATTCCTCCTAAATAAATAAATTGTGAAAAACATTAAAAAGATATCCCACTATAATTATTCCAACAGTACAAATAGCAACAAAGACTCCCAGCAAACGTGGCTTGACAGCTTTTCTAAGCATAATAAGGGACGGGAGAGACAAGGTTGTTACCGCCATCATAAAGCTCAATACGGTTCCTAACATTGCTCCCTTGCCTAATAAAGCTTCGGCAATGGGAATAGTACCGAAAATATCAGCATACATTGGTACCCCAATCAAGGTGGCTAGAATAACCCCAAATTGATTGTTTTCCCCTAAGACCTTTTCAACCATGCTTTCCGGAATCCAGTTGTGAATTATTGCTCCTATGCCTACACCAATTATAATATAGGGGAACACTTTTTTAAAGGTACTCACAACCTGGTCTTTAGCATATTCCAATCTATCCTTCTGGGAAAGTGTGGGTGATTCAAGATCAATGCTACTAGCCTTGCGAATAAACTCCTCTACATACATCTCCATATGCATCTTTTCTATCAAAGTTCCACCAATTACGGCAACGATTAGACCAACTACCACATAGGCCACAGCAACCTTTGCACCGAAGATGCTCATAAGAAGAACCAGGCTGCCCAAATCCACCATGGGTGAGGATATTAAGAATGAAAATGTCACACCTAACGGCAATCCGGCACTGGTAAAGCCAATAAACAGAGGAATTGATGAACAAGAACAGAAAGGTGTTACCGTTCCGAGTAGTGCAGCAATACAGTTGGCCCATATACCATGAAATCTGCCCATTATTTTTTTACTGCGTTCCGGGGGATAAAAACTTTGTATATATGAAATAATGAATATTAGAGTCCAAAGAAGAACTGTAATTTTAATAACATCATACAGAAAGAACTGCAAACTTCCACCCACAGGGCTTGCTGTGTCAAGTCCTAGTGATAAGAGCAGTTGTCCTATGAGTTCATTAAGCCATTTCATTCCCAAGACTTGATTTTGAAAGAAGTCCCAAATCATTTACAACCACACCCTCCGCCCTTATAACATGACAATCCATTGATAAAATCTTTAAACCCGGAAAGTGTCTCCAGATTCAATGAATAATGACACCATTTTCCTTCTTTCCTGCTTTCCACTAACCCACATTCACAAAGGACCTTCATATGATGAGATAATGTTGGCTGAGTAATAGCAAATTTTTCTAATAGTTTGCAAGCACACTTTTCTCCATCTGCCAGCATCTCTATAATCTGCAAACGATTAGAATCACTAAGGGCTTTGCAAATTAACGCTACATCGATAGAATTCATTTCCGTCACCTCGCATAGATAAATGTCTATGTGTTTATTATACGCATCATATAGATACTTGTCAATGTGTTTTTGTAAAAAAATCATTTTGCGTTACTATAAGCGCCATTAATAAACCATCGGCAAAAAAAACGACAAAACATGCTGTCCTGTTTATGGCTCTAGTAGTTTTAAGTATTTCTCATACCCTTGCTTAGCCATTGCCTCTTTGGGTATAAATTTTAAAGCAGCGCTGTTGATGCAATACCGAATTCCGCCTATATCTTTTGGTCCATCAGAAAACACATGACCTAGATGAGCATCGCCTAAAGAACTGCGTACTTCCGTTCTTACCATACCAAAAGAAGTATCAGTATTTTCCACCAGAAGTTTTTTGTCTATAGGCTTAGAAAAAGCAGGCCACCCACAGCCTGAATCAAATTTATCTGTGGAAACAAAAAGTGGTTCTCCTGTAGTAATATCAACATATATCCCCGGTCTAAACTCATGGTCATACTCATTATCAAAAGGCGGCTCAGTACCTTTTTCCTGTGTTACCTTGTATTGTATAGGTGTCAATTTCTGCCGTAATGTTTTCTGGTCCGGCTTAATATACATTGTCTTGGCATTGGCTTTTCTGGCTATATCAAATAGTTCCGGACGTATGTGACAATATCCGCCAACATTCTTATCTAAATAGTCTTGGTGATAATCTTCTGCTTTGTAGAAATTTCTAAGAGCTTGCACTTCAATGACAATGGGTTTTTCATACTTCTTCCCTAGCTCAGCAATTTGTGCGTTTATTACAGGCAAATCTTCCTTATCAGCATAATATACTCCCGTCCTATACTGATCGCCACTATCCCCACCCTGCCGATTAATGCTCGTTGGATCTATGGTCATAAAATACAAATTTAACAACGTTTTTAAGCTCACCACTCCTGTATCATAAGTAACCTTAACTGTCTCGGCAAATCCGGTAGTATGAGAACATACTTGTTGGTAAGTAGGGTTTTCAGTATTACCATTAGCATAACCTACTTCTGTATCTATTACCCCATTAATTTGTTTCATAAAATGTTCTGTTCCCCAGAAACACCCTCCTGCTAAATAAATAGTAGATTCTTTTCCCATGATTGTATGCTCCTTTGCTTTGGTTAAACTATTGCTTTGCGAATGTTTACCGGCGTAAGCATTATATAATGCTATGCCTGATAAACAGAAAAACAATAAAACTAATAAAAGGTTCCACTTGTGTTTTTTTAAGAACATCATCGGTCACCCCCTTATGTTCCAAAGCTCTAATTTCTTACTGCTTTTTTCATTTTTTTCAAAGTGAGTTTATCCTTTTCGCTTACCCGCAATGACTCCAGACATTTTTGAATGGCTTTGTTGTAGGTGAAATCATCTAAGTCTGCTTCTTGCAGAAACGCCTTAGTTTTCTCTGAAAATTTAACATAGGCTACAGAAATTCCCCAAGCCACCGCCATCTGAACATAATAGTCTTCCATTTTAATGTCTTCATAACACTCAAGAACTCTGTCTATATACTCTTCCGTAGTATAGTGGTCTAAAAGCATAACAACTCCAAAACGTACTTGATATGCCTGCCTTTTTTTCAAATAAGATTGGAGAAACTCCCAGCCCATTTCCCTGTTTTTTTCAAAACTTTTTAGACTGCCGCAAACTGTATCACATACTGCCCAACTATCTATTTTAGGCACAAATTTTTTTAAATATTTAATCTGTTGTCTCATGGTTAATGGTGCATAAGCTATAGTTAAACCATAGACAATCTTTTCTTCTGCCCAATAACCAATTGGCCCAGCCAATATTTCTTGCCAGTTGTTCTTAGCAATTTCTTTGGCCAATTTTTTTTGATTGGGAACACGCACCCCCAAAACATTATCTTTACCCGGACACAATTTGCTATGGAATTTTTTATATTTATCGTCTTGCATTTCCTGTAGTCGTTTTATAATATTCATCTATATGCGTTTCCCTACTTGTAATTAGATTTTCTTCAATAACTAATTGGTGCTAGCATATAAATAGTACAAGTCAAAATGAGAAAATCCTAAATACCAATATAGTGGTACAATACAAGTACCGAATGGAGGAATATCTCATTATGGCAAAGCATTTTGACAAGGA
>Ga0160425_1003382_pt1 | contig 11731 bp, 8 predicted proteins | sample BioMet8_FD_108193 | JGI IMG/M metagenome (GOLD analysis project Ga0160425, IMG submission 108193) | Microbial communities from bioreactor (seeded with sewage sludge) at Lawrence Berkeley National Lab, California, USA - Biofuel... | ecosystem: Engineered > Bioreactor > Anaerobic > Unclassified ...
CCCGCAAGTACATGGGGAATTAAAGCACCATTTGATGTGCCAGATGAATCGTTTATGGCGTTGGAACTTGAAGATGGAATCCTTGGTGATGTTTCGGGAACCGTGGTTTATTGCAAAGAGTTTAAAACATACTTGATCGAACCCCTTCATGGGGTGTATTTCATCAGGTTGAGGACCGTACATATAAAACTCCTATAATTATTATGGTGAAGATAATTTATAGAAATCTTATATGTTCATTTCTGGCCTTTTCTCCTCTCATTTAATACTCAATTATGTTTATCATATTTATCTAGATGTGTAAATCTTCTTCCTTGCCCGCCGAAGGCGTGCACCTAACATTTATTTCGCTGTTCAGGATAATATCTATATTTCTGCAAATCTGTCAGCATAAAATACTTTATAATCTTAGTTATTCCATTATAATGTCAACAAAAAATACATTCCCTACAAGCTCTTATACAGATTTTAAATAATATCTTAATTTTCGCATTACAATTTGTCAAGTTGATTTTGTACTTTTGAAGGACCTTTATTCAAAATATGTGTATAAATCATTAAGCATCCGAACCAATAATCCTATGGAGCGAATCATTGGGAGTACGCCGATATATTAACATGAATCTGCTTTCTGAATCATGCGGAAACGATTCAGAAGCTGATATAGCATAACCTGTGTTTGATCAGGATAAAATGTGCACAAGATTATTGACAGTATCTAAACATTATGTAATTTAAACATTTTTCTCCTCGCGCGTCGAAGGCGTCAAGCCAACATTCTGTTAACTTGCATTGCTGGTTTTGCCGCAGGGAAATTGGCGTAAAACGCTGTGTGAAGAACGCGCAGTGTTTAGCGGGTTTTTATGACAAAAACAATGTCAAGTTTAACTCTTTGTTAGACGCTTAGAAGTCTCCAACATCACTCTCAATGTAATGATCCTCAATATATTTAGCTAAATTTAATATATTAGTGAATAATTTTTGCAATTCAACTTTGCTTATACTTATTTCATTACCAGTTTTATTTTTACCACATCGATGAACTATATTATGCCTAATGCTAATTGCTTCATACAGTTCTTTCAAATTATCTGGAAATTTTATTTTTAGCCCAACCAAATAGAGCTTAGATACTTTAGCTAAATTATGCCATAATATATTGGCGATATACCTATTTACAATATTTTTTAGATCCTCCCCTTTCTTGTAAATATCACATAAAGGAAATGTTTCTTTTTTAAAATCTTCATTTCCCTCGACGAATTGTCTTAAATACGAATCTGAATTTAAAATTTTATTTGCAAAATAGTCGGATAAGAATGTTTCTAAAGCTGTAACTCCATGTGCATATGACATCATATATAATGTTCTTTCATTATTGCTTTCAACATTCATAGAAATTATATCTTGTAACTTTTTTATCTCAACTTTCAAATTTTCTAATGGATTCTTTACTGTTTTGAATATTTCCAAGTAATCAATCGGTTCTAATTCTGGAGTTGAAATTCCCGACCATTCTAAAGCAGTATTTTCCAACTCAGATACAAGATCATCTATAATAGCTTCATCTATGGTATTTCCAAATTCATTCATTAACTCTTCTTTCGCATCATATGGACCACCCCAGATATAAATGTATCCCCCTTCAGATGAATCATAGGGACATTCGTCTACAGGATTTTGATAGTTTTCAAAAAACCATTGTTTCATTAATCCAATTTGTTCTTCTTTCGGTAATTTATTTAAATTGTCTCGATCGATTTTTTTTGTAAATTCATAATCATAAGCCATATATTTCTCCTTTTTAGCACCGAAAGGCGTACGTCTAACATTGTTTTAATCTGCTTTTGCAGTTTTTACGCAGCAAAAATTGACGTAAAACCTGGGTGAAGAAGCCGAAAGGCTTTAGCAGGTTTTATTTCAAAACAAACGTCAGGTTTAAAACTGTGTTATGCATTCTTTTCACTAACCATTCTATTATAAGTTTCTTCAAAAATAGCAATTAACTTTATAAAATAATTACTATATTTTCTGATTAATTCGTCTTGAAATATTTCGTCATATATAACACCATCATAATCAAATTGTAATATTTTGCTACCATATTGTACTAATTCACCAACTTTTGTAGAAACTGAAAAATTACTTTCAATAATTCCTCTGTGTTTTGATACAATATCAAAGGCATGAAAATATTTATATTCATTACTATTTTCAAAATCTGTTATTTTGTCTAATATTGTTATTTCATTATATTGCTTTAATTTTTTACTTACTTCTTCACCAGTTACTCTTCTATCAGACAATTCATTGGAATGAAATCTTAATAATGTTTTATTAATTACATGTAAAATACAATCATATAAGCTACATGCGGTATGTACGAGACTATCTATATAAACAGAAGCTATCTCTATTTTCATACTAATTCTTGTCTTATTCAATTCAAACTGATTATCTTTTACGGGTGACAAGCAATCTGCCAAAAAATTTCCCCAATTATTCTGTATTTCATTACATATAATTGCGTTTCTGTTTTTCTTTTTAATAAATGCTTCTATTTCATCTTTTGGATATATTACATTTAATTCATCACAAATCATTTTGTAATCTTCATTTGTTGTTTCCATATATCCTCTTTGTGGCGCTTCGCGCCTTCTTCATAACATACAATATGGTGAGCCTGGGGTCTGTTGTAAATCGCGGATTTACGGCAAACTTCAGTTGTGACCAAGCGGCACGGATACCGCAAACAGAGGAGGCCCACCAATGGAAAGTATAATTTATGTCGGAATGGATGTCCACAAGGACACCTACAGTTTGTGCAGTTTTGACGCAAAACGCAGTCTGCTGTTTTCTCAGACACAGATGAAATCAACAACAGGGAATGTCGTTCGTTATCTCAAAAAAGTATCAGAGATGAACGGCGGCGCGCTGACAGTCTGCGGTTATGAGGCTGGTCCCACAGGATTCAAACTCTGCCGGGAACTGCAGAAGCAGGGATTCGCCTGTGTCATTATTGCGCCCTCATCAATAGCCAGAACCGCGAAAGACAAGGCGGTCAAGACGGACAAGTCGGATGCACAGATGCTCGCAAAAACTCTTGCCTTCCATTCATATAAGGAGGTCGTGCTCCCTTCTGAAAATATAGAAGCAATAAAAGAAATCGTCAGACTGAGGAATTCCGTACTCAAAGTCTGTAAACGGGCTAAACAGAATCTGCTTTCTTTTTTACTGGTGCATGGATTTTCTTATTCCGACGGTAAGCACTGGACCGTGAAGTTTTCCTCATGGCTCAAAACAATTCATTTTGAGTCGGAATATCTCACCTACTGTTTCGAGGAGCACCTTTCTGAGGCTACCAGACAGATACAGCGTCTTTTCCTGCTCGATAAAAAGTTAAAGGAACTCGAAGACGATAAAGAAATCAGGGACGGCGTGAAAAAACTCAAATGCATCTGCGGTATCGACACGATCGCTGCGGTAGGACTTGTTGCCGAAGTCGGCGACTTCGACCGTTTCAGGGCTGCAAAGGATTTTGCAAGCTATACCGGCTTATGTCCCGGCAGGCATTCAAGCGGTCTGACAGACAGGGGTACGGGAATCACAAAACAGGGAAACATATATTTGCGCACTCTCCTCATAGAAGCGGCAAAATCCATAAAACGTTCGGCTCCTCACGGACACAAGTCGAAGCGGATTCTCTCAAGACAGGAAGGAGCTCCCTCTGGAGTAATAAATTATGCGGATAAAGCAGGAGCACGTATCAGGATGAAAATGCATCACCTTGAACGGAGAGGACTGCACTGCAACAAAGCTGCTGCAGCCGGAGCACGTGAACTCGCATGTTTTGCATGGGGTATGATGACAGGCCATATTGCATGACCTGCTGCATTCATTAATAATTTTTATATAGAAAGAACAGAGGTTCCGGGAAAGCAGTATATAGATAAACCATCTTAGGAAGCAAATTCAGGACAGCTTTCGTGAATACGGAAACTGATTCCAGTTAACATAGAAAAAGGGTTTTTACGGCGGATCATCGACCTGGGCGAACCGGAAGGTTTATGCCCGAATATCATAGTGGTCAGTACCGGTCAGGCCCGGATTCTGTTCTTTTTTTTGTTCTTTGATATTGACAATTGGTTCACCATATCATTCGCTTAACCTGCGAGGCGTATATTGGCGTACTTTTTGCCGAGGAGCGAAGCGACGACTAGCAAAAAGTATGACAATAGCCGAGTCAGGTTGAAGCAGTTGTTAGGTGAATATTATATACCTAATGTTCCTAAATAATAATTAAAAGCTTTTTTTTTATAATCACTCAAATAGTCAACACTATATTCTTTATTACTTACATATATATCAATAAGTGAATCATCTATATCAAATGTTATATCCCCAGCTGTATTTTGAGTTATAGTATTATACCCTTTATAGTAATTCAACTCTTTAGCAGGAGCTTCTCCAATTATAATTAATTTTGGATTCAATTTAGATAGAAAATCAGTCGGAACTTTTCCGCTATCACGGCCATGATGAGGTGCAAATAGTACAGTTATATCGGTTAAAGAAACATTTTTATAAATATTTTCTATATATTCCGTTTCAAGATCACCCATCCATACAATTTTAATGTTACCAGTCGAATAAGAAATTATGGGGCTGATATTGTTTGGATTTCCAGAATCTTCTGCTTTTTGCAAAGCATCTTTATAGTATTTATTATTTAGATCAGGCCAGAGAATATTAATGCCTGCTGATCCTCTTTCATCATCTTTCTTATTCATCCAACGCCTTGAACAATCTTTTGATATGTAAAAAGCTTTATCAGAATCTCTTAATTTACAATATCGCCTAAAAGAATCTGTCTCTACTTCTTTTGAAACGTTATTTTTTACACAATAAAAGTTCAGGATACTTTTCGCATCGTCTAAACACTCTAGACCATGAATATGATCTTCATCTGGATGTGTAGAAATAAATCTAATAACATTTTTATCGTTTGACTGATTATCTATTTCCTTAATAATTTCATCTTTTCTATCATCGGTTAAATTACAATCAATTATAGAAAAATTATCACTACCATGCCTTATATAAAAAGTATCGCCTTCTTCAACAGAAAATGATTTTACAACACTCATTCTAATTACTCCTTTTCATTAATATGATTTACTCTATCAACAATATACTTTGTTTGCTTTCTATAAGACAGCAAAAATAGCGTAAGAAGGAATAACACCAAAAAAATCCATCGAAGTTTAATAATAATCGGGAAATAGTTTTCTAAAATATGAAAGCAATATAAAACTGAAATCATAAGAATTAAAGAAATAAGTGTGCGATACATATTATTATTTTCTGATAATAATTCAATCTTTTCATCTTTGGTACTTGCATTAATAAAATCAGAATATTTCGAAAAAGAAACAAATTTTATTTTCTTGAGAATTGGTTCGATAACGAGTGAACCTATTCTACTGATTACTAGACCGACAAAGTAATAAAAGAAAGCATCTGTTATAATATCATTTAGAATCAAATTATAACCAATAATTTCTTTACTTATAACACAAAACAAGATTCCTGGAAAAAGAAAATTGAAAATATTATATGACGATAATTTATCAAGAATCTCTTTCATTTATTCTCCTTCTGCGCCGCGTTAGCGGCGTCCACCTAACATTCATTATACTGTTCAGTATAACATCAATATTCTTGCAAATCTGTCAGTATAAAATACTTTATAATCTTAGTTATTCCATTGTAATGTCAACAAAAATACATTCCTTACAAGCTCTTATACGGATTTTAAATAATATTTTAATTCTCGTATTACAATCTGTCAAGTTAATTTTATGCTTCTAAAGGACCTTTATTCAAAACATGTGTACAAATCATGAAGGGGAGTAGACACTGCACAAATGACACAGGCTCTTTTCCCGACGGCTATTCAGTCCTGATGCTTGTCTGTTCGCGGCTCAGTTACATCACGACACATTCATGGGGAGTGCACCGGAATAGTAACATGAATCTGCTTTCTGAATCATGCGGAAATAATCCAGAAACTGATATAGCATAACCTGTGTTTGATCAGGATAAAATGTGCACAAGATTATTGACAGTATCCCTGACTATCAGAAGTTCACTTCATCTCCAAATGCAAAAGCAACAGTTATTTTATCAGGATACGAATAAATCACTATGGTTAAAAAGGAAATATGGATGTATACTACTTTCAATAGTGATTAATTAATTTTTGCTTGTCCAGCATAATTAATAGAATCAAAGACAGTATAATTTACGTTAATCGGATAGCTAAGGTTGTAACAGAGGAAATATGAGAATAAATAAAAAAGATAACAAACCTGCAATATTATTAGGAAATGGATTAAACAATTATCTACATCTTCCATATTCATGGAAAGACTTATTATGTAGTCTATCAACTGTTAAGAATACAGAACAAATACTAAATTCTAAGGATTTATCATATCCAGAGTATTTTGATACATTATGTTTTTTAAATGGTAAATATATTGATAAATATAAAACATTAAAACCAGATATAGTTAAAAAAATTAGGGAATGGGAAAATCAGGGGAAACATAATGAAGTTGTTGATTTTGCACGGAAGAATAATATTCCTATTATTACAACTAATTATGATACAACATTATTAAGCGATGAACTGCTAAAAGCAAATAAAAAAATAACAAAACGAAGTAAATCAGAAATGTATGCACCACAGAAAATTGGGAAAAAACCATTTACAGATTTTTATCCTTGGTTTTCTTATTATTCTGACAAAAAAATAAAAGATGCTACAAAAGAATTTGCAATTTGGCAGATGCATGGCTTTTGGTTTTATAAGAGAAGTTTATCAATAGGCGCATCAGATTATGCATCAAATATTTTTCAGATGAAAAGATATATCCATAATGATAAGAATAGCCTATATAACACTGACTATGAAAATTGGATTGGGCGTAATTCTTGGCTAGATATTTTTCTGAATAATGATTTATATATCATTGGCTTAACACTGGATTCTCAAGAAACAAGTATCCGATGGCTTTTGATGGAAAGAGAAAAATATTTTTTGAAAAATAAAATGAAAAGAAGAAATACTTATTATGTTAATAATACAGATCATGATTCAGTTGGAATAGGGAAAAAGTATTTTTTTGATACCTTAAACATAACAATAATTTCTAAAGAAGCAAAAGAAATTTATGATAAATGGGAAATTATTTAGCAATTTTTTTTGATGATGCAACTAGTTTTGTGTAAAAGGCAAATATCATGCGAGCAAAACCTGCTCGCCAAACACAATATCAAACTGATTCATTTGCAAAACAGCAAAGATTTCTTTTCTGTATCGTGATTGGAAGGCTGCAGAAAGATATGCTAATTAAATAGGACGAAGACAGCAAAGAGATTGTCAGATATATGTAAATTTTTATGAAACCATTAATTCTTTGAACAAAATATATATTAGATATATACTCTGATTTTATTATTCATCAGATTCTTTTTTAGTTGCAGTAATTAAACCACAAATAAATTGTGAAAGGAAAGGTGTTCTAAAGTGACGATTTGATATGAAAAGAAGTGATGGTAAACCAAATTTTACACATGAAAATTCCTGCAAATCTAATCTTCTATCCGGCTTCATTAACATTTGGATCCTAAAATCTTCCATGTCTTTTGGCAGTGCATTCAGAGTAATTGAATATCCAGTTCCCATAGGAAAAGTTCTAGCTGCATTTGAAGAATAGATAATATTTTCTGAGGAAGAATCCGGATACCATAATTCCAATATAGTTTTAGGGAAAACTTTTTTAATAGCTTGTTGAAATGAAGAATATATTTCATTTTGCCCTATGCAAACAATCCATTCAGCGAGATTAGGAAAAAGTGTAGATAAGTTTATGCGTTCTTCTTTATTATCTTTATATTCAGATATAACATCATCAAAATTATCAGTTGCTACAGGAAAATGGGAATTTAATATATTATAGGCAAATATTATATTTCCTGTCATACGATAAATATAATCAATTATAAATTCTTTTCCCTCGGTAATATACAAAACATACAAAGCAAGAGAAACATCAATAGCGTTATCATCATAAACAGGACTCAATAATACAGAATGATTTGATATGAAAGATTTTATATGAGATGATACAATCATTAGATTTTCTTTACAAACCTCATCTTTCGTTAAATAATATAAATTGAAATTAAGCAAAGCACAACAGGCCATAATACCAAGATGGTCAAAAAGCATAATAGCTTCTATATCTGAATCTGCCGATCCGGATAAACCACTTAATCCATTTTTTATCGAATAATAATCAACAAATTTTGAAACATATGTATTGTATATGCAATTCGTAGTTTCTAATACTTCTATAAAAATAGAAATAATAGTTTTTTCCTTCTCAATATGATTATTGATTATGAATTTCCATATATTCAAAATTGTCTGCTCTGATGCCAAAATAGCAGGATGAATATTATCATCATTTTGTGCCCAAAAATATATGATATTTAAAATAAGATGTATCATTCTTAACAGTTTCTCATTTTGTTTTAGCGATTGCTGTTTTTGAGATGATGTAAAAAGCATATCATTTATTAACTGATAATAGTCATGCATATCATATGATGTATCTGAAAGCAATGAAAGTGTTTTCCGTAATGAAGAACGAAATTTTTGTGGAAAAATATTCTCATTAAACATATTTTCTTGGATTAAGAGAGAAAGTTTATCACCTCCCCAAAATTGGAACTCTAATCTTTCTGATTTATTACTGTCAACATATCCATTCCAATCAGGTTGTACTGATTGTTTTAAATCGCCCCCTGTACACAGTACTACAGTTACAATACTGTTTTTATATTCAGGTGGTATTGAATTGCGAATATAAACATCTTGAATTTCATCCATTGTAGGACGAACAGATTGAGGAGTACTATTCCAATCAGATCTGTCCAAATCACCTTGTTTTACAACAAAAAGGAATAACTTTTCGATACCATTTTCATCTTTACCAATCGTCGCAATATCTACGCCATTCTGACGTACCCCAATTTGAGGTTTTGAGAGTATTGTATGCCCCATAACAAGTAATAAATCAGGAAGCAAAGCGTCTAATTCTTTTGATTCTTTTAATAATGAAAGATATTCCTTTATAATCAGAAGCATTTATTTTTCCTTCTTTTCAATTCTAAATTGAAATAGTTGGTACTCAAAAGAGACTACATTATAAATTTCAGAAACATGTCTATAATATGAAAAACTAATCTCACTCATATCGGTTGGTCCACAATATTTTCCATCATAAAACGGGTTCATTCCTTTTCCATATTTAATTGGAATTTTTTTACATAAATTGTATATAACGCTCTCTTTTTCGGCTTCTTGCATAGACTGATTTTGTAGTTTCTGTTGTTTTTCAATAACTTTTTGTATTAAAAAATTTGGAGCATGTAGTTCTTTGAATTGTTTCCTCTGTTGCAAATATTGATTATACTTATTTGCTTCTTTAGAAATATGATTTATTAATTTTTGTACAGATTCAGGTAAAGTCTTTAGTGAAAGTTTTTCGTTAAAATATGTATTGGCATATTTTGGAAATTCAAATATAAGAAAATCTGTAGCAAATTTGTAAAGCAATTGGCTTATTTTCTCATTATCTGCATATAGTTGTATAAGAGAGTATGTCAAACTAAAAAGCGGCTCACATAAATAAACATACCCGGCCAATTTTCTAAGCACAAATTTTATATCATCGCTAGAACAATTCTCAAATACCGTTTTATCAAATGATAAGTCTATTGTCTTTGAGCACATATTACCTGTTAAAATAAGTTGCTGTGCTGCTATCCGATACACTTCATCTTCTGCAAGGAAAAATTGGGATAATACTTTTTTATATAAATTGTCATTTGCAGTAAGAACATTAATATAACTAACCCATAATTTACAAAAATCATGAAAAGACTCTGGCAGCGTTCCAAAATCACTATCATGTATCCATCGATAAAAAAAATCGTACGCAAAAGCGCTATCTGTTTTTGACAATTCCATCAAAATAAAATCTAGATTATTGATAATGCCTATATACTCACATTTTGTATCAGTAAATGATAAAAAAAGTCCTCGTATTTTATCATCAGATTCTATTAATTTATTATTTTGGAAAAGAAATTTTACAATATTACTGTTTATATATGGATCATTTTCTTTTCGTAAGTTTACTATCTCTTCAAATATCTTTTCATCTTGTTTTTTCTTATATATTTGGCACCATTCCCAAACTAACATCGCGTTATAGTCCTTAATATGTTCACCAGTTATATCATACAGGAAAGATATACATTCACTTTCTTTATCATCTGTAAGCGAAAAATCAGTAATAATAGACGTCAATAATTGTATGCCAGTTCGACGCTTTGTTTCTGTCTTAGAAGTTATATATTGTTGTGCTTTATCAATTTTATTTTCTAATGAAATAAAAGGAGCTTTCAAAATAATGTTAGGCAAATATACGTAAGCAAATTCTTCATTAGTTTCACTTAATCTTGATACAACTTCTTCAATAAATTGTTTTCTTTCCAAAGGAATATTATCTAATGATTTAAATTGCTGATAACACAGTAAATCATTTTTCGTTTTTTCATAAACCAGTTTAAAATAAGTTAACAGATAATCAACGGAATCTGTAAGTAAAAAAAGCATATCATTAAGAATATTAATAATTTTGTAAACTGATGTATTTTCTATCTGTATTGCATTAACTGCAATATTACATAAATCAATATCATGTTTATCATGCAATTCGATCAGTATTTCATTACGTTGCTTAATTTTTTCGGAATCAGCATAATTACCCAATTGATTGAAAAATAAAACAGGAGAAGATACTAAAGGTAAAAGTGTTTCTATTTCTAGTTCTGTCATTATCATTTCTTTCCTTTCATTCCCGCAACAAGGGGCATGGTGAGTTCCTGGTACTTCTGGAAGAGGAACGACACACGCGCTGCGTCGCTGTCGAATGATTTGCTGTATGCTTTTTCTACGAGGCGGTCGAGTTTCTGATGGGCTTTGAGAAGATCGGCAGGCATGGTGTCGGGGTCGTATAAATCTGCGAGGGAGCTGTCGGGATAGTTGGCGCGGGCATCGAGCACTGACTGGGCGGCGGCTTCTATGTCGGCTTTCTGTTTGTCGGTTGGTGCGGGCCACGGGAAGTTGTTGTACACGATGTCTTTTGAATAACGGTATCGCATTTCAAGACGACCGCAAACATACCGCATCCATGCCATGTGCATGCCGGAGGTGAGTATTCCAAAATGATAGAGTGTGGCATCGGGAACTATAAACACAAGGTCACTTGCTAAAGTTTCCGGAGTAATAAATCCGATTGGGATATAGTTTCTTTTTTCTGATGATACTTTGGGAATCAATATATATGTAGATGTTGGTATATTCTCAACATGAAATCTTGTTGGTGTAGCTGCAATTTTTCTTGTACCTTCGCTTGTACTTGCCAAACGCATTTTTCTTACTGCTTCAATTCGTTTTAGAACTTCCGGCATCTGCTTTAATTCATTCGGCGGACATTTTCCAAGATACAGACACCACCGGTAATAGCGGTTAATAAATTCATCAGAGCCAAGCCATTTATGAAAATACTTTTCCGACAGCGGCTCGCTC
>Ga0160425_1003383_pt1 | contig 11725 bp, 8 predicted proteins | sample BioMet8_FD_108193 | JGI IMG/M metagenome (GOLD analysis project Ga0160425, IMG submission 108193) | Microbial communities from bioreactor (seeded with sewage sludge) at Lawrence Berkeley National Lab, California, USA - Biofuel... | ecosystem: Engineered > Bioreactor > Anaerobic > Unclassified ...
AGCTCCCATTCGCATGTGGTGGCGGTGCTGTGAACCAGGACTTCGTGTCTCAGTATGAACTTGGAGTTTATGGTGAAGAAGCTGCTGATGCCCCCAAGATTGCTGACGCAATCGTTGCAGGTACTACAGATATCACAGCATTAAGAGAGGAATTCCACAAACACTGAGGAGGGAGCAAAAATGGTAAAAAAATACACTTCAATGGCTTATGCTAACGCAGATGAACTGATTTTCGGGCAATCAAAATTCCCTGTAAAAGCAGGGCTTGGCCTTGAAATTGGTGCCGGTTACACGACTCCCGAAGTAAACTATGCCCCAAGGCCTGGAGCCGGCGCATCCAAAGAAAAACTCATAAAAGAGTATGAAAGGATCACCACTGACATTATGGCAAGGATGGTCCAGATAGGAGCTCCCTCTGTTGTACTTGAAACTGAACACGTTCAGCAGATGTCCAACAACCCCTCCTGGGGAGGAGCTGTTGCACATGCCCAGAAGACCATCATGGAAGAATACCATGACGAATACGGCATAAAATGTGCACTTCGCCACACAATTGGTGACATTCGTGAAGACCGTGACTACCTCCAGCTCAGAGGAGACAAGTACAGCACCTTTATGGAAGCCTTTGAAGAAGCTGCCAACAATGGTGCAGACCTGCTCGCAGTTGAGTCAATGGGTGGTAAGGAAGTCTTCGACTATTCTATTCTGAGAAACGACACTGCAGGTATCCTCTTCGGAATTGGTGTACTTGGCAGCATGGACATGGAAATGGTCTGGTCCGACATTGCAGACGTTGCAAAGAAGACAGGAACTGTAGCCTCAGGTGACACAGACTGTGCCCAGGCAAACACTGCAATGTTCATTGCAGGCGGTCTGCTTGACAAGAACCTTGCCCACACAACTGCAATTGTTGCAAGGGCAATCTCTGCAGCAAGATCCCTCTGTGCATATGAAGCCGGTGCAGTAGGCCCTGGAAAGGACTGTGGTTATGAAAACAGCATCATAAAGGCTATTGCAGGTGTACCAATTACTCAGGAAGGTAAGACCTCAACCTGTGCCCACTCTGACCTGATGGGTAACATTGTCATGCAGTGCTGTGACCTCTGGTCCAACGAGTCCGTTGAGTATCACGGTGAATTCGGCGGTACAACTGTTCAGTGCTGGTCCGAGACCCTTGCATACGACTGTTCCATGATGAACGTCGCCCTTAAGACCGGAAAAGCAAAGGACCTCAGAGACATTCTCGTGCTCTCGGACAAATACAGAGACCCGCAGGGCTATGTGATTGCTTACGACAACGCCTACAAGGTAGGACAGGCAATCGCAAAGGACGGAGAGAACAACTACCTCCGTTCAAAGAACGCAGCAATCGAATGTTGCAACATCATCGAAGAAGGCGTCGGCTCTGGCAAGCTCAGACTCACAAGGTTCGAAACCAATGCTCTTGCAAAAGTTAAGGCCGACCTCGAAGCCCTCACCGACGATGCTGACAAGTTCATGAGCGACAACCTGACCAAGTTCAAGCAAGAAGTTGCAGTTTTCAAACCAGAAAACTACGGGCTCTAAGCCCTAAACTTCTTTTTTTAACTTTTTTAAAATTATGGCTTCAGGTGAAACCATGAGCGAAAACGTAGGAACTGCTACTGTAATAGTTGACAAGACTGCAAATGCTGCCCCTCTGGGCTTTACCGGCCTTGGCCTTGCCGCAGTTCTGTTAAGTCTAAGCTACATAGGGATATATCCTGTGGAATCGATGATTGTCTCCATGGCAATATTTCTGGGTGGGTTTGCCCAGGTTTTTGCAGGAATTATGTCCTGGAAAAAAGGAGATATTTTTGCAGGGACTGCATTCTCTGCTTTCGGCCTGTTCTGGTTCTCACTGGCCGGATTGCTTGTAATGCCTGCAATCGGCTGGGCTGAGGCTTCGTCCGGAACTGCCATGGCCGCGTATCTCTTTATCTGGGGTGTATATACCTTTGTTATGCTAGTCGCTACTATGAGAATAGGAGTCCGTGCACTTCAGTTTGTCTTTGTTACATTATTTTTGCTATTTATGTTGCTTGCTGTTGTAAACGCAACCGGTAGTACAGGGTTGCTTATAGTAGCTGGCTATGTAGGACTTGTTATGGGTCTTGGAGCTCTTTATACAGCTCTTGGCATGGTAATGAACGAGGTCCACGGAAAAACCGTAATCCCACTCTAATAGTAAAATAATCAGCATTCATTGAGTAAAACTCTCGAGTACCTGGGAAAAGACCTGCACCAACCTCAATAAACATAAAAAAAGTCTAAAATTGCAGGAAAAAACAGAAAAACAGCTAAAAACGACTCTTCAGGTAAGCACAGGTATTAAACCTGTGTTTACCAATCCTCCCAAAAGTATTGAATGAGTGGCTAAACTCTGTATTGTGACCGCGTTATAAAAACACAGGCACTCGAGGGCTTATTCAATTTAAAAAATCGTTTTCGTTTTTGTTTTTACCGTAAGCCTTTTAAAAAAAGGCTTGGGCAAAAACCTCAGCACTAATTGAAGTTGAGTATCTTATCTCCGAACCCTATCAGCGTGATTAAACGGTGCAACAGTTGTGGCACAAAACTTTTCAAAAAACGTTTGATCGAAAACCTTTTCAAAAAACGTTTGATCGAAAACCTTTTCAAAAAATGGTTGATCGAAAACGAGGCAACGTTTGAGCTAGAAAGAAGATTGGAAAAACTAATTAACGGTGAACTTCGAATGCAAGCGGATAAAAAGCTTGACAAAACCCACAACAAAATCCGCAATAGATCTTATACAGGGCTTGCTTTGAGTTTGATACTGACACTTTTCAAGCTGCTAGCCGGGATTTTGGGAAATAGTACTTTGCTTCTTGCCGATGCAGTTCGCTCCTTCTCCGAATTCACCGATGAATGTATAAAACTCCTGGATTTTTCTATTGGAAGTAAACCTGGAGATGAAAGCCATAACTACGGACATGGAAAAATCACAACCCTCTGCATGGGAGCAGAAGCTTTTATTCTTCTTTTTGCAAGTTTTCATATGATTTCCCTGAGTTCTGGGGAAATGCTCATGTTTTTGCAGGGCAAAGAGCCCGAAACTCCTGAAATTATTGCACTTTATGCAGTAATTTCAGCCTTTATATTAAGAAATATTATGGCGGTTCTGACAGAAAATCCTGAATTACAGGCTAAAGAGGATTTTTCAAAAGCTCATATCCCTGTAAAAGGCGTATCAATTATTCCAGTAAAACGCTTGTTAATAATTCCAATAAAAGACGTATTAATATCCTGCTTTGTGATTTTAGGGATAGGATGCACATTTCTGCCTGGAAAAAGCTTTGATATAGCTGATTCTTTCGCTGCTCTTCTTTTAAGCCTCTATCTCCTTGGAACTTCAGGAAGACTTCTCTACAGGATTGCAAATGAGCTGATAGAAGCTTCCCTTGAGGAAGAAAATAACCTCAGAATCAGGGAGATTATAAACAAAACCGAAAACGTCACGGGTTCAGGAGAACTTAAAACTCGCAGGATAGGAAAGGATATAGCAATCAACGCCATCGTGAATGTGAATAACTCCCTGAGTGTCCGGGAAGCTGCAGAGATAGCAAATCTCGTAGAAGAGAGGCTGAAAGCAGCTTTTACAGAAGACACATACATACTGATAAAGATCGAGCCCGTACCAGGAAAGAACCAGAATTTCAAAAGCAAAAGTAGAGCCTCTAATGAGAAGAAAAGTGAAAAAGCAAGTTTATTTTAACAAAAGATATATGATATTCTTCAAATAACATGTCCAAAAAATGAAAGTGTTTGAGAGGACTTTCATGCCAAATAAACATAGAAAAAATAAAATAATATGGTAATAATGGTGTGAAAAACCCAATATGAAACCCGAAAGTTAGGAAAACAGCAAACCCATCGCTTTAATTCTAGCGGGTATCTATCTAGCTACTACAAGATTTAACAGATATCCAGGTTTTACGTATATGGGTATAAATTGACACCTAATTTAGAGAGCTCTGAATCTTATCGCTTGCTAAAGAAAGCTTAATTACCCGAATTTAAAAATGGTCTGAATTAAAAGTAGTCTGGATTAAAAGTAGTCTGAATTAAAAATGGTCTGAATTTAAAGTGGTCTGAATTTAAAATGGTCTGAATTTAAAGTGGTCTGAATTTAAAATGGTCTGGATTAAAAAATTGTCTGAAAATCCTGGAAGTTATATCTAACTCTCAAAAGAGGTTAAAAATGCACTTCAGTCTTGGAATCGACGCAGGGGGCACTTATACTGATGCCGTTATCATTAGAGATTCAGACGGATCTGTGATAGAATCCAGTAAAGCGCTAACTACATACCCCGATCCCCTACCTGGAATGAAAAACGCTATTGATGCGCTGAACCCGGAGTATCTTAAAGACATTAAACTGGTATCTGTATCTACAACCCTGTCTACAAATACCATATTGGAAAGCACTGGGTTTCCGGTAGGGCTAATCATGGTAGGGGATTATGTGATTCCTGAGAAACTTCCTACGGACTACTGGGTAGCGGTCTCTGGTGGGCATAACAGTGACGGAGAAGAACTGAAGGCTCTTGACCTTGACTCAGTAGAAGAATTTGCCCTCAAGGTAAAAGATAAGGTTTCGGCTTTTGCAGTTTCTTCGTATTTCAGTAACCGCAATCCGGAACATGAGCTTGCTGTCAAAAAAACCGTAAAGGGACTTACAGGGCACCCTGTGGTTTGCGGGCACGAACTTTCACAGGACCTTGGAGCCTATGAAAGGGCTATAACTGCGTTTCTTAACGCTCAGTTAATTCCTATCACTCACAAGTTTATCCAGGCAATAGTTAAGGAGTTCGAAATCCGGGGTATAAATGCTAACCTGCTGATGCTGAAATGTGACGGATCAGTGGTGGGAATAGAAGAAGCCCTGGAAAAGCCCATTGAGACAATATTTTCAGGGCCTGCCGCAAGCCTTGTTGGAGCATCTCATCTGAGCAAGCTCGAGACCTGTGCTATGATCGACGTTGGCGGCACTAGCACGGATGTAGCCATGATGGAGAACGGGCTTCCCCAACTCAGCAATATGGGTGCCGTTGTCGGAGGCTGGCAAACCCGCGTAAAAGCAATTCGTATGGAAACCTCTGCAACAGGAGGAGACAGCCATATCTGGGTAAAAGGCGACAGAACTTATATCGGCCCACGTCGGGTAATTCCACTCTGCCGGGCTTCGGTTATATATCCCGGTTTCAGGGAAAAACTGAAATCGAACAGGGTTGCAAAAGGGTATCTCTGCGAGAGTATTCAGGTAACAAAATTTTATGTCAGGACCGGCTTCAATCCTATCGAATTGAAGGCAGGAGAGAGGGAAATATACAGGCACATCGGAAAAGAGCCTGTTTCCTTCGGTGACCTGCTCATAGCCCTGAAAAAACGCCCATCACCGTCCATTCTGGACTCATTAGTCCAGAAAAGGTTAATCCAGGCAATAGGTTTTACGCCTACCGATGCCCTTCATGTGCTCGGAGAATATACCGAATGGGATGTAGAGGCTGCAACAATCGGAGCTTCCATGCTTGGGAGGATAGTTAAGCAGAGCCCAGAAAATTTCAGCGCGGAAGCAAAACGCAGGGTCGCGCGAAATATTGCCGAAGACCTTATTGCTTATCTTATAGAAGGAATGCCTAGAAACGAGATCGACAGGGTTCTTCTCGGAAGAAACTTTACCCGTTTCAGAGTTGAAATTCCTGTGGTGCTTCTAGGAGGACCTGTAAAGGCATATGTTGAGGACCTCAAAAACCTGATTAATGCTGACTTTCTAGTTCCAGAGCACGCTGAGGTTGGAAATGCTGTCGGTGCTCTTGTCGGGAAAGGAATTAAAAGGGTAGAGATTCTTATAAAAACAAAAGTTATCAAGTCTCTTGAAGGAGAGGCTAAGAATATAGATAACGAAGCTCATGAGAAGTGTACTGCAGAAGATACCTTGCCGTATCAGACTAAAAACGAGTTCATTGTCTTTTCCCCATCTGAAAGAAAGAAATTTGAAAGCTATAGTGAAGCCGTTGAATTCGCAGAAAAGCTTGGAAGACAGCTTGTTATGGACTACATGGTGAGTGCAGGACTTCAAAAGGAGAATATAAAAATAGACGTAAGCCGGAAGCATCTAGCTCCGAGCGGCTGGACTGATGTGCCCCTGGAAACAAAACTTGTTTTCGTAGGAATAGGAATCCCAAAAACTACGATTATAGCTTGAGAGGATAAGGATAAATTAGGATATCAGCAGCCGGATATTATAAACAGAGATATATATCTTGAGAATAATTTTATAAATCCGGATAAAAAAGATGTATACAGCTAAAAAAGGACCTTAATTTGTAATATAAAGTAAAAATGGGGCTGTTTTGACATGCAATATAGTCTGGGTATTGACGCAGGCGGAACCTACACCGATGCTGTAATTTTAAGAGATTCGGATAGCCGGATCCTTGATACCAGCAAGGCAATTACTACCTATCCGGACCTTATGGCCGGAATTCGAAATGCAATTGATAAACTGAATCCGGAGTATCTCAGCAAAGTAAAGCTGGTATCGGTTTCCACAACCCTGTCAACAAATACCATTCTCGAAAAAACAGGGTATCCTGTTGGTCTGATCCTGGTAGGGAACTATACCGTCCCAAAAAAACTTCCAGCAGACTACTGTATTATTGTAAAAGGAGGACATGACAGCAATGGAGATGAACTGCAGCCTCTGGACCTTGCTGCCGTAGAACAATTTGCAGTAAGCCTGAAAAAGAAAGTCTCCGCGTTTGCAGTATCTTCGTACTTCAGCACAAGAAACCCGGAACATGAGCTTAAAGTAAAGGAGATAGTCCTTAAATTGACAGGGCATCCTGTGGTCTGCGGATATGAATTATCTCAGGAGCTAGGAGCTTACGAACGGGCAGCCACAGCCGTTTTAAATGCCCAGCTAATTCCAATAACCTACCAGTTTATCCATTCCATCACTGCCGAAATAAAGAAAAGAAACCTTGATGCGAAAATCCTTATGCTGAAATGTGACGGCTCGGTGATAGATATAAAAGGCGCAAAACTGCGTCCCATTGAAACCATATTCTCAGGCCCTGCTGCAAGTATTAAAGGAGCTTCTTACCTCTCAGGACTGGACACATGTGCCGTAATTGATGTGGGAGGGACAAGTACGGATGTCTCCATAATAAAAAATGGAGTCCCTGAGCTTTGTGAGAAAGGAGCAGTTGTAGGAGGCTGGCAAACCCGCGTAAAAGCAATAAGAATGGAGAGTTCAGCAAACGGGGGAGATAGCCATGTGTGGTTTAAGAAATGCATCAGGATAGGCCCGAAAAGGGTTATGCCTCTCTGCGTTGCTGCTGTACGGTATCCAAACTTCAAAGAGAAACTTGAAAAGAACCCGGTACCCCTGAGAACCATGCTCAGTGAACATACTCAGCCTACAAAATTTTTTGTTAGTACGGGAGTAGCCCCTATTAGTCCTACAGAAAGCGAAAAAAAGTTACTTGAGGTTGTAAAAGACGAGCCTCTTTCGATCTACGGAATTTTAAATAAAATGAAGCGGTTCCCCTCTCCAGAAGTCCTTGATTCATTGATTCAGCAGCGTGCAATCCAGGCCATAGGCTTCACACCGACTGATGCCCTGCACGTACTTGGGGAATATACCGAATGGGATGTGGAAGCTGCCCAGATTGGAGCCAAAAAACTTTCGCGTTTTACTCAAATGGGAGTTCATGCTTTTTGCAAAAAGATAAAGCAGCAGATTGCAAAAAATATGGTTTACAGCCTTATGTCTTTTATCATGGAAGGCAGGGGAAAAGAAGGGATAAAGAAAATGCTGGAGGAAGACGTTCCTGTCCAGTACAAATTTAATATTCCCATAGTCCTGCTCGGAGGCCCTGTAAAGGCTTATTATGAAGAGATTAAGGGTCTCATAGATGCAGAGGTTATAGTTCCTGACCAGGCTAGCGTAGGAAATGCAGTTGGAGCTCTAGTAGGAAAAGGAATTAAAAGAATTGAGATAATTATAAGACCATCTTCAATGGAAAATCCGGACCAAAATTTCCTGGTATTTACCCCTGAAGGAAGGAAGAAATTCGAGCAATATGGTATGGCGATAGAATATTCCCATAAAACCGGTGAAGAACTTATTCTGGATTCAATGAAAGATTTTGGACTTCCAGAAGGGTCAATAAAAATAAGCACAAGTCTGGAATACCTTTCTCCACCTGGCTGGAAACATATGCCAATGGAGACAAAAATGACTTTTGTAGGAGTCTGTAACCCTGAGATTTTAACAAATTAGAGATAAAATTATATATATTATATTTTTTATATATAAAAGTCGATTTAAAATCCGGAGAAACGCTCAATTTGAAAACGAAAAGCCAGAGAACCAGCCTGCTGGAAAGAAAGATCGGCTACAACTGCAAGTTACTGAATAACAGGAAGTAAGAGAACATGGATTCTTCACTTATTGATCTTGTTTTCCGCTCCGATAAGAGAAAAAACCTTCTTATACTGCTGGATAGCGGCTCAAAAAATATTGACGAAATCAAGACCACACTGGATGTTACAGCCACCTCGATCCTTCCCCAGATAAAGAAACTGATAGATCATGATCTTATTGTCCAGGAAGACAAAATGTATAAACTCACAGTCCTGGGAGAGTTCATAATCAAGAAGATAAAACCCCTGATAAGTGCTCTTGATGTAATTGAGAAAAACAATTCATATTGGACAGGTCACGATCTGAACGGAATTCCCCGTCACCTGCTGGAACGTATATCCGAACTGGGAGACTGTACATTTATAGAGCCAGACCTTAACCATATATATGAACCGTCTCAAGAAATAATAGACAGCATGGCCAATGCAAGGCATGCTTCGACTTTTGCTTCTTATTTCAACCCCGCTTATCTCCCCCTGTACGTTGAGCTTGGCAGAAAAGATGCCGAACTTTCCCTGAATTTTAATCAATCTGTCTGGGACCATCTATCAAACGAACACTCAAATATGATAAATGAATTAATGGGCATGGATAATGTAAGCCTGTATGTTTCCAAAGAAGGAATAAAGCTTACTGAGATTACCGTGACTGATAGGACAATGATGCTGGGTCTTTTTGATAAAAAAGGGAAATTCGACCAGCAGTTCATTATAAGCTCCGAACCCAGCGCCCTTTTATGGGGTCAGGAGCTGTTCGATTATTTCAAAAGGCTTTCCAGACAGGTAAACAAGATATGAAAAGGTACAGACTTATAACCTATATAATCTCTATCTACTTCCAAATGGACTACTGTATAAAGAAATAGTAACAGAACGAGTCTAAAAGGATTACCGCATAGAAGTTTTTATTGGACTTATCAAAAAGTAATAAAAAGTAATTATATTTACAAGTAATATTATGATGATATTATGATACATAAAATTATGATATTATGATACATGAAATTATGATGTTGTGATACATGAAATTATGATGTTGTGATACATGAAATTATGATGTTGTGATACACGAAATTATGATGTTATAATACACGAAATTATGATGTTGTGATACACGAAATTATAATGTTATGATACATGAAATTATGATATCATGACACAAAAAATGGTAATTTTCTTTATATACAAGGTATAAATCTCAAAAACCTTCAAGTATAAACCCCAAAGGAACCCAAAAACCCCACACCTGAAGATTCTTTATCCTATGAAAAACTACAATGGCAAGGATAAAGACAGAAAGTTCAGAATATTTTAGTATAGAGATATATATGATGTCACATATAATAGGATGAGACCTAAGAGAGGGAATCAGATGGATTCATCACTACTGGATGTTCTCTTTCTTTCAGAAAAAAGGAAAAACCTACTTTTACTGCTTCTGGACGGACCAAAGAACATCGAAGAAATCAAAAATACACTTGATGTCCGTTCGAGCCCAATAATGACCCAGATAAAGATACTGATGAAGCAGGACCTTATTGTTGAGAGTAACAGGCTCTATAAACTTTCCAGCATCGGAGAGATTCTGGTTCCGAAGATGAAAACAATTCTTGAAACATTCAACGTCTTTGATAAAAACCACGATTACTGGATAAATCAGGATATGACATCAATTCCTCCTGAGTTTCTCGATGAGATCGGAAAGCTTGGAAACTATATTGAAGTAAACCCTGACCGAAACCATGTGTTTGAATATCCAAAAGAAGTTGTAAAACACCTGTCCGAATCCGATAAAGTGAGGATTTCATCTTCCTTTTTCCTGCCCATCTATCCGTCCCTGTGCATAGAACTTGCCGCAAAGGGCACGGACATAACCCTGGTGTTTACAGAATACGTTTATGATAGAATGCTCAATGACTACAAGAAGGAACTTGAACATTTCCTGAACCTGAAACATACCAAACTCTATGTCTGCAATAATAATAATATGAAAATTGCTTCAAGCATAGTCACGGAAAAGTTCATGGCGCTCTCCCTCTTCTGTAACAGTGGAATTTACTATAATCATAACCTGGTAAGTTTTGATGAAAGTGCGCTTAAATGGGGAAAAGATCTTTTCAATCACTACAAAAGGATAGCAAGACCTATAACCAAAGTGTGAAAATTTTTATAAGTTTTCCAAATTTCTATAAATTTTTCAATCCTGAGCCTTCAACCATTTTGGAGTAAAAAGAAAAAAGCAAGAAAAAAGCCAGGTTTAGGAGAAAGGTTTAGGAAAGTACCTCCCCCCTTCTGGAAAAAAGATTCAACAAAGAATACAGGGCAAGGAAGCAGAAATTTCAGTTCACCCTTATCGTAGCGTTCATTCCAGGAAGATCCTTGACAATAAAGTGGTAGGTTCCGATTTCATTAAATGTATACGTGAAAGGTACCCTGTATGAAAGTTTTTCATCAGGAAACAGCTTTTCCTCACTAACAAGCACGTAATTACCCTGTCTCTTATCGCTCCACCAAGAAACGGTATCCCCTTTTGAGAGTTCCAGTTCAGAAGGCCGTACCACACCATACTTTTCAAGACGGACAATGTGGTCTTCTCCGAGTTTTGAAGTCGTGTTATTTTCCGACTGTAAGGCAGACTCGGCTTCAGGTACCGAAGAATTAGAATCGTCAGGCACCGATTCATTGCTCTCAGTACAACCTGAGGCAAATAAGAATATCAACCCCATAAGTAAAATCAGACTATTTTTCTTCATAAATATCCCTCTTTTTCATTTAATAGTATAAGTTCAGATCATATTCATTATCTTTTTGATCTGACAGAAAAAAGCAAAAACAAAAATGTAATTCCTGAAACAAAGAAGCAGAAGACAGGAAACGAATCAAAGCAGGGAGTAAATCAGAGACAAGAAGCGAAGCGTAGAAAGGAAAGAAATCAGAGACAAGAAGCGAAGCGTAGAAAGGAAAGAAATCAGAGACAAAAAAGGGAAGGGCACAAAGTAGGGAGAAAAACAGAAGAAAGTGATAAATCGAAAAAAATACGAACGGAACCGAAGCAAAGAAAGAATCAAGAAGAGTAAAAATAAAATCCGGTAAAAAACCGAAGGAAAAAGATCAAATAAAAAAATAGAAGATCAAAAAATTTACGTCCCGACTGAGACTTGAACTCAGGTCTAAGGCTCCGCAGGCCTCAAGGATATCCACTACCCTATCGGGACACAAGCGAGCAACACTGATAAGCACATTCAAGGATATA
>Ga0160425_1003384_pt1 | contig 11724 bp, 6 predicted proteins | sample BioMet8_FD_108193 | JGI IMG/M metagenome (GOLD analysis project Ga0160425, IMG submission 108193) | Microbial communities from bioreactor (seeded with sewage sludge) at Lawrence Berkeley National Lab, California, USA - Biofuel... | ecosystem: Engineered > Bioreactor > Anaerobic > Unclassified ...
CGTTGCCAATGTCCAAGGTGCGTGCGAAGTGAAGAATCCGGACGTCGGCCATTTTGTGCCTGTCATTAACAACAAAGCGTATCCCCTCGGTACGGCCGTGCGGACGGGCGCGGACGGCAGCGCGGTGATTATCCTCTCAAATCAGGAAAATGTTCAGCTTTTAGAAAATACGGAGGTTACGGTCGCTGCCGCATCCAAAAATCCGAACGGGCGCGCGTTGCGTTTTGTTTCCGGCAAGATCAAGACAACGTTGCGCGACAATCTTCCGGAAGGATGTTTTAGCGTCGAGACCGCGAACACCAATTGCCGAAACATCGCCGGGCGCGGCGAGTTCACGCTGACGACCGAAGCGAATCTGGAAACGTTTCAGGCGGCCACCATTACCGGCAGCGAGCTGGTCGAAGGGTTGCAGTTCCATATCCCCGCTCTGCGCGCCGCAAACACGGTTAACATTCAAACGGCGCAGGACCGTTCGCTCAGTCGTCTCACAAGCGTTTCGGGCGATTTCGCCATGAGTCTCGAAAACGGCACCGAAACCCCGGTCTCCTATGGCATGTCGCCCAAGGCCGTCGTTAAAATTTGGCGCGAGAACGCACCTGTCGGCGGGCGCACCATCGTTTCCACTTTGGTGATCAGCCCGACGGGGAAAGCCATCCACCGCTTCGCTTATGCCGAGGGCCGCACAAGCCTCACCACCGGCGAGCTGATTTCACAGCAAGAAGGCGAGGAAAAAGAAAAGAAAGAGGAGTTGCCTGTTCTGCTGACAACCCAAGGAACCCCAAGCGGACTACCGGCGGAGAAGAGCGCCGAAAAGACGTCCGCCGAAAAATGATCCTCTGACTGCAATTTGTAGAGGCCGAAGGTTTGCGCAGCTTTTGGCCGTTGACTCTGTTGCGCGAGTTTAATTCATTCTGGGTAAAAGACCGTGTTCATCTATCACTTCAACCGACTGATTCGGAGCCGTATTCTGTGGGGCTTTTTCGCGATCATCATTTCTGTTGCCTTTGTGGCTGTCGGCTCATGCTTCAAAGCGCCGCAAGAAACTCTCGTCGCCGGAAAAATTAACGGCAAAAAAATAACGTCTGCCGTGCTCGAACAAACGGTTTCCGCCGTCCGCGGGTTTGGGCACAAACGCGACACCGAAACGTCCGCCAGCGTAATCGAACGCCGCGCGTGGGAACAGATTGCCGCCCGGCTCACCGCCGAAAAGAACGGGCTTGCGTCCACGAAGGATGAGGTTCGCAACACGCTCCGCGAAATCCCCGGTTTCCAAGGTGCCAACGGATTTGACATCAACCGCTATCGCCAAGTTTTGGCCGAGCAGGATCTGACCCCGGCCATGTACGAGAATCTCGTTTCCCACCAGCTCTCGCTCATGAAGTATGCGGCGCTTGTTGATTCCTCCACATGGGTCTCGCCCATGGAGCTCGACGATGAGCTCGCGGCCATGACCGACCACTTCACGGTTCAGATCGCCACGGTCAGCAATCAGTTCTCAAAAATCGAAATGCGCCTGACCGACAAGGACTACCGGAAGTATTACGAGGAGAACAAAGCTTCGTTTGCGTTACCTGACCGTGTTGCCGTCCGCTACATTTCGATCCCCGTTTCCGATTATCTCAAATATGTGTCGGTTCCCGAAGATGACGTGCATGAATTCTACGACAGCCACATGACGAGCTACACGCGCACCACAACGAGCAATACGACCGAAACAATCCCCTTTGCGGAGGTGCGCGGAAAAATCCTTGACGAGCTCAAAAAGGAAGAGGCGCGTTATTGTGCTGAAACCAGTGTCACTTTTAACATTTACGGCAAGTTGGCGAACGCCGGCTCTAACGCACTGGAAACCATTGCCGCCCAATACAAGTTGACCGTCAAAAGCTCGCCGCTTTTCGGCGCGGAAGAACAGCTCGACTGGGTTGAGAATTCGAAAGACTTCGCCGCAGCCGCTTTCGATCTCGATCCCGAACGGGCCGATTCGCGTTACGGTATCGTTAAAGGTTCCGACCATGTGTTTGTTATTGAACAGACGCAGAAATCAGCCGCCCACACGCCCTCCTATGAAAAGGTGACGGCCGAACTCAGACCCCGCGCCATGGCGAAAGCCCGCACCGAAGCGTTCCAGAGCTACACCAAAGAACTGCATGCGGATATCCGCAAACTGATGGACTCCGGAAAGTCCTTTGCGGACGCGGCCCACGCCAAGGCGTTAAACGTTTCGACCTCCATCACCTTTACGGTCAGTGACATTCAGAACGCTAAGTTCGACAACAGTTTTTCGATTGCCTACGGTGCGATGACCCTGAAGAAAGGCGAACTTTCCGAGGCGGTTCCCGCGTCGCCTGCGCATGCGCTTCTCATTTACGTCAAAGATCGGCAGCCGGGCGATGCGATGTCGGCGGAAATGATGCGTTCGCAAATCCGTTCCGGTATCGTCCGTCGCCGCAGCGGCAAGCTGTTTTCGGAATGGATGACTTGGAACCTCGCCCGGCAGAATTTCGAGCCGAAACGTCCGCTTTCTGACGATGACGCCGAAGCCTCCGTCAAGGGCGACGACGACGCGCCTGCGGCGAAAGACACGGGTGCAAAAGAGGACAAATAAGCCCTTTCTTTCAGTTTCTTCAAAAGGGGCGGATCTTGAACAGGTTCGCCCTTTTCTATTTTGACACCGGCTCTAGGTTCTGAGATCCTTCACCCTCATCCATTACGTGTGAATTGTGAAAGGTGCCTATGGCTTTTGACAGCGGCAGCGTGAGTTTTCGACTCTTTTATCTTCAGCGCTCGTATGACAGCAGCCTCGTGGAGGCCTTCGCGAAGAACGCGGCACCGCCGCTTTCATCGCTGAACAAAGACCCTATCTCGGGCTGGGTCACGGGGCGCCACTTGCTCGATCGCGAAATCACGGAAGAGAAATGTGTGCTGGGCCCCTATCTGCATGCCATGTACATGCGCGCTGAAAAAAAGGTGCCCGCCCCGCTCCTTCGCGCCCAGTGCAAACTGGAAGAGGACGTCGAAATGCGCGCGCGCGAAGCCGACAGTCTGCCCCGCGCCGTGCGCTCGGAAATCAAACAGCGCGTGGAAGAGTCGCTCCTGCCCAACATGCCGCCGACCCTGAGCAGCATCCCGCTGGTGGTCGACTTCCGCAACGACCTGCTGATCGCCGCCGCTCTCTCGGACAAGCAGATCGACACGCTTTCGCCGGTCTTCAAGGAAACCGCCGGCACGCTTCCCATCCTGCTGACGCCCGAGACCGCCGCGCTCAAGCGCAAGCAGCTGAACGCCAACGACCTCGAGCCCGTCACCTTCTCGCCCGACGACACGCTGGAGCCGCCCGCGGAATCCTCGCTCGGCATGGACTTCTTCACGTGGCTCTGGTTCGCGTGGGAAAAAGAGGGCGGCGTCTACCACCTGCCCGACGGCCGCGAGTTCGGCGTGATGCTCGAAGGCCCGCTCACCTTCTACCGCGAAGGCAAGGGTGCCTTTGAGGCCGTGCTGCGCAAAGGCACGCCCATCAACAGCCGCGAGGCCGGCACCGCCCTTCTCTGCGGCAAGAAACTGCGTCGCGCCAAAGTGATCATCGGCCAGGGCGACAACGTCTTCTCCGCCACGCTCGACGCCGACTTCGCCTTCCGTTCGCTCAAGCTCCCCAAGGGTGAGCAGATGGACCCTGTCGGCCGCTTTCAGGAACGCATGCTGTTCGTCGAAACGTTCTGGAGCGCATGGCTCACGCTTTACGACCGCTTCCTCGATCTGCGCAGCGACCCGAAGCAGTGGCCCAAAACGCTGGACGCCATGCGGCAGTGGATCGGACACCTCGGAACCCAGTCTGCGGACGTCGGCTAACCGCCGTTCCCCTTCATGCTATGAAAAGCGATCCGGTTTCTCCGCAAGGCCGGCACGTCGTCATGATCGGCAACCTTCCGCTCACCTTGGAAACGCCGCCCGACCTGGACGCGCTGCTTGACCGCGCCGCGGCCGCCAACCCTCAGGCCGTGGATGCGATCCCGTATTACGCGATCCTCTGGCCGGCCGCCCAAGGCCTGGCCAAGCACCTGTGGAAAATCCGCGACGAACTGGCCGGACAGCGCGTCATCGAACTCGGCTGCGGTCTCGGCCTGCCGTCGGTCCTCGCCGCGAAGCTGGGCGCGCGGGTTACCGCCTCCGACTTCCACCCCGAAACCGGGGAGTGGCTGCTCCACAACGCCGCGCTGAATGGTGTCGCGCTCGACTACGTGCAACTCGACTGGAACGCCTTTCTCGACGCGCGTCGTGCGTCGCGCGTCGCGCAGGGTCCAGCCTCCGAGGCCTTCCCCCTCGTCATCGGCAGCGACCTCGTCTACGAGCGGCGACACATCCCGGCCCTCGTCTGCGCCCTCGGCGCACTCTGCGGCCCCGGCGGGCGCGCGATCATCGCCGATCCCGGGCGCGACAATCTCGATCTGTTCGTCTCAACCATGGAAAAAAACGGCTGGCACAACACGCTCTGCCCCGAGGACGACATCTACGTCTGCCGCTTCGACCGCACCCGCTAACCCCCAGCCGAAAGAACGAACGCCCGACCACGCTACGCTTCGGAAGTTGCCCTTGACTCGCCGTTGTGTCCAAGGGAATAATGAGGCCAGTCATTGGGGGATAAAAACACCGAACCTGTAGTTTGCGGATACGCCTGAGCGATTCGGAGTCCGCACGGGAGGCTAATATGTTAGGACGCGCAACAGGACATCTTGTTATCGCAGGACTGATGGCGTTGACGGCCGCAGGACAGAACGAAACTTCGCCACTTTGGAGTTTGGCGCGATCTAAGGCCTCCATCCATCAGTTTTCAACGCTGTTCACATCGCATGCCATACGGGACAAGCTCGGCAGCGAGGCGGGCCTCGCCGACGCCGTCGCGTGGTGCCGCGCAACCGGCGTCACCAAAGTCTATCTTGAGTCGTTCCGCGATGGATATCAGGCCGACCGCGCCGTGCTGGAGAGTGCGAAGAAGCGCTTCCTGTCCGAAGGGTTCGCCGTCTCCGGCTGCGTGACGACAACGAAGGTCGGGAAAAAGTCGACCGGCTGGAACCTCATTTCCTGCTACACCGATCAGGACACGCAGGAAAAACTACAGGCGATCTTTGCTTTCGAGGCGTCGCTGTTCGACGAGATCATGATCGACGACTTCTGGTTCACCGACTGCAAATGTCCGGTGTGCGACGCGGCCCGCCTCGCGAAACGGGTGACCATCGGCGACCACGTCTACCCCGTCGCCGGCGACACGTGGGAGGATTACCGGTGCGAGCTGATGACACGGGTCTCTCAGCACCGGGTTCTCGAAGCCGCCAAGCGCGCCAACCCGAAGGTGCGGATCATCATCAAGTACCCCGAATGGTACGACCAGTTCCATGAGCGCGGCTATGAGATCCTTCGCGAGACGGCCGAGTTCGACCGCATCTGGGTCGGCACCGAGACGCGCGACTACGCGAACAAGTCCTGGGGAGGAAAGCCGCCCTTCGCGGCCTATTTCATTATGCGCTGGCTCGGCGGCGTCGGCGGAGCGAAGTGCGGCGGAGGCTGGTACGACCCGCTCGGCACGACGCCGTCAACCTACATCGAGCAGGCCCGACAGACCGTCCTTGCAGGCGCGGCCGAGTCGATGCTGTTCGCCTACGACTGTCTGCTCCGCGACACGGGGCCGCAGGACATCGAGGCGCTGCGCGCGAATATCCCCGACCTGCTCCGCGCCGCAGAGATCGTGCACGGCCGGCAGCCGGTCGGCGTCGCCGCGTACAAGCCCGCAAACAGCCCTCCCGAAAACGAAGCCCGCGTGTTTGATTTCGTCGGCATGCTGGGCCTTCCGCTGGCCCCGTGCCATACCTTCCCCGCCGACGCGAAAGCCGCCTTCTTTTCAATGCACGCGCTGAGAGACCCCGCTTTCCCGCAGGAACTCGCGGCGTTCATCGCCGTCGGCAAGCCGGTGCTGATCACCGACGGCTTGGCGGCCCGTCTGTCCGGACAGGTGCGGCTCGACTCGGCGAACGTCCGCATCCTTCCGGTCAGGGGCAACCCGAAATCTCTGCTGACGCTTCCGGCAAGCGATGTGGACGCCCTCCGTCAGCCGCTCCTGCGCGCCCTCGGCCACGAGTTTCAAGCGCCCGTTTCCACGGGCCTCTACCTGTTCGAGGGCGGTGCCTGGGCCGTCGAGAACTTCGGCGACCAGCCGGTCACCGTCCGGTTGGACGGACAAGCGCTAACCCTGCCCGCACGGCAGTGGCAGGTCGGTGCGGCCAAGTGACGCCTAGTGTAAAACCAACAGCGACTTTTCGGCGATCAGAACCGGCGCGTCGTAGAGCGGCAAGTCTTTGAACATCGTGGCGTTTTCCGACACGGAGACGCGCTCCGGCGGAATCTCGTAAACGCCGCCGGAAACCACATCCACCCACACGGGCGTGCGGAACGCGAGTCCTCTGACCATCACCTGCGCGGGGCGCGTCACAAAGGCGTCGCCGGGCGTTCCGGAATCGTCCCAGAGCGACACCAGACACCCGCCCGTCGCCCCTTTGCGGTAGGCGAAAGCCGCTACCGACTTCTCGCCCGGAACCTCGACCGGCACGTCGGCGAGCCGCTGGAGCGAATCATCGAACACGGACGCCGTGTTCTGCACCGCGTAGTACGCGAGCTTGATTTTGTCGACGCGCCTGTCGGGCGTGGCGTGCAGCAGCCCCTTGCGGTTGATCTCTCGTCCCGCGTGGTTGAAGTCACAGATCGTAAAGACCGACGACTCCACATCGTGGCCAAAATCGCCCAGCATGCGACGCACGTCCCACTTGGCCTGACTGGCTTCGGTCCACGGGTGGTTGGACAGCGCGAACTTCGTGGCCGTTTCCGACGGACAGCCGTTCTCGCCCTGCCGCATGCGCGCCTGCGACGAATACCGCGCCAGAATCTTTTTCAGCTCCTCCACCTTCGGATACGAACGGCTGGGGTTGAACTCGTAACCGTGGTAGATGAACCAGCGGAAGAGGTCCACCTTGCCCCGCTCGGCCAGTGCCTTCAGACAGCGCTCAAAAAATTTCGGATTCGTGTTGGCGAGTGAGAGTCCGGCGATTCGAGCGTCGGGGATCACACGGCGCACGATCTCCGCCGTACGGATGTTGAACGCCGCGATGTCTTCGGGCGTGTGCGTTTTGTTGATGTCCGGCTCGTTCCACATCGCCCAGTCGCGCACCTGACCCTTATAGCGCGTGGCCAGCGCCTCCACCCACGCGTCCCACGCCGCCAGCGCGACGGCATTGGTCGGAAAGCCGCCCGCTAGGTCAAACCCGCCGCCGCCCTCGTAGATCGGGTTGCCGTAGTCGGTCTCCAACAGCACGTTCAGCCCGCGGCCGCGCGCGTCGCCTATTACGGTATCCAGCCACGCGAAGTCGTAGACGCCCTTCGTCTTCTCCGTCTTGGCCCAGCCGCCCTGCAGCCGGATGGTCTTGATCCCCAGCGGCACGAGGTACGCCTTGTACTCGTCGTAGATCGCGAAATCGCGGTCTAGCGTCTCGCACCCCAGCGTCCAGTTCGACCCCGAAATCTCGGATGCGCTCCGCGGTGCGAGCGTCCCGATCCTCTTCAACCCCACGTTCAGCCCGGTCTTCGCGCGGTCGGCTGACGCATCAATGACCGGTCCCGCCATCGCTCCCCACACCGCGCCGCTCACGGCCGCAAACATCAGAAAACAACGCCTGTTCATAATGCCCCTTTTCACGTTGGTTTGAGTATAATGCAAACGACCACGCCTCTCAAACTTTCTTTGTTCACCGGCCTTTTGCGCCCACACCCAATCGCTTAAAAAATCCGCCGTTGACAGCCGCATCCGATTTTGCGATAGTGTCCGCCGAATTTTGGTTCCCGGTGGGGTACCGAAGTGGTTAAACGGGACAGACTGTAAATCTGTTAGCTAACGCTTTCCTTGGTTCGAATCCAAGCCCCACCACCATCTTTTTTGGAAGCCCGTCAGCACCCGCTGGCGGGCTTTTTTGTTATCTGAACAGGATGAGCGTGCCAAAAGCATACACGCGGAGCGTGCCGGAGGACGCGTCCCAGCGCACGCCGGCTCCTTGGATCGGCTGCCCGTTGATATAAAGGCTCCAGTTGCTGAGCGCGGACGCGTTACTGATCGTTCCGATTGTCAGGGGAATTGTGAAGTTGTGTCCCTGAATCGAAGTTCCTGTGAGGATGATCTGTCCGGTTTGCGCCAGAACCAGATCGCTGAGGGTTCCGCCGCCCGCATCGCAGTCGACAGAAATTGAGCTAAGAGCTTCAGCGCCGCCAAGGAAGGTCAGTTGCGCACCGGAAGCCACGCTCACTTGTACGCCGGGAGAAAGTTGGGCAGCCGTCAGAACGCCGCTCGCCGCTGCGAAACCGTTGCTGGGCGTTGCCGTTCCCGTGCTGTACCACCATTTCCCGGAGCCGACGACGGCAGGGGCTGGCGGAACAAAATTGGTGACGGTGTCCAGATTGACCCACGTTGCGCCGTCGCGGCTGCCGTCGAGCGACCATCCCGACAGATAGCGGTTGGTGGATGCGGCCCAGTACTGTATGTCATATCCGGTGATCGCCGGCGTCCCGCCCGCAAGCCGCATGACGAGCGTGATGGGGGTGCTTGGAAGGATGTTGGCCGTGTTGACGGTCCATTGGGAATTCGTGTTTCCGTCGAACGAATTGATGTCGGTCCGATTCGCATAAGTCGGATAAGACCCCATGGGACAAAATTCGCCGGGGTTGAGATTGGCCGCATTATTGGTGCCGTTCTTGACAAGGTTCAGATTGCGGCGCACGCCGTCCGCGCTGTAGAGGGCAAACTCGGTCAGCTCGATGTTGGTGTCGTCCGACGGCGGTGTGAGCCCGTAGTCCCGCTGCAGCAGATTGAACCGGTAGTAGGTGTAACCCCGTTTGTCCAGAATGAGCCGTCCCGCCTGTACCGACAGAGGGCCGCTGAAGGCATTGGTGCTGAAAAGCGTCCAAGTGCCGCTGTCCTCTTTGGTGACGCCGATGATGCCCGTGCCGTCCGATACGGGGCCTAAAACATTGGTCGCGGAGCCGGCCAGAAACAGGGTTTGAGTTCCTGCTGCAAGCGATTGAACGCCGCTCAGAAAAGCCAGCGGAGCGCCGTCGGACTTCAGTCGTCCGTTGCCCTGCAGAACCAGTTTGCGGGTCGCGCAGCTCGCAGAGTTGGTGCCGATGTACTCCAGCGTTCCGACGGTGGAGGCGGTGCCCAGGCTGAACGCGTAAGGTACGCCCAGCCCGTTCGTGACGTAGCTGATCGTGTCGGAAAACAGAAGGTCGGAACGGCCCAGCGAGCAGATCGAGCCCGCTTCGGCCAGCGATTCGAACCGGAGCGTGCCGTCGCGGACGTCAATGACGCCGCGGTTCGCGCGGCCCGCGTTGTGTTTGAAGATCCAGGTGCCGGGGCCCTCTTTGGCGAGGTAGGTGGAGTAGTTGGTCCCGTTTCCGGAAGTCTCGGTGTAGGCGCCGTTGAACACGCAGGGGCCGGCCGAGTTGGTTCCCGTGACGGCGAGCCGGATGAGCTTGCCGCCCGAAGCGGACCACGTGCCGTTGAAGGTCACGTCGCCGGCCGCGCCGCCGTTGATGACCGCGCGGTTGGCGGAGGGATACAGCAGGAACGTTTTGTCGGTTGTTTCGCCGGTCCCGAGGTAGAGGAGTGTGCCGCCGTTTTCGCGGATATCAATTTGGCCGCTCTTGCCGATGGAGGAGGGCTGCCCGTTCAGCCCGATCAGTCTGGCGCCCGTGACGCCGGGGCCGCCCGAACTGTGGATGGCGAAATTTCCGGAGAACTGGCTGTTTGTGCCCGTGAGCGAAACCGCGCCGCAGGAATAATACCGGACATTGCCGTTGATCTGTCCCGCGAATTCGCAGGGGCCGACCAGAATGCGCACCTGATAGGGCCCGCCGGTGTTCAGCGCGTTGGTGATCGTCCCGGTGCCCCAGAGGCTGGTGAATTGGGTGTTGCCGTTGATCAGCGTTTCGACCGTTCCGGCGGCGTTGACGGTAAACGTGCCGAAGCTGCAGTCGAGTGTGCTGGGCAGCGTGCCGAGCGCAATCGTTCCATTGTTCACGACCGTGGCGGAATGGGCATAGTGCGATGCGCTGCGGGTGGCCCACTGAAGTCGGCCGGCACCGTCCTTGATCCACGTCCCCACACCGGCCGTCGTGCCGTAGTGAAAGCAGTCGGTGTTGTTCGTGAGCGTCAGCCCGGCGACGTCCAGACGGAGCAGCGTGTTTGACGCGCCGTAGAACGAAGTGGCGCGGCAGGCGCAGTTGGAGAGCATCAGTGTGCCGGCGTTCAGCGTGACACCGCCGAGCGCATTGGCTCCTCCGGCACCCTCCGAATCGGCTGCGGTGTCGGTGCAGACGGCCACAAGCCCTGTCGTGAGAAGCATGCCGTCTGAGAAGTTAACGGCCAGCCGGCCGGGGCTGCGCAGGAGGTTGCCGCCGCCGAAATCACACAGCGTCTGCCACGCCGTGTTGTCTTTTTTCCATGCGACGCCGCCACCCGTCGAGTACACGTTCAGCGAACCGCCTGCGCCGAGGTTGTTGCCGATCCTCAGGTCGATCGGATACCAGCCGGCCGCCAGCTGAATCGATCCCGACGAGACCGTTGTATAGGACAGATTCGAAAGCACCGTAGTCCCGCCAATGTTGAGGTAGACGTTGTCGTCCGTGGCTTCGGCGAACGTGTAGGTGGAACCGTCCAGATAGATTTCGCCGTCGTAAGCGTATGTGGTCACAGTCTGGTCGGAGGGCCACACCGAATTCACCTTGTCCAGCCCCGCCGATACGCGTGTCCCCGTGTTCGGGTCGTTGAGGTTGAAAGAGCCCGAAAGGCGGCACTCCTTCAGTCCGGGGAGCCAGGAAGTCACGGCGCTGTTGCGTCCCGTGAAACGCACGGTCCCCGGGCCTTCTTTTGTGAACCCAGTGCCGGAGACAAATCCGTGGAAAACCAGTTCGCCTGCGGACACCTGCAGGGTGTTGCTGGCGTTGAATGTCACGGGCGCGGTTGTTTCAACGGTTTGGCCGCAGACGATTTTTCCGCCTTCGCCGAGAACGATCGAAACCAGCCCGGTAAAGGAGTCCGTGGGCACCACCGTGACGGCACCGTTGGAAATGACCACCGAATCGCCGACCAGCGGAACCGAAGATTCGTTCCACTGTTCGGGGGCCGAAAAGTTGCCGTCGCCGCCCTGCCAGATTTTTGTTTCGGCATGGACGCATATTGCCAATATACAAAGGAGGCCTATTGTTCTTTTCATTTCACACACCCTCTACGATAACCGAATGGAATTTCTTTGCAAGGATTCACACACCCACGATAGAAAACATCTAAAACGGTGCCAGAATGTGAGTTAAAAGGCAAGCCCATCGCATAAAAGAAAGAGACATAACCGGGACGTAAGTCATAGGGTTTAAAGCCAATGTCACTTTTCTGACACGCACCCGATGTGTTGATACAGGCGGTGCGTTTTTGATACGCTCGCCCTATGATGAAACAAGCATGGGCAGGAGCGGGGGCGTGGGTGATCGGGATGGCGTTTGCCGCGTGGGGCCAGCGCGAGACGGTGTTGTTTGACGACGGCTGGCGGTTCGCGCATTTCGGCGAGCAGGCCGACGGTAAGGTGCTCGCGGAACCGGAGGCGCAGACCGAGACTTTTTGCGACGCGTCCTGGCGTCCCGTTC
>Ga0160425_1003390_pt1 | contig 11703 bp, 6 predicted proteins | sample BioMet8_FD_108193 | JGI IMG/M metagenome (GOLD analysis project Ga0160425, IMG submission 108193) | Microbial communities from bioreactor (seeded with sewage sludge) at Lawrence Berkeley National Lab, California, USA - Biofuel... | ecosystem: Engineered > Bioreactor > Anaerobic > Unclassified ...
AATTTTGGCAGCAATGTTATTGCCGGCGTTGAACAAGGCCCGTGACAAGGCGAAAACCATTTCCTGCGTCAATCTTTTCAAACAAGTCGGACTTTCCGTTGCCCAATATGTGAACGACTATGACGATTATATGCCTTACGGAGTGGAGAATGATGCGGCGGCGAATAATGGTGATACGGTCAAATACAGTGATTGCTGGTATGTCAAACTATGGCCTTACATGAAGGGTGGGGCAACCATACCCGGCTGGGTGGAAAGCGCAAAAAATCAGGGGAATTCCGTGTCGCCATTCATTTGCCCGGGCGGTCTCGATCAGATTTATCCGCTCGCGGGAAATCCTGACTGGTGGAATTTGACCAATCTCGGATGGAATAATAAACTGATTGCGGGAGATGTGCCTGGAGGATCGTGGTGGCTGCTTCCTTTTAAGAAAAAAATGAGTCGGTGCAAAATCCCTTCGGAAGCAGCGATCATGTGGGACTTGCGCAAAGGCGTTTTATGGGAAAATAGAGGTCGCGTCTCGCGGGATTCCAACAATGTCAACCTGCTGGATTGCGCCGATTTCAGACACCACGGCATGGCGAACCACCTGATGGTGGACGGACACGCGGAAACCATTTCCGGTCGAGGACTTTCGTATGATACCTACATACGGCGTTATGCAGCTCCATTTTACATTGACGCCACCGGGAACAATCCGTTTTGGAAATAAAAATTCTAGAAGAATAAGGGATCTTTTTATGATTTCATCAATTCCGCGTCCAGAGCATCCGCGTCCGGAACGTTTCCGTCCGGCATGGCTAAACTTGAATGGCGAATGGCGATTTGAATTTGATTTCGGCGACACCGGCATGGAACGCGGTCTTTTCCGCGAACCGTTTGAAGGGCGGCCGATTCTGGTGCCGTTTTCACCGGAGAGCAAACTTTCGCGGATCGGATATACCGATTTCATTCCGGCAATGTTTTACCGCCGTGAAATCGTTATACCGGAGGAGTGGCAAGGCATGCGAATTCTGCTCCATTTGGGAGCGGTCGATTGCGAATGCCGAGTGTTTCTCGACGGCGTGGATGTCGGAGGCCATCGGGGTGGTCAGACTTCATTTGAATTGGACATTACGGATTCGGTTCATTGGGGAAAAACGCAGCAATTGACTCTTTATGTTCGGGACGATTTGCGTTCCGGACTGCACGGTTGCGGCAAACAGTCGAAGAAATTCGCCTCCGAAGGGTGCTGTTACACTCGTGTCACCGGCATTTGGCAGACCGTCTGGCTTGAAGCGGTTGCGTCTGCCGGCTTGCGCGACTGCAAAATCGTCGCCGATCTCGACAACGGAGCGTTTTTCGTCACCCCAAAATTTTATCGGATGGAATCGGAATACCGATTCGAAGTGACCGCGCTGGCAGATGGCACAATTGCCGGTATCGGCATCGGTGCGGCGGCCGACGGAGTGCCGGTACGGATTCCGCTGGCGGAGAAACGGGAGTGGAATCCGGCTGATCCTTTTCTTTACACACTAGAATTCCGGGTGTTCGACGCAAAAGGAACATTGATTGACGAGGCATCCGGATATGCCGGATTGCGCAAAATCATTTGGAGTGGCAACAAACTTTATTTGAACAACCAGGAAATTTTTCTGCGGTTCGTATTGGATCAGGGATTTTATCCAGATGGGATTTGGACCGCGCCCGACGACGATTCTCTGCGGCGTGACATCGAACTTTCGATACAATCCGGTTTCAACGGCGCCCGGCTTCACCAAAAGGTTTTCGAGTCGCGTTTCCATTATTGGGCTGACAAACTCGGTTATCTCACTTGGGCGGAATTCGGCAGCTGGGGGATCGACTGGGGCAAATCCGAAGCGCGAGCCAATTTTCTTGCGGAGTGGCGCGAAGCTGTTTCACGCGATCTCAATCATCCGTCGATCATCGGTTGGACGCCTTTGAATGAAAGCTGTCCCACGGCGGAAACCGCGGTAGCCGCCGCGTTTCCGACCCCGGAAGCGTGGGAAAATTATCGCAGCTGGATAATGGAAATTTACGAACTGACCAAGTCGCTTGATCCCAGTCGCCCGGTCAATGATTCCAGCGGGTATCTTCATGTGAAAACCGATCTGTGGACCGTTCACGCCTACCAGGAAAACCTCGAATTGCTTCGTGCCGCATTGTTTCCTCCAGACGGTGACGTGATGTACCACATTCCTTCCCGTGAAATAAAATATACCGGACAACCATATTTAAACGACGAATTCGGCGGATTCCAGTTAGAAACGGCCGGTGCAGAAGGGGACGGTTTTGGCTATTACGGCATGCGGCTCACCGATCCGGCTGAATTGTGTCGCCGGATCGCCGAACAAACCAATTGGATGGTTGAATCAAGCGGGCTGGCCGGATATTGTTATACGCAACTCACCGATGTGGAACAGGAACGCAACGGCCTTTTCCGGTATGACCGCGCCGCCAAGGTTCCCTCCGGAATGCTGGCGGATGTTTTCGGGAAAAAGCCAAAATATTCCAAGTGGTAAAATGCTGAATTACAATGACGGCATTAGAAACAACCCATTCTAAAAATAAACCATCTGGTGTTTTTAATCTTATAATTAGGAAATTAATATGCTTATCGGTGGTTTTTCTTCTCCTCGTAAACAGCTTTTGTTGGAAATTGATCTGAGAAAAGAACAAGGGTATCAGATGACGCCGGCCGCAGAAAGCGCACTCGCCGCGGTTCTTGCTGATCCAACCTACAATGAAGTGCTTTTCAACGCCGTTTATGCGGAATTGGACAAGCTTCCGAAAGATCCCACGTTTTCCTGGATCGAACCGAATGAATTGGATGAAATCCGACAGAACCGCCCCCAAAACGCCCCGTCGGTTCCGCCGATGACGCTTTCGGACGAACAGCTGCTGAACTGTCTACATGGCGCCTGGATCGGCCGGAGTGTCGGCTGTGCCCTTGGAAAACCGGTCGAAGGCATGGGCATGAAGGGCAAACGTTTCCGCGATATCCAAACCTATCTGGAGGAACGCGGCGATTGGCCGCTCAAAGATTATTTTTCCAACCGGGACGTTGGCGGAACACTGAAGCTGGAATGCCCGCTTTCCCAGCGGGAGAACATTCGATTTATGGAAACGGATGACGACATCCGCTACCCCCTGTTGGCAATGCTGATTCTGGAACGGTTCGGCAAAGACTTTACGTCGGAGAATGTCGCCTCGCTCTGGGATGAGGTTTTACCGATGCGGTATGTCTGTTCTGCGGAGTGTCAGGCGCTGCTGAACTACAATCTGATCATTCCTCCGCTCCAGGAATGGAGCTGGCGGCCTTTTGACAAAGAATTCATCCGTAGTTGGAATAACCCGTACCGCGAATGGATCGGCGCCCAGATTCGCGCGGATTTCTTTGGCTTTATTTCCCCCGGGAAACCGGAGCAGGCGGCCGAATTTGCCTGGCGTGACGCATCATGGACTCATGAGAAGAACGGTATTTATGGTGAGATGTTCATTGCGGCACTGGAATCCGTCGCTTTTCTGGAAAACAATCCGGTGAAATTGATCGAATTCGCGCTCGCCCAAATTCCGGAGAAGTGCCGCTTGGCGGACGGTATTAAGGAAACGCTCCAAAAAGTGAAGCCAGGCATGGAAGTTACAGAATTTATGGAATGGCTGGAAGAACGGCTTCCCACAATGAATGCCGTTCACACCATTAACAACGCAATGATTTGCGTGGCCGCGCTTGTCGCTGGGGAAATGAATCCGGATCGTTGCGTCTGTTGGGCGGTGTCCTGTGGACTGGATACCGACTGCAACGGCGCAACGGTTGGTACGATCACTGGGCTCGCGACCGGCGCAAAAAAATTCGGCGGGACCTTGGCGGCGCGGCTCAATGACACCATCTGTGCAAATTTTACAGAATTCAGGGAGGTTTCCATGACTGACCTGGCGAAAAGAACACTTAACGTTTACCACCAAATCAACGACTGATCCCATTCACATGGACATACACTGGAAAGCGCATCAGCTCCGCTGATAGGAACTGATACGAAATTCCTTTGGCGTCTGTAAAGTCTCTCTCTTGAAAAAGCGGCTGAAATAGTATTCACTGGTGAAATTCAGTTTCTGGGCAACGTCCTTGATTTTCAAGCTAGGGTTACGCAAAAGACATTCGGCGCGGGCGGCAACGGAATGATTGAGAAAATTTTTCAACGTGAAATGATTGTACTTTGAAAAACGGCGGGAAAGCGTATCGACGGAAACTCCGGCGATTTCAGCCAGATCTGCCAGCGTCGTCTGGGCATTTGCTTCCCTACGCAGAAACATATGGAGCGCAGGGGGCAACACGACGATATTCTCTCCACTGACGTTCCGGTTCGGCAGGAAATGAGCAATTTTCTGCAGCAGCAGGGATTTCAGGCATACTGCGCTTACCTGTGTTTGCGGCTCAGAAAAAGCCTTGCTCACCTCATTGATCCAGGTCTCATTCTCGCATTCCTCCATCAATAGTTCTGAGTGAAAGAAGAGTTCCTCACCGGAGGCAGGAAAAACATTAAAATGGAAAGAGTAAAAATGCGTTTCCGGTTCAAAACAAAAACGAAGTTCATCGGCGGCGCTGATAAAATAGATACATCCGGTTTTCATCGTCAACCGTTTTCCCGATGAAACCTGTTCCAAAGACGATTTCCCGGTCGATTTCTGAACACAGAAGAGACGATTGAAGAAGGCCGTATTGCCTGTAGTACAGGAAAAAGAGACGTCGGCGCACTCATACAATTCAAGGTGAAGCGAATTGATGTTTCTAAGGAGGTCATTCTGGTATGCGATTCCTTGAGACATATAAAGAACACCCCTGTTTTTACATTGTTTTATTACATCTGTTACAGTATGACATAAGCACCGCTCTGAAATTTGCAAATTCTTCAATGCGGTCGGGTGATGTCTTTCCGCAAGAAACAAGGAAAATCAAAATGCGTTATCGGGAAGGAAAAAATGCGGAAATTTAAAAATGCCGCCGCGACAGGCTGCTCGATTTATTTTACCAGTTTTCCCCGGAAGTGGCCGAAAATGTTATGTCCGCCGTAGAGCAGCGGATGACAGGCACTCTGATGCCCAGCGTGGCAACGTATCAAAGTGAAGTTGATCATTTCGCCGGAACGCGGCGGATTGCCGTGTTCGTACCCAGGAACTTCCTTCCATGGGACTGCAATTTCCACGGAATACCCCTCTTGCGGCACAAACTTCGCGGCGGTCCGTAGGCCGCGGATGGATTCTTCCGGGGTGGCGATGTAGGCCCCCCAACGGTCATTCTGCCCGAGTGCGTCGTAAACAGTGCCGTTGGGAGCAACGACGATTTCCCAATAGGTGCGGAAGCGAATGCTGGAACCAATAAAGAGTTCCACCGCATCCTCAAGAAACGGGTACTGGTCATGAGAAACCACTGATACCTGTGGAACCTGGACGAAAGCATAGAAATAGTTTTCGTCCCACAAGACTTTCCAGACAACTTTTGTCGGCAGCTTTTCGTGGGTGGAAATCAAATATTCATCCTGAAACGTCAATGCATTTTGCCAGGCCGGATCATTGCCGGCTGCATTGATCACCGGTGGTTTGGCGGCATAGGGAATGGAAGCGGAGGGAGGCGTTTTCTCCGGCCATTTTCTGCCGGCTTCGATGTCGGATTGCAATTGCCGCAACGTGGTGCGCGCCTTGGCAAACGTCTTGGGGTCGGAAGAAATCAAGCTTCCCTCCAGAATTGCTTTGGCGACGTAGGATAGATGATCTCCGCACTGGTTAGTGGCATACTCCGCCGGTGTGTTTTTTCCCGCGTTGTAACATTCGATGTCGAATTGCTTTGCCAACCGCTGATCATCCTGAGTAATACAAGAGGAACAACCGGTCATCAACAGTCCGGATGCAAAAGTGAAAGCAAGTAAGAAATAAACGATTCTCATGATTACTTATTTCTCGGTTTGTGACGTCAGAATCAGATCACTCCAAACGTATGGATTCAGATTCGGATGTTCTGGATGCGGCGTAAATACAACGCGTCGTTCTGAAATATCGCGATTAATCGCCTCCAGCGAAAACCCACAGTAGCTTCCGGCCCTCATTTTCAGCTCGGAGAGAACTGCGGATGGAAAAAAGAGAGCATATTCCGTCCACCCGTTTTTGCGGGTGATTTTCGCTTTCACCTGATCAGTTTTGCCTAAAGCTTCCCCTGCCAGCACAACCGCCTTGCCCTGAACTTGGGCGATCCGATAGGCGATATCGCCTTGGCTGTATTCCTTCACCCCTTCGCGGGCGTTGCTCTTCCGTCCGAAATAGACCACGATGGAATCGTTTTCCCAAAAGATCTTATCGGTCGGCGGCGGTAGGAAATCCCGGTCTTCGACTCGGATCGTTAGCGCGAGGCCGTTCTGATTCCAGCCGACCGAATAATTCGCGGCAAAGTTGGCAGCGCGGGGAAAACTCTCTTTGAATGGACTTTCACAAAACAACGAATAACGTTTGAACGATTCGGGAATCCGATAGTTCTGAGCTGAAATCCCGGCGAGAAATCCGGCGATCACCGGTTGACAGCGAATGTTTTGAAACGCCTCTACTCCATCGGTCATACAGGAGAGACGTACCTGATAACACGCCCCCGGAATCGCCTTGCCTTTCGCGAGCGTAAATGTGGTTTGAATAGTGGTTTGCGGCGGAACGACCACCTTTTTTTCACTTTCGACAAAGCGCCATGCATCAGGAATGTCCCGCAGGGAAAAAACGCACTTAACCGGCAGCAGAGAGGTGTTCCGCACATTCAGTTCCAGCGTCGTTCCGTCCGGCAGAAAATGACCGGTTGTTTCCAATAACGGTTTCAGAAACAGCGGAGTGATCGTTTTGAGCTGAAGCGCGAAATATGCGGCGGCCAATTTCCCTTCGCGCCGAAACTTGAGCGCCCGTAGTGCGGCGGGATTGTCCGGAGGGACAAGTTTCAAGCGTTGTTCGACGATTTCGCAAAGCTCTTTCGGCGGCGTTTGCACGGTTCGAATGATCGGAGTTGTCCTATCCTGCCGGAAGACCCGCAACTCGTAGCCTCTAAGCTTCAGCGCCCCTGGGTTCCCCTCGGAGTTGCCGGAAACCACGTCGGTTAGAGCGAATTTCTCTTTTCCGTACACGCCGACTTCGGCCGACCATGCGCACAGATTCACGGCATACAGGAGATCACCGCTCTGGCGGACAAACACCGGATCGTTGGTTCCGGGCACGGCAGCAAACGGACGCTGCGGAATTTCTGAGAACGCACGGTAGAATCGCCGGAATTCCTCATACGCGCCGGTTTCCGGATTTCCCCACCAGCCGTGATTGATTTCCATCGGGTCGCTCATTGCGACGCACCACGCGAAATTCTCCAACGCGAACCGGTTGTTCGGAAGTGACGTGGCAAATACTCGCAACGAACGGGATTCGGTTCCCTTTGAGGTCGGAATGAATCCGCCGCCCTGCCACATTTCCAGATTGTTGTGCTGCGTGATCTGAAGGTCATGAATCCCGGGAATTTTCCACATGGAAAAAAGTTCTTCCGAAAAATTCAGCGGCCGTTCATCTGCTTTATCTCCAAAAACCCGGCTGTGATTCGGGCGGATGTCAGGCATAACGATCACATTGGGAATCCGTGCGAGGGCCTGCAAATCGACTCCCTGTTCCCGGTAGGCGCGGATCAGGTCGGGAATCCGGCCCTGTTCCAGCGTTTTCCTGATGAGAGACGGCTTGCTCGGATTCGAGGGGAGAAGTTGCTCGATGGTGACACGGAAAATCAATTTTTTCCCGTTCAATTCTTTCACCAAGCTTTCCGCAAGCTCGACAATTTTCCGGCAGCGCCAGTCAAGCCACGGTTCCCATTCGTTATCTTTGAGCCACTTATAGCGTTTTCCGAACCGGTCAGATCCAGAGAATCGCGGCAATGCCGAACCGGTTTCCTTGCGATACAATCCAATCGTATAATCGCCATATCCGTATTTCGGATCGGTGAAATGCAGTGGTTCGACGGACTGGTAGTCAATCCCCTGAAACATCGGAGAATTGCCATAGCGTTCCGAGCAGGCGCGAAAAATTTTCCGCATCGCCTCCCGCGTTCGCGGATGAATCGGATTGAGCGCACGATGTCGGATTTCCACCAGAGCATTGTCCGCGCTGAAAAGTTCCGGGGCGTCAACGCCGCGTTTTTCCGCCTGAGCGAAGTCCTGACTCAGATGTTCTTCCCCAATCTCGCAGGAAATCGCAAAAGGAATATTCTCTTTCCCCCAGGCCGCAAGGTGGTTGATCGAAAGGTAAAAAGGGATTTGTTCCCGTTCTGCGGTTTTTTCAAGCATGGAGAGAAAACCGGGTTGGAACAATCCGCCGGAGCAAAGACTGTCCTGCAACCGAAGATCGCCGGCGCCGGTATTGCCGCCGTAATCATAGAAGAGAGTACTCCATTTACTCCAGCCGATATAACGAGAATATTCAACCATGACATCAAACTTTTCCCGCCAGAAATCATAATTGGTGGTTTCTTTATTCCACTGATATTGATTGAACCATGTGTAAGCGAACATGGTCGGATCCTCATTCCAGTTCATGATTTTCCGCCCATTCGGATTTATCGGATTGACCGGTAGAGGAGCGGTTACTTCATATACGCGGATCTTTGAAACGGCCGGACCGCTTTCACCGTTGGGATTGTAGTGCGAACCGAACACCACCCCGATCTCCGGCCGATTCCGGGCCGTCATAAAATAAAAACCCTTTGTCTGGATTGTACCGCTCACAGGGAAATTATCTCCGGTAATGACGCCGCAGCTGTCTAGGAACGGATCGTGGAAATAGTCCTTGACCACCTGAGAAATTCCACAAAAAAACGTACGTGTGCGATCATCGGGGTAATCGAATTCAATCCAATGCGGCTTGCCTGGATTTTTTAGAGTCACACGATAGGTGAACCCGCTGGATGGCTCCTTCCTGCTCGTCTCCCGGAATAACACCCCATTCAGGGAACTAACATGACAAGAACCGTCATCCGCATAGCGGCCGGCTGGCTGAGCCGCGGCGCAATTGATTTCTGCAATCAATTCCTTTTTCACGTAATTCGATCCGATTCGCCCGGAAAGCACATTGTTGTGAATGATCGGCAAAACCGCGGTGAATGAATCCTCGTTGGCCCCTTTCATTATAACCCGGTAGTCACCTGCGGTTTTCGGGGTGAAAGAAAAGGTCTTGATCGCATAGGTCCCGGCAGGAATGACTGCGGACAATTCATGCTGCGAAACCACCGATCTATCCGGAGCGTAGACCGTTACTTTCCGTTTGTCTGCCTGTTCTTTTCCTGTCGGATTGTCAAATCCGACTCGAAAAGAGGTTTTCGTGCCGGCAATCGCGGAATAATCCAGCATGAACGGGGTTACGGGGCGTGTCGCTGCATATTCTTTCCTGATTTCGGCGGGAGACAGTTCTTTGTCATAAAGCCGGACGTGTGCGACAGCCCCCTGAAACGATGGCATTCCACCGCCGCGCCCGAAGCTGATGAAGTCGAAGCTCTCGGTTCCGCTGACCCAGGGAACGAGATAGAACAGCCGTCCGTTCAAATACATTTTTCGGTATTTGCCGTTATCCCACGTAAAGGAAAGCTGATTCCACTCTCCCTTGTACATCTGTTCAAACACGCCCATTTGACAGCCGAATTCACCGAAACAAACTCGTCCGTAAATAAACTTTCCCAACAGTGTACTGTTGCCCAGATGCCAGATGCTTTCCGGGTGGGGATCAAATACAAAATCTTGGTCGAAGCGGACCCATAACGAAAAAGTTCCGGAATACAAGCTGTATTTTTTGTTCAGCGGGCGCCGTAGAAAACCATCCTTGGTGAATTCCACACAGTTTCCCAGAAAAGGGTCCTTTTGCCATGTGACTCCGGCAATCTCTTTTTCCGGAAGCGGCTGCCCAAAATCATTTTCATAAACAAGTTTGGCTTTCTCTGTTGATTCTGCGGCCGATTTGCCTCCTTCATTACCCACTGCGGTCAGCACCGGCATCTCAAGCTCTATGGGCGAGTTCTGCGTCTCCACATCGAGCCGCCAGCGATAATATTGGTTGTCTTTTGACGGGGGGAAGGTGAATTGATAAACATTTTCTTCTCCGGTTGTGTAAATTTCCGGGGAACCGGATTGCGGACAACTCCAGCCGGATACAGCCTTCCAATGAGACGAATGCAACCAGAAACGGATCTTTCCGACACCATTGACGCGGATGGTGGTCTTGGTGTGTTTATCCTCCGGCAAAATCAGAACAGGTGAAGCGACAACGGTTTTCGAGTTGGGTGCAATCGATATTTTTCCATTAGGTAACAGAGAGAATACGGATTTTGCTTCTTTGCCGGTCGACTCCAGAATCCAATCGCCATCAGGAAGCCCGTCAGAGTTCTTTTTCCAGGTCCATGCCGGAATCAAATTATCTCCGGCCGTAATGGAAAATGGTGTGATCCGAATATCCCGCAACAGAATTCTGCCGGGGGCTGTCATCGAAGGCGTGCCGTCGAAAACAATCGCAATTGAGGATGAGTCATGTTTCACTTTCACCGGAATCCTTACCGTCTGGAAGCCGGGGCGATTCTCAAGATAGGTAGTATCACGTTCCTGTCCGCCGGCAATTGCGGAAACGCAGAGCTGTCCCTTGGGCGCGGCGTTTTCGAGTTTCGTTTCACCGGTGAGGTAGTAATTTCCCTTGGTAAAACCGCGAAAACGTAAAGAGAAGATATTGTTTCGCCATTCTAATCCTGGTTTCAAAATTTCTGATTGCCCGTCGCCATATGCTTTTTCAGAAGCGGACGAGGTGGTACAAAAAACGGTAAAAACGATGATTGCAAGAAGAAACCAAAGCCGGCTCGCCCTTTGTACGTCAATGGCATGCGGGGTATTCATCGCGATATTGCCTTGAATAAGCATTTTGATCCTTGATTAAGAGGTTGCAAATCCGCGAACAGATTATTTCCAAAACGGATTGTTCCCGGTGGCGTCAAGGTAAAACGGCGCGGCATAACGACTAACATAAATTTCCCATGAAAGTCCTCGCCCGGAAATGGTTTCTGCGTGTCCGTCCACCATCAGGTGGTTCGCCATGCCGTGGTGTCTGAAATCGGCGCAATCCAGCAGGTTGACATTGTTGGAATCCCGCGAAACACGACCTCTATTTTCCCATAAAACGCCTTTGCGCAAGTCCCACATGATCGCTGCTTCCGAAGGGATTTTGCACCGACTCATTTTTTTCTTCAAAGGAAGCATCCAAGACGCTCCTCCCGGCACATCTCCAGCAATCAGTTTATTATTCCATCCGAGATTGGTCAAATTCCACCAGTCAGGATTTCCCGCGAGCGGATAAATCTGATCGAGACCGCCCGGGCAAATGAAGGGCGACACGGAATTCCCCTGATTTTTTGCGCTTTCCACCCAGCCGGGCATGGTTGCCCCACCCTTCATGTAAGGCCATAGTTTGACATACCAGCAATCACTGTATTTGGCCGTATCACCATTATTCGCCGCCGCATCATCCTGAGGTCCGTAAGGCATATAATCATCATAGTCGTTCACATATTGGGCAACGGAAAGTCCGACTTGTTTGAAAAGATTGACGCAGGAAATGGTTTTCGCCTTGTCACGGGCCTTGTTCAACGCCGGCAATAACATTGCTGCCAAAATT
>Ga0160425_1003392_pt1 | contig 11695 bp, 11 predicted proteins | sample BioMet8_FD_108193 | JGI IMG/M metagenome (GOLD analysis project Ga0160425, IMG submission 108193) | Microbial communities from bioreactor (seeded with sewage sludge) at Lawrence Berkeley National Lab, California, USA - Biofuel... | ecosystem: Engineered > Bioreactor > Anaerobic > Unclassified ...
CAATACTGATTGATATAAATGAAGACTGGATTACAGGAAACAGGTATATAGTAATGGAGCAGTAATCAAAAAAGAAGAATAAGGGGTATAGAGTAAAATTTACAGAAGATTAGGCACACTGCCACACAAAACAACGAAGAGCCATAAATATTTATGTTTTTATGCAAGTTATGGAAATAAATTGCAATAAATGCTAATTTTGAAAGTAAGTAATATTATATCAATTTTTGAACTTAACTCGTATTCAAAGGCATTTTGAAGTATTATTTTAGAGGCTTAAAATGTAATTTTATGCCAAAATACGTGATTTTAACAGATTTTTTTAGATTTTAGAGTATTTTTATCAATTTTGGCAGAGCCTCATATGTTTCCTTTTCCCATAAATTAAAATTATCTCAATATAATTAAAATTTTATTGTTTTGCACGATTTAGAGAGAAAATCTGAAGACCAGAAAATAATAAAAAGTCTCTTCTTCCTATCTTTTTACTTTATTTGTTGATTAGAAGCATTTCTGAAATAAGCTATCAAATTCTTCTCTATATTCGTAGTATAATAATACATTTATTACAGTGTAATTATCCCTCTCTATTACAGGTGTAATTATCCATGTATTACATTGTAACTATCCATGTATTACATTGTAATTATCCATTTATTACAGTATAATTATCCAAGTATTACAGTTCAATTTTCGGCTCTTCGTTGTTTTGTGTGGATATCCTCGTAATGTCTTCATAAAAACCAATGCGGTCTTGAGTTGAAAATCATCTTATCCATACGGAATCGCGAAGGGCCCAATTTTCTCTTTCCGTACATAATGCAATTCATTTAAAAAACATATTAAAATTATTATAAAAAATATAAGAAAATTAATATATTAGAAATATCAAGATTAATATAAATAGAAAGTTAAAATCACTTTCTTTAAATATCACCTTGTTATATTAATTATTGTAATAATTTGATATTATTATTTATCGTTTATTTTGATGTTTTAATTTAAAACTGTGATTTTCACAGGCTATTCGATAAATGAGTTTCAGGAGCAATAAAAAAGGAAATTAAAATCAGTATGTTTAAATATAGCTTTGTTCATGCTAATTTATACTACTTAAGTAGTACTGGAACTCTTTGGTAGTATCTATTGGCACTCAATAATTTTCATAACGAGAATGTAAACAAGAAAAAAAACAATATTTGGGGGCTATTTTGTCCATTATTCTCGTTAGTAATATAAAAGTAAAAAGAAAATCACTATCTTTAAATATGCCTTTGTTATATTAAGAATTGGCAACATGTCGAATTTATATCGACATTATTCGCAGATTATTATTTCTTGTAATTTTGATATAAGAATACTATAATATTTGTGGAATATTAGTCCATATTCTTATATACTCAGGAATTGCGCAGTTGAACTTGGAAATCAATATACTAAGTCATTCGGGTATATAGAAAATAGGTTATAAAAACGTCCCAAATATTGGATTCTGTTTTTCAGCTGCATAAATTCTAGCATTATAAGTTGAGAATAACAGATCGGAGGATTAATAGATCGGAGGATACGCTGTATGATAGAAAACACCGTTATGCTATTAATTATAGTACCCCTACTGTTTTCGTTATTATTTGTAGCCCTTCCCAAATCGCTATACAAGTACTTGGCTTGGGCTTTTTTCATAATTGGAGTAGTTTTATCAGTTAGTTTGGTATTAGGCGGTACTGGAGTAGTTTCGGTTGAAGAACCAAATTTCGCAATGTTTGAAAACATTGTCCTTGTACTCGAAGTAGTGGTAATACTATTTATTATTGCTGTAGCAGCAAAATATAAAAACTGGCCTACTCTTGGACTTGGAATAATTTCAGCAGGTTTATTTGCTTACACTTATGCAAATGTTCCAGGTGCTGAAAGTGCTTCTTTTAATATTGACCAATTGTCTCAGCTCATGATATTAATTGTGAATATAGTCGGTACAGCGATTATATTATTCGCAACTGGATACATGGATCAGTATGAAGAGCACAGACATCTTAATAGGCAAAGGATATTTTACTTTACAATGAGCTTCTTCCTGGCAGCCATGAATGGCCTGGTAATGTCTGACACATTAGGCTGGCTGTATCTTTTCTGGGAACTAACAACTCTGTGTTCATTCGTGTTGATCTCATATAACATGGATGAAGAAGGAATAAACAACGGTTTCAGGGCTCTGGCCTTAAACCTGGTCGGCGGAGTTGCTATGTCTGTAGGCATAATTCTGCTTGCAACTAAATATGATATAAGTTCCCTTTCCGGGATTGCAACTTACGCTGGAACTGATTCAGTAGCGCTGGCCGCTTTAGCACTTCCTGTTGCTTTACTCTGTATTGGAGGCTTTGCGAAATCTGCTCAGATGCCCTTCCATAGCTGGCTCTTAGGTGCAATGGTAGCTCCTACTCCTGTTTCTGCTTTACTGCACTCAAGCACGATGGTAAATGCAGGTGTGTTTTTAGTTGTCAAGCTTGTACCAGCTTATGCTAACACATCCCTCGGAACAGCTATTGCAGTTTACGGTAGCTTTACTTTCGTTATCTGCTCAGCTTTGGCCTTATCTCAAAGAAACGCTAAAAGAGTGCTTGCTTATTCAACTATTGCAAATTTAGGATTAATTATCGCAAGCGCCGGGATAGGCACACCTCTGGCTGTAGCTGCTTCGATGATGCTTATACTGTTCCACGCTATATCAAAAGGTCTCTTATTCCTGTGCACTGGTGAAATTGAGCACACCATAGGAAGCAGAGATATAGAGGACATGTCAGGATTAATAAAGAAGGCTCCTCTTCTCACATCCATTGCAGCTCTGGGAATGGTGTCCATGCTGTTACCTCCTTTCGGAGTATTGCTCACAAAATGGGTATCAATGGAAGCTGCTTCAAACAACCCTGTTGTGATAGTATTCCTAGTACTTGGAAGTGCACTCACTACAGTTTATTACTCTAAGTGGCTTGGAACAATCTTATCATCCAGCATGGATAAAAATGCAGTTCCACATAAAAAACTGGAAACATATTTCCCACTATCAGTTCTTGGATTATCCATAATAGGTACAAGTATCTTTATATTTTCAATATATGATTACTTCATTAAACCCCAGGTCGCAATTCTACTCGGAAATGCTCCTAATGTTACAGGACAGGCTGGGCAATTTGCCTCTGAAATAGGGGCCTTTACTTACGCAGCAATATTCGCAGTGCTTGCTCTGGCTATTCTGATATATCTTGCTACCAAAAACATGTTTACTCCTCGTATGTCTAGCTACTATATGTGTGGAGAAAACAACCTTGAAAGGGACAGATTAATGTTCAGAAATGGACTTTGCAGCTACGAGAAAAGCAGCGTTTCCAACATCTATCTTCAGAATATTTTTGGAGAAAGTAAACTTACAACATTTGGATATGCAATTTCCATAATTCTGATTGTGATTGCATTAGCAGGAGGAGTAGGATTATGAATGATATTCTAACAATTCTTCTTGTCTTAATTGTTGCTCCTATCATCGGCTGTTTAGCCTCAGGAGTAGACAGGAAAATCACTGCAAGACTGCAGGGTAGAGTAGGTCCTCCTCTTTTGCAGCCATACTATGATGTTAAGAAGCTCCTCAGCAAAGACAACATGGTCGTAAATTCATCTCAAAACTTTTACGTAATCGTGTACCTCGTCTTTATCATTTTGAGTCTTTTTATGTTAGTTTTCAAACAAGACTTCCTGATGATAATATTCGTCTACACAGTAGCTTCGGTAGCTCTAATTGTGGGAGGAATGAGCACTGGTTCTCCGTACGCTAGAGTAGGAAGTTCAAGGGAAATAATGGCCATACTGTCCTATGAACCAGTTTTAATTTTATATGCTCTTGCAATCTACTTGCTTACCGGCACTTTCAAACTATCTGCGCTGTTAGATGCGTCATCCCCTCTGCTAATGTATACGCCTCTTATATTCATAGCAATGATAGTTGTCTTAAATATAAAATTGAAAAAGTCTCCCTTTGACTACTCAACCTCTCACCATGGTCACCAGGAGCTGGTTAAAGGTATGACAACCGAATATGGAGGGCCAGGGTTTGCCACCATCGAGATTGCACACTTCTATGAATATGTGTTTTTAACAGGACTCATATTCTTATTCTGGGCATCAAACCCAATAATAGGTGTGCTTTTAGGCATCATTGCTTACTTGCTTATAATTGTTATAGATAACATTACTGCAAGAGTATACTGGCAGTGGATGCTCAAACTGAGCTGGACAGTCCTGCTAATAATTTCGATTGTGAACATAGCATTCCTGTACGTTAGCGGAGTCAAATTAGCTTAAAAAGAGGGACACTTATGAGTTTGGCAAAATCCCCATGGATCATACATGTAAACGTGAACAGTTGCAATGGCTGTGATATTGAAGTAGTGGCCTGTCTTACTCCTCTATATGATGCTGAAAGATTTGGTGTTTTAAACATCGGCACTCCCAAGCAAGCTGATATAATGGTGGTTACAGGCTCTGTGAATTACAAGAGCGTAAATGTGCTTAAAAACATTTACAACCAGATCCCTGATCCAAAAGTCGTTTTAGCTGTAGGCGCCTGTGCATCTACAGGTGGGATATTCCATGATTGCTATAATGTGATAGGTGGAGTAGACCAAGTCATACCTGTAGATGCATATGTTCCCGGATGCTGCCCAAGGCCTGAAGCCATACTTGACGGCGTAGTAGCAGCACTTTCAATACTTGAAGAAAAGAAGAAAGGGAATATCAAAGGAAAGGAAGTAAAATTGAAAGGAAACGAGGTGCCATCGAATGCTTGATAATGTGATTCCAAATATAACAGAAATTAAAAGCATGCCAGAAGTGCTAAAAGCTGTTGAGGGTTTGAAAAGTGATGGCTATCGATACGTTACTATGATATGCCTGAAAGCTAACGAAGGTCACGAGTTAATATACATCTTCGAGAAAGACAACAACCTAAAGCATCTGAGGTACTTTGTAAAACCAGGTGAGAAACCCAAGAGTGTGTCAGGCATTTACCTATGTGCACTTTTGATCGAGAACGAGTACCAGGATCTTTTCGGATTGACTTTCGAAGGTTTAGCAATTGACTACAAGGGCCACCTTTACTTAACGCCAAACAGTCCAAAAACTCCCTTGGCTTAAAGCAGTTTGAGAGGAGAATCACATGACAACCGTAATACCATTTGGTCCTCAGCATCCCGTTTTACCCGAGCCAGTTTCTTTAAAACTCGAGATTGACAACGATGTTGTTGTTGGAGTACTTCCCTCGCTGGGCTATGTACACAGAGGGCTTGAGAAATTCATAGACACAAAGGACTACAATCAAACGATGTACATTTGCGAAAGAATCTGTGGAATCTGCAGTGGCATCCATGGTATAACTTATTCAAGGGCAGTCGAGAAACTATTCGATGTTGAAGTCCCTGAAAGAGCTCAGTATTTAAGAGTAATAAATAGTGAACTCTGCAGAATTCACAGTCACCTTCTCTGGCTTGGCCTGTTCGCAGATGGTTTCGGATTTGAAAGTCTCTTTTATGAATGCTGGAAGTACAGAGAAGACGTACTGGATCTATTAGAGAGATTCACTGGAAACAGAGTTATACACTCGATGTCCAAAGTCGGAGGAGCTTCCAGAGATTTGACTAAAGAACAGATTGATCAGATCCTGAAGACCCTTGATGACCTGGAACCCAAAGTCAAAAATATAGAAAAGGTGTTTGTAAACAACTACACCGTAAAGAAAAGACTTGTGGGACTGGGTGTAATGTCAAAGCAGCTTGCATATGAGGCAGGAACTGCTGGGCCTACACTTAGAGGAAGCGGGAACGCTATTGACGTAAGAAATACAGAAGACTGGGATATATACAAGGATCTCGGTTTTAAGGCAGCCACCGCAAGTGAAGGAGATTGTTACGGCAGAACTAAAGTAAGGATAGATGAGATATACGAGGCTATCAAACTGGTAAGAAATGCTATCTCCAAGCTGCCTGAAGGTGAGATTGCAACACGTGTAAAGGGTTTCCCTACCGGTGAAGCGGTTATGAGATCAGAGCAGCCCAGAGGTGAAGTTGTATACTATGTGAAAGGCAATGGTACCAAAAACCTGGAGAGACTTAAAGTAAGGACACCTACCTTTGCAAACATACCTTCACTGTTACTTATGCTGCCAGGCGTCAAACTCGCTGATGTGCCTATAGTTGTACTTACTATAGACCCCTGCATTAGCTGCACTGAAAGATAAAAAGAAGGGTGATATTAATGGGCATGTTAAACCTTGTAATAGCAAATATTTCTCGTAAACCTGCTACCAGACTTTACCCCTTCGAGGTGAGGGCACCTTTTAAGGAGTTCAAAGGAAGAATTGTTTTTAACCCTGATAACTGTATTCTGTGCGGATTATGTCAAAAGAAATGTCCACCTGATGCAATAACAGTTACTAAGGCCAACAAAACATGGGAACTCAATGTGTTTAGATGCATTATGTGCACTGAATGCGTTAACGGCTGCCCTAAAGATTGTATATCAATCTCTAATGAAAGAGCAAAGACTGGTGCTAAGGAATTTATTAAGACAGTAGTTCCAATAGTAGACAAGCCAAAAGCTCCAAAAGAAGCAGCTTCAAAATAAGAACTAATTTTTAAATTAATTCTTTTTTGATACCGCTTTTTTAATTTTTTAAATATTATACCTGAAAAACAATATTGAATACTCTCCGGTCTAAATTTGGCAGTTAAGGGAATCCTTGAATAGGATTCCCAAAAGCCATTCAGTCAGAAAAAACATTTTTCTCTTAATTTCTGTTTTTCTCTTGATTTCCCATTTTTCTACTAATTGTTACTTTTCTCTTGATTTCCCATTTTTCTACTGATTGTTACTTTTCTATCTTATTCTTGTTTTTCTGTTGACTACTATATTTCGTCTGAATTTCAAGAATTTATCTCGACCTTAGTTCCTATATCAGCTCATAAAAGGCTCTTCCATGCGTCTTTGGTTAAGTGAAAAATTGTGATAAACTGCGTCCATTCCCACAACTTTTGTTAAATATTTTAAGAACTTATGAGCTGGGACTGAGTATCAATTTCATGTAAAGAAGCGAAAATTTAAGGTCGGTTTCTAATGCAAAATAGATAACTTTCAGGCAAGAAAATTCCTTAACCGATGACCAATGAATTAGAAAGCTTAGCTTCGTTTGTTTTCCTTAAAATGGTGGTTCTCGTTCCTGTCGGATCCAGGCCATAGGAATGTCTGCTTCCAGTTCTCCAGTTTTGCCTGAAATTCGCTTTTCAAGTCTGCCTTCAGTCCTGAAACCAAATTTCTTGTAGAGCTTTATGGCTTTTTGATTGCTTTCCTTTGTAATGAGTTCAATCCTGAGAATCTCGGGATGTTTTAATTCAATTTCCTGCAAGAGGGTTTGAAAGAGTAATGATCCTATTCCTTTATCCTGATAATCCGGGTGCACGGCTATTGTAAGGTCGCTGAAAAGATGCGAAAAAACCCTTATACCTGGGCTGCAGGTATGAACTTCCGCGATCAGGGCTTCAGGGTTTGAAGGGTCTTCAATTGTCAGAATAATTCCTGTCTCATGGCATCTCTCAATGAAATTTTGGACATAAGCTTCAGTGACCTCATCGGCGTGTCTTGCAATTCCACCCGAGCGGGCTGCAACAGTCTTATAAAGCACCATAATTTTATGCAGATCCGAAAGTTCGGCTCCTCTTACACTGTATTCCAGTTGCATTTTACCCATCACCCATATTTAAGAAAAAATCAACATGACAATATTAAAACATATCCTTATAAGTGCCAGACCTAAATTTCAGGGGTGGTAGGTAGTTCCAAATTTGTTGGAAGATGTTATGTGAGAACAAAAAAGAAAGCTTTTTCTGGAAAAAAAGTCGAAAATGAAAAAGCAGTAAAGAAGCTGATTGAGAAAGAAGTCCTGAGTTTAATCAGGACAAACTCTAAAGATATATGCTCTCCGTGAGTTACTCCCAAAGAAAATCCAGAAAACATATTATAGAGCCAGAAAAATTAGTTAAACGTTAAACTTTTATTCTTTTCTCTTAGATGTTAATAATGAAAAAAGGCAAATATTAATCGGAGATGAGCTGGCTGATGAATGGAGTTCCTTTTTCCAATAAAGGGCCGGAAACTAATTTTGATAAACAATGGGCTTTTGAAATTGCTTACTTTACTCAGCATATAGGAACTGATCTCAGGAACCTCGGGGATCTTCTGGATGAAAGGGATTACGTTGAGTCCCGTTTCCTGGTTTCAGAAATGAAACAGAGAGCAGAGTACGAAAAAAATGTTCAGCCCGATTTCAGAACTTCGGATGGTCTTGTAAAAGCCCGCAAGCTGTTCAATAGCTTTCTGGATGAGTGCGTTAACTTTGCCGAGCTTTTGAGAATCACAACAATACAGGAAGAAACCGGGTGTGAAGAAGTACTGGACAAACCCGAACAGATAAGGAATTCTATCGAGAGGCTGAACCTTCTTAAAGAAATGTTAACCGATGAGCTTTGTTTTCACGGCTGGTATTAATGAACAGACGAGATCTGAAAATTTTTCCGTCTTGTGATTACTACTTATATCTGCATTAGCCACTACTTTACCTGTATTGTAATTGAGACTTGTAATTGAGACTTGTAATGGATACTTGTAATGGATACTTGTAATGGATACTTGTAATGGATACTTGTAATGGATACTTGTAATGGATACTTGTAATGGATACTTGTAATGGATACCTACAAACGAGTTTTCCTGAAAAACAATAGCATCTGGCTCTGGGGCCTCTTTGGTGATAGAAAGCTTTGGATGATAGAAAGCTTTATTATTGAAAACCTCATTAGAGGAGTTGCAAAGGGTTATATACAGGAATGGGTAACAGGGTACTACTTAAGTCAAAGGTTATCTAACTTAATCTTATTTAATCTAATAATTTCGTCTGCCTGTATCACAGGGAAGAACTCAAAAAAGCGTCCGGAACTTATCCAAGAAAATCGAATTTTTGCTGTATAAGTTTAATGTATCTCGGTTGTGAATTTCCCTGGTCCTTAGGCACCTTCTCGCATTCCCGGGGAATATCAACCATTTATACGACGTGTTTACCTGTTTTTAGCTGGTATCATGTACTGGTTTCAATAAATGGCCTCTTCCGCAAAGGATACTGCCGGGTATGCGGCAGAGCATGTAAGCAGCAGACCTGCAAATTGAGCGATCTGTAAAAAAATGTCAATATTAGAGTGAGTACATGGAAAAATTAGCAAAATTTAAGGAATTAGGGCTTTCAGACAGTATGTTAAAAGCCCTTAAAAAGAAAGGGTTTGAAGAACCGACCCCAATTCAGGAAAAAGTCATCCCGCTTTTTTTGAAAGGAGAATGTGATATCATAGGGCAGGCTCAGACCGGAACCGGAAAAACAACGGCTTTCGGAGCCCCCATTATAGAAAAAATTCCGGAGAAATCAGGAAAGGTGCAGGCGATAGTCCTGACCCCGACTCGAGAACTGGCAATCCAGGTCTCAGAAGAACTCAATTCCCTTAAAGGGGATAAAAAGCTGCATATCGTCCCGATTTATGGGGGACAGTCCATGACCCAGCAACTCAGAGTGCTGAAAAGCGGAGTTGATATTGTCGTGGGAACCCCAGGAAGAGTAATCGATCACCTTGAGCGGAAGAGCTTGAACCTTGAGGACATCGCGTACTTCGTACTGGACGAAGCTGATGAAATGCTCAATATGGGCTTCATTGACGATATTAAGGAAATCTTAAAGGCAACCGGGCCTGATAAGCGAATGCTTTTCTTCTCCGCTACAATGCCAAAGCCAATCCTTGGAATCATCAAGAAATACATGAAGAACTATGAGCATGTTGCCATTGAGAAAGAAGACCTTGATGTAAATCTGACCGAGCAGATTTATTTCGAAGTCAAGGAAAGCGACAAATTTGAAGCCCTGTGCAGGATTATCGATATTGAAGACGAGTTCTACGGGCTTGTGTTCTGCAGAACAAAAACCGATACTGCTCAACTTGCTCAGAAGCTTGGAGACCGGGGATATGCAGCCGATGCCCTGCACGGCGACCTTTCCCAGAATGAAAGGGAAAAGATACTGAACAGGTTCAGAAAGCAAAAAATAAACATCCTCGCAGCAACCGACGTTGCAGCTCGAGGCATCGATATTCTGGACCTGACCCACGTAATCAATTATTCCCTTCCGCAGGACCCTGAATCCTACGTACACAGGATAGGAAGGACCGGTAGGGCAGGAAAGCAGGGAACTGCGATCACTTTCGTTACATCCACGGAATACAGGCGGCTCACCTACATAAAAAAGACTTCAAAGTCCGAAATGAAGAAAGGCCGAATTCCTGAGATAAAAGATGTAATAAAAGCCAAAAGGGCAAGAGTAAAAGCCGAACTCGAAGAGACTATAAAAACCGAAGAGTACGGCGACTGCCTTGAAATGAGTGAAAAGCTCCTTGAAGAATACCCGGCTGAAAAGATACTGGCTGCCCTCCTGAAGTACTCTTTCAAAGAGATGTTCGATGAAAGCATGTACACAGAGATCTCCGGAAGTTCATATGTCGACCGGAAAGGCAAAACCAGGCTTTTCATTGCAATGGGGAAAGCTGATGGCATGACCCCTGAGAAGCTATGTGAGTTTATGCAGGAAGAAACCGGAGAAAACGACCTTAAAATAAGAGATGCGGAAATTTTCCCACACTTCTCCTTCGTAACTGTACCTTTTGCTCAGGCTTCAGCCCTGCTTGAAATCTTCAAAGACAAAAAGAGAGGTCGAAAACCCTTTATAGAGCTTGCCCAGAAATCAAAGGGAAGAAGCTCAAAAAGTGCTGGTGAATCTCGCGGTGACACTCGCAACGGCTCTCGGGGTTATTCTCGAAATGATTCCTGGAATGGTTCTCGCAGTGACTCTCGCAATACGAACAGCAAAAGTTATACAAGAGATACACGAACTACGAAGAAAAAATATTCTTCGTACTAATTACATTTCTTTTTAAAGAGTTCAGGGGATACAAAGTTTCAGAAATTTCGACAAATTCTGAGAAATTCTGAGATTATAATTTTACCCCTAATCCTTTATTCAAACTTCGAATTTTTTACTCAGGCTTTTTAGTTTATTTTTCAGGTTTACGTTGAAATCAAAATTAATAGACGAATCTTGCGTAGGCTGAATAACTACTGATATTCTTAGGAGTAGAATTCTTATTTTCCCAAAAAGGTCTTTATTCCTATTAAAATAACAAATATACCAAAAGCCTTTCTCAACACATCCATCGGGAGCATATTTGCGAATTGTGCTCCGAATTTAGCACCAATAACCATAGCAATACAAATGATTATACCCGCATATAAATCGGTGTTTCCCCTTTTATAGTATTCAAGAAATGCAAGTATGCCAACAGGCGGAAGCAGTGCGACCAGAGAAGTTCCCTGGGCTTTTATTTGAGAAAATCCCTGTAAAACAACCAGTGCAGGAATAATTATAACCCCACCACCAATCCCGAATAGTCCACTTAAAATACCTGCTGCAGCACCAATCAGTAAATAAATTATTAAATCTTCCATAAAGTTTTACCGCCAAAATATGTTTCCAATGAATCTTCGACGTGTTCTGTTTTTCGTCACA
>Ga0160425_1003395_pt1 | contig 11676 bp, 14 predicted proteins | sample BioMet8_FD_108193 | JGI IMG/M metagenome (GOLD analysis project Ga0160425, IMG submission 108193) | Microbial communities from bioreactor (seeded with sewage sludge) at Lawrence Berkeley National Lab, California, USA - Biofuel... | ecosystem: Engineered > Bioreactor > Anaerobic > Unclassified ...
GATGAAAGCGAGGATTTACCAGGCTGCCCTCAAAGCTGCACAAGCAGAACTGCTAAAGTTATCAACACCTGTGGCTGCTTAACTGAATATAGGAATGAATTTTTTGCGTAACATGAGTTAATAAAGTGAAAAGGGTATAATAATTTTCTATTTTGATGTGCAAATATATGAATATATAATTTTATAAACAAAACATTCAAAAAGTCGAAAAATAAGCTGTTTACTGTTATTAATTAGTAAATAATTATCCAAGATGCAGTTATAAAATTATTTATAATGTTCTAAGTTTATGAAATTATCCTGGAATTATTTTCATAATTTAGAACCTATACAAACTATATTTAAATATTTTCTTACCTTTGAACGCCAGGGGAATGTAAAAAAATAGCACATGTCATCTACCGGACTAATAGTACCGCCTATAGCAGAAGAATTAAAGCAGTTTGAGCCTTTTTTTCAAAAATCAACAAAAACGGATCTTCCGTTACTGAATTCAATCATTAATTACGTTCTCAGGAGAAAGGGGAAGCAAATGCGTCCGATGATGGTTTTCCTCGCGGCCAAACTGAACGGAGATTTCAATCAGAGAACCTTTCATGCAGCCCTGACGGTTGAACTGCTCCACACAGCCACCCTGGTTCACGATGATGTGGTTGATGAATCCTTTCAGCGCAGGGGCTTTTTGTCCGTTAATGCGATCTGGAAAAATAAGATTGCTGTCCTGGTTGGCGATTTTATCCTTGCAAAAGGAATGCTTTGGAGCATTGAACACAAGGATTACGATATCCTTGAACATATCTCTTCTGCGGTTCGCGACATGAGCGAAGGTGAGCTTTTGCAACTTGAGAAATCCCGTAAACTGGACATCAACGAAGAGGTTTATTTCGAAATTATCCGGAAAAAAACAGCATCCCTTCTTTCTACCAGCGCCGCCGTCGGAGCCTGTTCTGTTACTTCTGACCCGGAAAAAATCGAGAGGATGAAACTCTTTGGACAATATGCCGGGATCGCCTTCCAGATTAAAGACGATCTGTTTGATTACCAGAAATCAAATATTCTTGGCAAGCCTACCGGGAATGATCTTCGCGAGAAAAAACTGACGCTGCCCCTTATTTATGCTCTTAACAATTGCAGGAATGGTGAAAAGTCAAATATTCTTGGAATCGTGCGGAGTAATAAAATAACTTCAGATAATTTGAGGAAAATCTCTGAATTTGTTGAATCAAAGGGCGGTTTCAGGTATGCAGAAGAAAACATGCTGAAATTCAGTCAGAAAGCCATTGACCTGTTATCCGTTTATCCTGAATCGCCCGTAAAAACAGCGATGCAGGAATATGTACATTACGTAACCTCACGGGAAAAATAGAATTGATGGGGTGATGTGCTGATGTGTTGATATGCTGATTTTAACGCACATGCCGGATAAAACAGAACCCTTTGCTCCATCTTCATTACAAAGACTTCTTCACTACGATGGCCTGGTCAGCAACTCTGCATAGCCTCAGTATTTTCTGCCTTGCTGGTTTTCAACTTGTGCATTTTTCCTTTGTCTGTTGTTGAATCTATTGGCGGTAGCTTTTTAACAGACAGCTGGCGGTAGCTTTTTAACAACGTGAGTTCGAAATAAGCTTTTAATCAAAAGAGAGCAAGTTGTCCGAAAGTTGGTTCGGTTTCGTATTTGAGGGAAGGTTTTTTGGGAAGGAAAGAGTAAGCCAGCAATCCTGAAATCAGGTTTGTAAGGAAATTACCAAAACTCCTGTGCCTGGAATGTTCAACCTGGCAGATATTCATCAGCTCATCATTGATGGTTTCGATGATCGATCTTTTTCTTAACAGGATCTTGTCTTTCAGTGGCATAAGACTATTTTTCATATTTTTTTGATGCCCGTTATCAATTGGATTCCATCGATAAAAAGCTTTTCAAAAAGCTGTTGTCCGATGTAACCTTTGTCAGCAAAGAGTTTCCCACAGACTTTCTCCAGGAACCGGGCATCCTCAAGAGGTTTCCTGTCATCAACATTACCCGGAGTGATGACAAAATTCAGTATTTCACCTTTATCATTTACAATAAGATGCAGCTTAAAGCCAAAGAAATAGCCCATTGTGGATTTACCCCTTTGGGCAATTCCCGAAAAAACTTTATGGTTAAATATCCGCTTATTGTGGCATACCTTTACGGCGGTCGAATCTGCGAAGGAGATCCCTGTACAGGTTCCTACTCTTAAGGTTTTCAAGAAGATGACCATTGGGAAAAGAGCCTTCTGCTGGAATTCAACAAATCTGTTGTAGGAGACTGTTTGAGGAAATTCAGATTTTAGAATTTTCTGAACATAATTAACGTAAAAGTGCTTGAGATTACGATATCCACCTAAATGAAAGGCAATTAATATCGTAATTACTTCAGAATCGGAAAGCTTGCAAGGCTTATTTCGGCTATTTTTCGAGTTATCTGATTTAAGACGTACCCCATCTAAGGTCTTCAAATTTATTGCAAGTTTTCCGCCCTATAAATGGCTACTTATGGTTATCTTTGCACCATGATTTCCGATAAAATTACTCCAGAAGAATTATGGTCAAGACAGCAGATAAGCAGTCTTGATGTTGACTATGATTTATGGAGTAAAAAACGGGAGACGATAATAGAATTTTCGAAAATGAGCCAAAGTTGTATTTTTTTGGTTGATGTCTTTAAAAACAGATACGACTTTGCTTCTGAGAATTTCTCTCAACTATTCGGATATAATCCTGTTTCGATAAAAACAATAAAGGAACAGGGCGATGTGTTGGAAGAAAGAATCCATCCTGATGACAGGTCTCAATTAATAGAATATCAAATCGAACACGGACAGTTTATTTATTCACTCCCACAAGAAGAAAGGAATGATTATCAGCAGATATTTCAAGTCCGAATTTTGAATACAAAACAACAATATGTAAACGTTATCAGCAGTCATCAAGTTGTCCAGAAGGATAAGAATGGCAAGGCATGGATTGTTATGGGTATTATGGAAATATCTCCTGATCAGATATCTGCCGAAAAAGTCAAACGGACTGTTATAAACCGAAAAACAGGGGAAATACTTACATCCGCATTAATACCCGCAGAGAAACAATTAACTAACCGGGAAAAGGAAATATTACTATTAATTCGTCAAGGTTTCCTGAGTAAAGAGATTGCGGATAAATTGAGTATAAGTATTCATACGGTTAATAATCATCGAAAAAGCATTTTGGCTAAACTGAATGTTGATAATGTGATTGAAGCTATTAATACAGCCCGTGACTTTGGTATAATCTATTAGGGTAGCCAATCCAAACTGTTTGTAAGCGGATTTGTTCTTCGCCACATTTCAAGCTCTTCGTAATTTTTTATATCACCTGTAAAAACAGCATAGTATATTTCTATTCCCGGAATCATTATACAATTCGGTACATCATTTTTAATTTGAAGGATTGTTTGGCGAATTTCAGGGGTTAGTCGCCTGATTATGGCATTAGTTACATTCTCCACGATACCATCATATTTTGAGCCTTTGCAAATATGAATCATATCGAATTTCCATGTGTTCACATCTTTATCTTCATATAAAGCATGCCATTCGATACATTCTTCTTCCGTATCGATAAGATTTTTAAAGTGGATTTCTTTTAAGGGTAGTCGTTCCGCCAGTTCTTGGATGACAGAGAAACTTTCTGATATATCAAGCTTATCTGTATAGATGTGGAAATCTATATCTCTGCTTTTCATCAACAAACCAGACTTGAGAGAGCCAACCAGATTAACGGTTGCCCCAATACTTTCCCATGCCGAAATAATACAGGTATCTTCCAGTACTTTCCATGCGCTCTGCTGATTCTGTTCGGCGAGTTTTAAAATATCCATCTTTCTTATTTTGAGTGCGCAAAGATATAAAACCAACTCAACATATAGCTATAAATGGCCATTTTCCACCTCAATGGAATGCCGTAATTTTGTCCACCTTTTGTGTCTTTTTTATTGTATTAATAAGGAATGCTTTATGATATTTAATAAAACAGAGAAACAGGAAAGAGAATATTTAGAGCAGATAATAGACTTACTGCGAAGAACTATCTACAATGCGGATATATCGGTAAAAGAACATGTAGATACATTAGCAGAGTATAAAGATTATCTGTGGTCGAACAAAGATATTGACCCACACGAAATCCGTTCTATGCGGGAAAGTATTCTGAATCATTTTGCTTTAGGTGAAAATGTAATTGACAAACGCAAGCAGTTGGGGAAGATATTGGATATCCCTTATTTCGGACGGATCGATTTTAAGGAAAAGGAAGAGGATCGTAAAACGTTTCCTGTTTATATCGGAGTTCATTCATTCTATGATCCCAATAGTAAAACCAGTCTGATTTATGACTGGCGGGCTCCCATATCGAGTATGTTCTATGATTATGAGTTGGGAGAGGCATCTTATATCTCTCCTGCCAGAAACGTAGAAGGAGAGATTTCTCTGAAACGCCAGTATCGTATCCGCAAAGGCAGAATGGAATTTATGCTTGAATGTTCACTAACTGTCCATGACGATATTCTGCAAAAAGAGTTGAGTTCTAATGCTGACGATAAAATGAAAAATATTGTGGCAACCATACAACGGGAACAAAACCGGATTATCCGGAATGAAGATGCTACCGTTCTGATTATTCAGGGAGTTGCCGGATCGGGTAAAACCTCTATTGCCCTTCATCGAATCGCTTATTTACTCTATGCTAGAAAAGGAAAAGTTGCGTCCAAAGACATACTGATTATTTCACCGAATAAGGTTTTTGCCGATTATATATCCAATGTGTTGCCGGAGCTTGGTGAAGAAACTGTTCCTGAAATCAGTATGGAACAGATACTTTCCGGGGTATTGGACAATAAATATAAATATCAGACTTTCTTTGAGCAGGTAGATGAATTGCTCGATAAGCCGGCTCCAGAGCTTATCTGTCGAATACAATACAAAGCTACTTTTGATTTTATATCCGCTCTTGACAGATTTATTCTACATATAGAAAACACTTATTTTAAAGCTACGGATGTAAAACTGACGAAGTATGTCACTATCCCTGCTGAATTTATCGAAGAGCAATTCAGACGTTTCAATCGCTATCCGATGCGCCAGCGTTTTGACGCCATGACCGACTACATTTTGGAGATGGCACAAGTTCAGTATAGGATTACAGTTGCCACCCCCGAACGGAATATGCTCAAAAAAGAGATAAAGAAAATGTTTACCGGAAATAATGATATTCAAGTGTATAAAGACATTTTTGATTGGATTGGCAAGCCAGAACTGTTCAAAATACGTAAAAACCGGACACTTGAATATTCCGATTTAGCACCATTGGCATACATCCACATAGCTTTGGAGGGGAACAATAATCCAAAACGTATCAAACATCTTCTGATAGACGAGATGCAAGATTATTCCCCAATCCAATACAAGGTTCTACAAAAACTTTATCCCTGCCGGAAAACGGTATTGGGAGATGCCAGCCAATCAGTAAACCCTCATGGTTCATCTACCGCTAGAATGATTCAAAAAGCATTTGTTGCTGGAGAAGTAATGAAATTATGCAAAAGCTACCGTTCAACTTATGAGATTACCGATTTTGCCCAAAAGATTCGGACAAATGAAGAACTGGAGCCTGTTGCCCGACATGGGGAGAAAACACAAATTCTAAAATTCAAAAATGAGGAATCAGAAATATCCTGCATTGCAGACTTGATTTCTACTTTCAAAAAGTCGAATTACAAATCATTTGGAATCATTTGTAAAACGGAATCACTGGCAAAAGAGATAGCGAAAAAACTCATATCATATACTGATGATGTTTATTTCCTTTCAAGCCAAAGTTCCGCTTTTGTGCAAGGCATTATCATTACCTCTGCACATATGGCTAAAGGATTGGAGTTTGACGAAGTAATCGTTCCACAAGTAGATAACAAAAACTACCATTCAGAAATAGATAGGAGTATGCTTTATGTCGCTGTAACAAGAGCCATGCATCGATTGATTTTGACATATGTAGATAAGATTACTGGATTTATCTCTTAATCTGATAGTACACTTTTATTATCCCCGAATCATATGCTGTACTTCCGATTAGTTTCCAGTTCGATGCTTTGGGTTGTTCGGGAAATGGGGGAATGCCTCTACCTAAAATAACAGGCACGTAGCAGATTCGCATTTCATCCACCAAATCGGCAGCCAGCAGCATAGAAACTAACTCGCCTCCACCAACCAGCCAAATATCCTTACCTTTCTGATTGCGTAATTCAGAAATCGTTTTAATGATGTTCTCCATAATAAAACTGACATTTTCTTTTGCGCTCCATTCATGGTGCGATACGACGTAAGTGTGCTGATTCGGGTAAGGCCAAATAACATCCATATTCAGTAACTCGCGGTAAGTTTTACCACCCATAATAACCATATCGACCGAAGCCAACTGGTCTTTGTAGCCGTAGTCTGTCTTTTCAGGGTTTGGAAATCCAGCAAGCCAGTCCAGTCCAGTCCGCCGTCCGGTTCCTCAATGCGCTGGTCGAGCGATGCAGCGATGTAAAGGATAATCTTTTTCATGCTTTCTATTTTTACGTGTTACTAACTCTCGCTTAAATTCGCTGTTAGGGTAACAGTTCATTCAAAGTTTCACGTAATGAGACTCACCGCGATTACCTGACTAGCCAAGAGCTGGAGCAAATAAGAAATAAGGAAATCAGTACATTCAGAATGGAGGCCGTTCGCGACATATTTATTTATGCATGTTACACAGGATTGGGCTATGCTGAACTAAAAAAGTTGAACAATACCAATATCCATCAAGGAAACGATGGCGAAGAATGGATCATCATTGACCGGACTAAAACAGATATTCGGTGCAGGGTTCCCGTATTACCATAATCCAAAGCCATATTGCGGAAATACAAAAACTTTCCGGAGAACCGAAACCGCGGTAAACTACTTCCGGTACATACAAATCAAAAGATGAATGAATATTTGAAAGAAATGGCAGGGATCTGTGGTATTAATAAGAATCTGTCGATGCATCTTAGGCATACTTTTGCAACCTCTGTAACCTTATCGAATGGTGTTCCTATTGAAACCGTTTCAAAAATGCTTGGGCACACTTCGTTAAGAACAACTCAGATTTATGCGAGGATTGTTGATTCAAAAATATCAAAGGATATGAAACTCTTAGTCGCGAAACTGAACACCATTTTAGAACCCTCCATCTAAGAAGGTGAACTTAATCCACCTTGAAATACCTACAAACAACTCAAACATTCAAATCAACAACTCAACACGCCCGAACGACAGTTCATTCCTACAGTATCGTTGGCTCCGCGATTTGTGATTTGCTTTGTAGAAACAATTTTTTCAGAAAACAAAAACAGAAAAGCCATGATTATTTTATTGATTCTTTTACTACATCCCCCCGGCGAAGGTCAAGCCGGGAAGGAACACCAAAGGGAATCGACCAAGACTCCGGTCGAAATTACAAGTGGTATTGCCAATACGGTTGCCAATGTTGAAAATCCGACAGATTTTAGTGCATTCCCGACTGGAAATTCCGGCAAAGCCAGTAACTGGGAGCTTCGCAAACACGATGACGATGTTTTTATCTACCAGCGTTGGATGGAAGCTGAACCCGGACGGAAAGCCCGAGAACTTTATGCCGAAATTCAGGTAAATTCTACTCCCGGGCAATTGGCCCAAATTATTCGAAGCGAAAAGTACGGAACCGAATGGTTATCGATGGCTGACGAATACAAAGTGTTGCACGAAAATTCGGATTCGGAATGGTATGCCTATTCGCGGTTTAATTTTCTGCCAGCCCTGAGGTTCGATCTGGTTACCCGGAATGAAATGAATCTCAATTCGGCAAGCCATAACATTACCATCAACATTTCAGGTCAGCCCAATTACTTGCCTGAAGACAAAAAGTACCGAAGACTCTCGCATTTCGAAGGCCGTTGGAATTTGTATCAACCGACGACACTCACACCCGCATCCGCTACTACATCTTCTCGAAGACTAAGCCTTTTTTGCCCCGTTGGGTAACCGATCCGTTTGTATTCAACGAGATGGAAAACTGTGTAGTGAGCGTGAAGAAAATAGCTGAACGGTCATGAGTATTTCAGTTGCTTATCAATGGCTGGCAAGTAAATTGAATGCCGCCCAGTTGATCAGGAAAATGGATGGCGACCCACATCAAATCGCAAGTGGCTATTCCCTCGGAATTTTTATCGGGATGATGCCATTGGTTGGGGTAAAAGCCATTATTGCTGTTACGATTGCTTCGTTCTTTAAATGGAACAAACTGGCTGCCGGGATCGGGGTATTTAATATCAATCCAATTACTGCGCCCTTCTTCTTTGGGTTAAATTTTCTGATCGGCAAACAGATTACAGGATGTGGGCTTCCTTTCGGATTTTCTGAAGGGTTATCCTTCAACTTCTTCAAACAAATTTTCATGAATAGTCCCAAAGTCCTGCTGACTTTAGCCATTGGCGGTTTTATCCTGGGAATTCCGTTTGCATTTTTTGCTTATCACCTCTCTTATTTCGCTATTAGAAAATTTAAAAAAACATGAAAATAAGAAATATAGCATTCGAATATTTAGCCGATTATTACGATCGTAAAACATTTAGGCATATGAAAACAAGGAATAATTTGTACGCACTGATTACCGGTGCTAGCACCGGGCTTGGGAAAGAACTGGCCATTGAATGTGCCCGGCGAAGAATGAATCTGATACTGGTATCGCTGCCTGGAGAAAACCTTCCGGAACTGTGCGTTTCGCTGGCTGAAAAATACCAGGTTGCTGTCTGCCACTACGAAATCGATTTGACCGACAAAGATCAGGTTGAACGCATGGCTACCTGGGCAATTGCCAACTTTTCGGTCAATGTACTGATTAACAATGCAGGTATTGGTGGCACCCGCTCGTTTGAAACCACTCCAACCGATTACATAGACCAGCTGATCCAGTTGAATATCCGTGCAACTTCGTTACTGGTAAGGCTTTTGATACCTGAACTAAAAATGCACTGGAAAGCTTATATCCTGAATGTGTCGAGCATGGCCGCATTTGCACCGCTACCATACAAAACCATTTACCCGGCATCTAAAGCATTCGTTTACCATTTCACACGTGGGCTGAAAGCCGAATTGAGAAACACCAACATCAGTGTCAGTGTGGTCAATCCAGGGCCAATCATGACCAATCCTGATGTCGTTAAGCGTATCCTCAAACAGGGAGCAGCCCGTCTGTCATTAATCCCGGCTTCGGCAATTGCCCGGATTTCAATCCACAACCTGATTCGGGGAAAAGCGGTCATCATTCCTGGCTACCTAAACCGGATTAATGTTTTTCTGATGAGCCTGATCCCTTCAGGAATAAGGCTTTCGCTCAGTACAAGAGTTATACAGCGCGAACTTTAGTAAAATTAGGAAAAATGAAAGTATTAGTTACGGGGGCAAATGGGTTACTGGCAAGCAACCTGGTTCGTGAATTGCTCCATTCAGGATATGAAGTGCGTGGAATAGTCCGGGAAAGCAGCAATCTGCTCTCTCTGAAAAAAGTTGATGTAGAATTGTTTAAAGGCGAAATTACCAATCCGGCCGATGTGCGAAAAGCTTTTGCGGGTTGCGAAGTGGTGGTTCATGCTGCCGCCAACACCAGCCAATGGCCCACCAATTTCGAAGCATACAAAAAAACGAATGTCGATGCTACCCAGATGATTTTGGATGAAGCGGTTCGGCGGGGAGTCGGAAAGTTCATTTTTGTGAGTTCGGCCAATGCGTTCGATCCGGGGACGAAAGATGTGCCGGGCAATGAAGAATCCCCGTTCAGTATGGCCGGGAAATCGGGGTACATGCTGAGCAAACAAGTGGCGCAAGAACTGGTGTTGGGTGAATTCCGCCGAAGTGGGCTTCCGGCAGTAGTGGTAAACCCAACGTTTATGTTGGGGAAATACGATGCGAAACCCAGTTCGGGCCAGATTATCCTTATGGCACACCAAAAATCGTTGATGGCTTATCCCTCAGGAGGGAAAAATTTTGTGCATGTGGCTGATGTTGCCCGTGGTATCGTAAATGCTATTTCGATGGGAACCGCAGGCGAATGTTATCTACTGGTAGGAGAAAATCTGAGCTATCGCGAGTTTTTTGAAAAATTGCGCCTGGTGCACGGACATCCCCAAAAGCTGGCGCGGATACCTCGTGTGGCGATTCGTCTGGCCGGATATCTTGGCAGTTTGTACGAAACCCTTTCAGGAAAACCCGCTAAACTGAACTCGGTGAATGCCCGGCTGCTTTGTACCGACAATTATTATTCGCCAGACAAAGCCATTCGTGAGCTAAATATGCCGCAAACGCCAATCTCACAGGCTATAGAGGATGCGTTAGAATGGTTTGCTCAGTATGGATATTTGTCGTAAAGTGAATCAATTTTTACACATTCGTTGAAAACTATTGGATATGAAACCAACAACCCGCATTAACGAACACGTCCTGAAGTACCTGACTATCTTTTTGGTGCTGAACGGAATCCATTTTTTCTACAAGTTATACGACCAGACATTTTCGAGCCTCTGGCAATATGACCTTCGCGGGATTTTTTTTCATATTTTCTTTCTTGTTTTTGGACTGGTTATGTGGGAATTGGGAATCTGGATAACCAACCGCACCAACCACATAGCCGGGATGTATTTTGGACAGACAGGGCGCTTTGTAATTCTGGGCATTGTGCTGTTTTTGTATTCTATCGGGCTAAGCGCTTTGTACGGAGAGCTTTACTATAACCTTTTTTTTGTCTTAACCCATCAGGAGAAACTGTGGGCCGACTATTCGGTACTTGATCGCGACCTGACCGTAATGATGGTTGTAATGTCTCTAATCATCATAGGGTTTCATTCATTCATTTATTATTTTAAAAACTGGCAAGAAGCAGAAGTAATGGCCGAACGTTTACAAAAAGAAAATATCCGTTCTCAATTCGAGGCACTAAAACACCAGATCGAACCTCATTTTTTCTTTAACAGCTTGAGCGTATTAAACTCGCTGGTTCATAAAGATGCCGATCTGGCAGGACAATACATTGCCCAATTGTCGAAAATTTACCGCTATGTGCTTGAAGTGAAGGACGAGACCGTTGTTCCCCTTTCGCAGGAACTGGATTTTCTGAATGCCTATATTTTTCTGATGACTGTTAGGCACAACGATAGCATTAGGTTTAGCATCGAAATTAGCGACGAAACCAGTAAATACACGTTTATCCCCAAAAATTCGTTACAAATGCTTGCCGAGAATGCGGTAAAGCACAACCGGTTTTCGAAAGAATCGCCCTTGGTGGTGCGCATTACCGAAGATATTGAATACATCAGGGTAATAAACAACCTTGACCGTCGCGAGCTGATTGGTTCGTCGGGTATTGGCCTTGAAAACATACGGAAACGCTATGAATTGATTTCGGGAAAAGGAATTGATTTGGAAGAAACAGCATTGACCTTTAGTGTAAAACTACCTAACCTGAATAATTCATATTAACAAAAAAAGAAGCTGTATTTCTTGTGTAATTCAAGAAAAAGTATTAACTTTAAAGTATTCAAAATCAAATTAATACATACAGCTTCTATGTGCAAAAATA